>JAANMX010001435.1_pt1 | contig 27144 bp, 26 predicted proteins | sample 7279681 | NCBI WGS metagenome assembly JAANMX01 (sample SAMN14094542, study PRJNA606508) | bioreactor metagenome | isolation source: A lab-scale SPAN reactor treating ammonium-rich wastewater day 351 | place: Ireland: Galway | collected 2018-01-01 | reverse complement strand
CGCTTCGCCGCACGCGACCCCCGCGCGGACCTCGAGCACGACGGCGACTGGGACGCCTTCGACCTCCTCGCCTTCCAGGGGCTCTTCGCCCGAGGGTGCGAATAGCGGCCTCGAACACCGGCGCAGGGCCGAAGCACGCGCCGCGGTCAGAATCGGGGAGCGTGTGTTATCGTCGCCAGATGGTGACCTTGGCGAGGGTGTCCTGACGCATGGGCGTCGGCCCGACGTGCCCGTCGGCGTAGCCGATGTTCATGACCTTGCGATGCCTCGGATAGTCGAACTGGGAGGCGACGTTGGTCGGGGCGACAGTCTTCATCGCCTCTTCGTAGGCGGAAAGGTCCCAGGTGACCTTGGAGATATCGTGCCAGACCGTCATCAGGTGGTCGTCCCACTCCAGCCGAGGCTCGCCGTCGGCGACAAGAAAGGTGGAGGCGGGGAAGGGGACGCGGTCGAGTTTCCCCTGGAGGGCCGCGAACTTCGCGGAGGGATTGGACGAACGGCCGAGGACGGACTCGTTGAACATGTAGGAGACCATCTCGGGCACGGTGGAGGGCATGGTCCACCATGCGGCGGTGTTGCCCCCGGGGAGGAGGGAGACGGCCGCGTGGTTCTTGTCGCCGAGTTCGAAGGTCTTGTCGGAAGGGCAGCGGTAATAGTCAAGGAAGGGTCCGCCGATGGAGTCCGCGGCGGTTCCTGCGGCGCGCATCATGTTGGTTCGACCGACCTTGTCCCAGTCCACGCCGTCGAAATCCGCGAGGGTGAGGTAGTAGGGCATGGGGAACCAGAGGTTGAACTGGTCGTTGCGCCAATAGGTGAGGTGGCGTCGCCAGGGGAGTGGCATCGCGGGGTCATCGCGGTGGAAGTTGGGGAGGTTGATGCCCCAGATCTGCCCGGCGATGGGGGCCTGGCCCTGGCGTTCGTTGGCGAAGGCGAGGGTGGTCTGGAGGGTGTGCCGGATCTGGGTGGTGCACTTGGAGGCCCGGCCGCCCTCCCTGGCCGCTCCGAGGGCGGGGAGGAGGATCCCGATCAGAAGCGCGATGATCGCGATGACGACGAGGAGCTCGATGAGCGTGAAGGCTCGGAGGCTCGCGGGACGTAGTCCAGGCATGTTTGCCCTCCCGTCCGGTTGGTTGATGCCCAGATGATACCACGCCCCGGACAAATAGTTGAACCCGCAGCCGGGGGGCGATGTACGGGTTGAATCGAGCGGGCAATCTCGTAGGCTGGGCGTGGCCCGGGCCGGAGCCTCGGGCTTTTTTGGCTTCGCGGGGCCCTCGTGAACACCAGGCACAGAAGGAGGCGATCATGAGACGTTGGATCATCGGGATGGCGGCGGCGTGCGGAACGGCCGGGAGCGCCCTGGCTCAGTTCGACAACAGCCCGTGGCCGGGGTTCAAGGGCGGGGCGGCGTGCAGGGGCTCGGTCGAGGCGGACGGGCCTGCGACGACCCTGGCCTTCGAACTCAACAACTTCGCGACGATCTCTTCGGGCGGGGTCACGCTCGGCTCCAACGGGGACGTGTACTTCAAGACGTATCGGCTGGCCGGATCGCACGTCTATCGCCTCGACAAGTCGAACGGTGGCGTGCTGGCCAAGAGCGTGGACCTCGGGGGCGCGGCGGGGAACTACGCCGGGGCGGCGGTGGGCGTCGACGCGGTGTTCACCTGCATCTTCACGGCGGCGGGTGACACGAAGATCGTGCGGCTGAACAAGGACACGCTCGCGGTGGAAGCGACGTTCACCAACGCGGCCTTCCAGGGGCTGCGCGGGACGCCGCTCATCGGGAGCGTCAAGAACCAGAACGGGAACGTGAACCTGTACGTGCACGACCGCAACGGGTCGTCGATCCACTGCGTGGACTCGGTCACCGGGGACGTGATGTGGACGTACTTCACCATCTATCCCTCGGTCGTGGGGATGGCGGGCCCGATGTGGCTGACCAACGACGGGCGGCAGGCCGTGGCCTATTTCGGGAACGGTTCGCTTGGCCCCGGCGCCGCGCTGGCGGACTACGGGGACGGGACGTACGACGTGCTGTGGGAGGCCGTCGGGCCACAGAACTTCAACTGGTGGGGCTCCGGCGCGCTCAGCGCGGACGGGTCTCGGATCTACGTGACGACGTTCAACGACGGGACGCCCAAGACCGACTCGCTCTGGGCGGTCAACGTCTCGAACGGATCGGTGGCGTGGTCGGCGGGAGCGGAGACGGTCGGGGATGAGGAGAACCACTTCGCACGCCCGGCGGTGGTGGGCAACCGGGTGTATTGCGGCGGGCACCTCGGCCGCATCGTGTGCTACCAGGACAACGGGAGCGACGGGGTCAAGACGTGGACCTATCAGAACGCCGACCCGGGAGAGTTCACGGGGATCGCGGCGGTCAAGACGTCCGGCGGGGACGTGTATGTGTACGGGATCCAGCAGGAGAACGCGGCGGCACAGTATGGGACGCTCGTGGTCCTGAAGGACACGGGGAGCGGGTTCGAGGTGCTCCTGGAAACAAACCTCAATGGGAACATGAGGCGGTCGTTCCTCGGGACGAACGCGGGAACGCCCGACGCCGACGGGAGTTTCTGGATGGGTGGCGGGCGCCACGACGACGTGGACGAGGGCGACATCTACAAGTGGGTCGTGGACTCGTGCTACGCGGACTGCGAGGGGGACGGGGACCTCGACATCTTCGACTACCTGTGCTTCCTCGATCGCTTCGCGAACCAGGAGGCGTACGCGGACTGCGAAGGGGACGGGGACTGGGACATCTTCGACTTCCTCTGCTACCAGGGGAAGTACGCCAATGGGTGCACCTTCTGACCGGGGCGGCGATCTCGGGTCGACTCTGACGTGGCCAGCACGCCCCCGGGGGCCTTCCCCCGGGGGCAATCTTTGCGCGAAAAGGGCCCGGGCCGCGGCGGGGGAGGGGATTTGACCGGTTGACGGGTGGGCGTATCATCGTTGCTCGCGCCGGGCTGGCGGAAGGCTGGGGCGGGTCGCCGCTGTAGCTCAGTGGTAGAGCACACCCTTGGTAAGGGTGAGGTCATGGGTTCAAGTCCCATCAGCGGCTTGAAGGATTGTCAAGGCGGCGGTGTCAGGAATGAGGACGCGCCGACCTCGTACGTAGCAGTCACCGCGGCACGCCGCACTCTGGGAGACTCGTCATGGCGAAGGGCGTCTTTGAGCGGAACAAGCCCCACGTCAACGTGGGCACGATCGGGCACATCGACCACGGGAAGAGCACGCTCACGGCGGCGTTGTCGGCGCGGTCGGCCGTGCGCTTCGGCGGGGCGGTCAAGTCGTACGCCGAGATCACCAAGGGCGGGACGGTCCGCGACGCGAACAAGACGGTAACGATCGCGTCTTCGCACACCGAGTACGAGACGCCCAAGCGCCACTACGCGCACGTGGACTGCCCCGGCCACGCCGACTTCGTGAAGAACATGATCACCGGCGCCGCCCAGATGGACGGCGCGATCCTGGTCGTGTCCGCGGCGGACGGCCCGATGCCTCAGACGCGCGAGCACGTGCTCCTGGCGCGCCAGGTGGGCGTGCCGCACATCGTGGTCTTCCTGAACAAGATCGACCTCGTGGACGATCCGGAACTCCTGGACCTGGTCGAGTTGGAGGTTCGGGAACTCCTCAAGAAGTACGGGTTCCCTGGCGACGACACCCCGGTCATCCGCGGCTCGTCGAAGCCCGCGGTCGAGAACCCGAAGGACGACAAGGCCTGCAAGCCGATCGACGACCTGTTCGACGCGATCGACAGTTACATCCCCGAGCCGCCCCGCGAGAAGGACAAGCCGTTCCTCATGAGCGTCGAGGACGTGTTCTCGATCAAGGGCCGCGGAACCGTGGCGACGGGCCGGATCGAGCGAGGCGTGATGAAGGTGAACGACGCGGCGGAGATCGTCGGGATCCGTCCGGAACCCACGAAGACGGTCGTGACGGGCGTCGAGATGTTCAACAAGACGCTGGACGAGGGGCAGGCGGGCGACAACGTCGGGGTGCTCCTCCGCGGGGTGGAGAAGGACGGTGTCGAGCGCGGGCAGGTGATCTGCAAGCCCGGCTCGATCAAGCCGCACAGCAAGTTCAAGGGGCAGGTGTACATCCTGACGAAGGAGGAAGGCGGCCGGCACACGCCGTTCTTCTCCGGGTATCGCCCGCAGTTCTACTTCCGGACGACGGACGTGACCGGCTCGGTGAAACTCGTGGGCGGGGCAGAGATGTGCATGCCCGGGGACAACATCGAGATGGAGATCGACCTCATGGGCAAGCCCGTCGCGATGGAGAAGGGCCTGCGGTTCGCCGTCCGTGAGGGCGGCCGGACGATCGGGTCGGGGACGGTGACCGAGATCACCGAGTAAGCAGAGGCCCGGGCCGGGCCAGAGTGGTCCGGGAGGCGTAGACTTTCGAACCGGCCCGTCGGTGGATCCCCGCCGGCGGGCCGTTTGAATCAAGGGAAGCGAGGGCAGCCGCGATGGCGAAGAAGAAGGGTCTGGCGCGGGAGTATGTCTGGCTTCAATGCAGCGAGTGCGGAGACCTGAACTACCGGACGCAGGTGAACACGAAGGGGGGGCTTCCGGAGGGGCTCAAGGAGGGCCTGTCCAAGTTCTCCCCGAGGCTGAAGAAACACACCGTCCACAAGATCAAGCGGAAGTGACCGGGTCCGCCCGGGGTCGGATTCCGCCGACCACACAGGACCAGGCTACGCCGGTAGCTCAACTGGTAGAGCAGCGGATTCCAAATCCGCAGGTTGCGGGTTCAAGTCCCTCCCGGCGTGTTTTGCGGGGCACAATGTCATGAAACTGGGGATCGAGAAGCCCGGGCAGGGCTATTGGGTGCGGGTGCTTACCGTGGTCTTCGCGGGATTCCTGATCCTGCGCGGGACGGTGTGGCTGTGGCTCGAACTCCAGGGGATCGACCCGCCCGTGACGAGTTGGATCGCGCAGGTGGGCCAGGTCTCGGGGGAGGCGCCCGCGGCGGGCGCTCGCGTCACGCTCCTGGTCGACGACGAAACGGCAGCCGCTCGCATCAAGGAGATCGGGACGGCGGAGGTCCGGTCGTTCAGCCAGGCGTCGTCGGAGTTCGAACTCATCAGCCCGACCCTCATCCCCGGCGAACTGCTCGCGAGGGCGAGGTTCCTCTCGGTCGCCGGTCCTGACGGCTCGCCCGCGTTCCAGGCCCAGGTCGTCCGGGTCAGCAACGGCGACCGGCTCTACGAGGTGCTCTACGTCCAGGGTGCGGCGGCGGCGGTGGCGCTGCTGGCCGGTGCGGCGATCGTTTTCTGGTTCGTAGGGGCGAACCCGAGGTCGGTGGATTTCCTCATCGCGACCGACGGGGAGATGAAAAAAGTGAACTGGTCGACGCGGAAGGACGTGATCGCGTCGACGTGGGTGGTGATCGGGGCGTCGGTCCTGATCGCGTCGGGGCTGTATGTCGTGGACATCGCGTTCTCGTCGTTCTTCCAGTTCATCGACGTGCTGAAGCATTGACCGCGAGGCTCTCGGAGGTGGCGATGGAGACCAGGAAGCCCAAGGCCTCGGACCAGCCCGATGTCACCGGCGTGATCGCGCAGGACGAACCCGTTCGCCAGGCGGGGATGGACTGGTTTGTGCTCCGCGTCGCGTCGAACAAGGAGAGTTACGTCCGCGAGACCCTGCTGCGCAAGGTCCAGATCGAGGGCATGACCCACCTCGTCGGACGTATCCTCGTCCCCACCGAGAAGACCAAGACCATCAAGGGCGGGAAGCAGCGCATCACCGAGAGCAAGCTCTACCCGGGGTACGTCTTCGTCGAGATGCGACTCGAGGAGGACGGCCGCATCCCCCAGGACGTCTTCTTCCTCATCAAGGAGACGACGGGCGTGGGGGACTTCGTCGGGACGGCCGGGCGACCCACCCCGATGAAGGAGCACGAGATCGAGAAGATGCTCCTCGACTCGCGCAAGCCCGAGGACGAGCCGACGATCAAACTCGTCTTCCAGAAGGGCGAGACCGTCACGATCAAGGAAGGCCCGTTCCAGGGGTACGAGGCGACGGTCGAGGCGATGATCCCCGAGAAGGGGCTCGTGCAGGTCCTCGTCACGATCTTCGGTCGCCAGGCGCCCATCGAACTCGAAGAGTGGCAGATCGGAAAGGCCGACGAGGCCTGACCCGATCGGCTGTTCATGCGGAGTGTTCCACGTGGAACCGCGCCGACATCGGCGCACGCGCCGGGGTCCGGTACGCGGGCTCGGGTTCGGGGGTCACGCCCAGGCCGCCGGGCTTCCGGTTTGACCCGGCCCTTCGGACGGGCGACCAGAACCCCCAGGCATCCAGTCGGCCTCGAGGTCAAACCGTTCACACTCTCTCCGACTCTCGGTCAGCGCCCCAGCCGATTTGACGCGGGGTTGCAATCGGGGGCGGGCGGGGATCGGAACGGTCCCGAGACGGAGAGTACATCCGACGGTCGAACACCAACGCTACAGGTTGAGGTTGTAGAACTGCGGGCCTGTGATCCCCGCCTTGCGAATCTTCTTCGCGAGCGAGGCATCGATCATCGTCGTTGTCTCGTCTTGCCGGAGCCGGAAGATCAGCACATCCTCCGGCACACGCGTAGCATCCAGAACCACCCGCGAAAACAGATACTCACCCTCTCCATCGTCGTCCGCGTCGTACTCCGATTTCTTCATGTCGATGCAATCGACCACATGCAGCCAGTTCACGACGTGATACGGAAGCGCGGGAGCGAGCATCGCCACCTGTTTCTTCGGGCCCGTCACCTCCGCCTTGAAGAACTGCGCGTGCCCCGGCGCCTCTTCCTTCAGCAGCTTGCGGAACCGCTCCGACACCACGTACGCCATCCCGCACCATGGCATGTCCTCCACGCACGGCAGCGGCGGAGAGATCCGGAATCGCGGTGTCCCCGGCGGCTTCTTCGCACGCCGCCCGTCCTTCAGTGAATCCAGCCACATGACATCGCCGACCGGTTCGATAGACGACCTGACCAGTCCCTGATCCGTGTCTCCCCCACCGTCCTCGAGTCGAAGGAACTGTCTCTTGGCCATACGTTCTCTCCACCCAGCTCACTCCCTGCTCCATCCTTCTCCCCCGCCCACGCCGCGGACTGGTCACCGCGGCACTGTCGAGGATACCAGTGCGATCCTCGCTCCGCAAAGAATGTATATTTTCGATCATGAAGGATTTCGTCGTCATCGTCTGGAACTTCCACGGCCGGGGCGGAGCCAAGGCCGCGATGGCGATGCTCCGCCGCTGCGACCTGCGGCACGAGGCGAAGCAGGAGCTCGACGTGCGCATGGAGGATCCCGACACGGACGAGCCTTGGCTGACCGGTTCGATGGGTTCGGTGCGACTGCCGAAGGACGATCCGCGAATCCCGATGCTGCTGAGAGAACTGAAGGCAGCGAAGGTGACACCGCTCAAGCGCGTCGAGCGCGTTCACAGCAAGAAGGACCTGGAGACTGAGTGGCTGACTGTCGAGGGTTGCACCACGATGGTGGGTGCAGGGAACATGAGGGGACAGGTGTGGGACTTCAACCGTGCCTGCAAGGACTGCGGCGGAGGAGCAGTGCCTGTGCCGCCGCTGATCGTTCGATTCGAGGGGAAGCCTCCGAAGCGGGGGTGGAGCGTGACGGTGCCGTGCGGGCTGGTCGTTGTGTCGGCGGATGTGGCCGCGGCGCTCGTGGAGGCGAAACTGACGGGCTTCAAGATCGAGCCGGTCCGGACGCCGTCCAAGCGCGCGATCGATCCGCGGTTCCGCTGGCTGCGGATACCGTGCGACTGGCCCGGCCCGGTTTCGCGGCCTAGCTGCCGCATCGCCGGAACGTGCAGGGAGTGCGGACGTGCTGCGTTGCGAGGCTCCGGAGGCAAGGGTGTGTCGGTGCTGCACTTTGATCGCGTGCCGGAGGGCGCGAAGGACTTCAACGCATGGCAGGGGACGGTGCTTAGGCAGGATCGGGTATCCGGCGTGCTGAACCGAGAGATTGGCGCCTCGCCGGAGTTGATCATCTCACATCGAGCGCATCAGGTGCTCAAGGAAATCGGCGTGAAGTCACTGAAGTGCCAGCCGATTCGGATTGGATAGGAGATCGCCTCGGCTTGACCTGTGAACGACGGTGGGCACCGGGGGGTCACGGGCGTGTGGTGCGGCCGTTCGGCGAGGCCGCTCTTCGGCCGAGCTCGCTCGCGTAGTGGCGGCCAAGCTCGTCGCGATGCTCGCGTGCCCACTCGGTGAGGCGGCGGGCTCCCGTCGTCGGGGCGGCCGAGCCCAGGAGCCCGCGCGTGAGCCCAAGGACCTCCTCGCGCGTCAGGACGACGTCGCGCACGAGCAGCCCGAGCGCTCCGGTCACGGCGAGCCCCGGGCCGGTGGGCACGCGCACGATCGCGCGGCGAACGCCCAGGATTCGCGCGAGCTCGCGCACGAGATCCACAAACGCGAACGGCTCGGGGCCTACGGCATCGGTCGTCGTGTTGGCGTCCGCCGCGGCGGCATCCACGGCCAAGCGCGCGAGGTCGTCGACGTGGATCGGGCGGATGGGATAGCGACCATCGCCAAAGACGCCGAAGACGGGCAGGTGACGCAGCGCCCACGCGATGTTGTTGATGAGGATGTCGCCCCCGCCGAAGAGCACGCCCGGGCGCAGGATCGCGTGGGAGAGCCCCGAAGCGGCGAGCATGCGTTCGAGCGCGAGTTTGCCCTCGTAGTAGGCGAGGCCCGTGCCGCGCTCGGGGTTCAGGATGCTGATGTGGACGACGCGGCGGACGCCAACGGCACGCGCGGCGGCGAAGAGGGCCTTGGTGTTCTCGACCGCCCGGGCGAAGTTGAATCGGCGGTGGTTGAAGCGGACCCAGTAGGTGTTGATCAGGGTGTCGGAGCCGCGGAGGGACTCGGCGAGGCGATCGGGCTGGTGGAACGCGAGAGGATGGATGTCGATCGCCGCCCCGAAGGGGTTGGGCTTGCCCGGCGAGTTGGTGAGCGTGCGGACGCGCCACCCCTCATCGAGGAGGATCCGGGCGATCGAGCGGCCGGAGTAGCCCAGGGCGCCGGTGACGGCCGCTGTACGTTCCATGCCCGGATCGTATTTTCAGAACCTACTGAAGGCAAGGAAACCACCATACGGCGGAGGAGTGAGGATGGGTGCCGCGGGCGAGGAAGGGTCAGCCCCGGTCGGCCAGGCGTGCGACCTGGACTTCGAGGCGCTTGATCTCGCGGGTGATCGCGTTGCGGTTGAGCAGCATCCAGAACCACATCTTGAGCATCGCGACCGCCAGCGAGCAGAAGAGGAACGCGGTCGCCCAGAGGATCTGCCCTCGGGTCTCGCCCGCGCCGAAGAACCGAACGGCGGCGACGATCGAGAGCCCGAAGAAGACGAACGAGAACACCGCCCCCAGGATATTGATCGCGAGCGCACGCCCCGCCATCGACTGCGCCACCTGCGTCAGCAGGGGAGGCTCGTCGGCCGCACGGAGCGCGCGAGCGAGCGAGGCGTCGAGTTCGTTCCGATCGTCGTGGTCGTTCGGGATCGTCATGACATGTTCCTTTCGAGGATGGCTCGCAGTTCGTTCCGGGCGGCGTGCAGGCGGGACTTGATGGTCCCCATGGGAACGCCGAGCATCGAGGCCAGGTCGTGGACCCCCAGCCCGCTGCCGTAGTGCAGCGAGAGGAGTTCCCGCTGGGCCGCTCCGAGCCGGGCCAGCGCCCCTCGGACACGTGCTGTTTCCTCGGAGTCGCTCGCGAGGGCCGAGGGGTTCGAGGTTCCGGCTGGCTTATCGCGTGCGAGCGCGCGGGCCGATGCACGATCGCGGGAGGCCCGGCGGATCGCGTCCGCGCACTTATTCGAGACGATTCGGCAGATCCACGCCGGGAAGCGCGCGGGGTCGTCGAGCCGCCCGATCCCCCGCCCCGCGGCGAGCCAGGCCGCCTGCACGGCATCGCGAGCAAGGGCTTCCTCGCCCGTCAGGCCGAGGGCATACCCGACAAGCCTCGGATGCCAGCGGGCGACGAGTTCGGCGAGGGCCTCGCGGTCGGCATCCTGAGCCCGGAGGACAAGCCACTCGTCATAGACCTGCCCGGCATGGCGTTGCATCGGTGACATTCTCGGCATGGGGTCGTCCACGGGGCGTGATGGGTTCGAGAATCGTGGCGGGCGGAAATGGAACGGAAGCCCGTGACGAACAGGGGCCTTCCCGGGTGGGGCTTGGGTGACGCCGACGAGTGGGATCCTTGATTTATTGTATTTTCAGAATATGCTGAAATATCGAGCCGCCCAGCGCGGCCGGTCCAGGAGGTGCGGCGTGGGAACGCCCGGATCGATGGGAAGGATCGTGGTCGCGGGAGGGGCCGGGTTCATCGGGACTTCGCTGGCCCGACATCTTGACGGGCTCGGGGCGGAGGTGGTGGTCCTCTCGCGGCGTGTGACCGAGGCCGGGCGCGGTGGCCGGCGGGTCGCGTGGGACGGCCGCTCGATCGGGGCATGGGTGGGTGTGCTGGAGGGCTCGTCGGGGCTCGTGAACCTCTGCGGGCGATCGGTGGACTGCATCAAGACGCCGGAGCACAACGACGAGATCCTGCGTTCGCGGGTGGAATCAACGCGTGTGCTCGGGGTCGCGATGCGCGGATTGGCGAGGCCGCCGCCGGTCTGGGTGCAGATGAGCACGGCGCACCTCTATGGCGAGCCTGGCGCGCTGGTGTGCAACGAGGGTTCGGGCATCGGGTTCGGGCTCGCGCCCACGGTCGGGCGGGCTTGGGAGGAGGCGTTCCGCGAGGGGTTGCCGCCCAGCGTCCGGGGCGTGGTGCTGCGGACGAGTTTCGTGCTCGGGCGAGCGAACGAGGGCGGCGGTGGGGCGCTACGGACGCTCGCGCGTCTGGCGAGGCTGGGGCTGGGCGGGACGGTGGGGAACGGGCGGCAGGCGATCAGTTGGATCCACGAGCGCGACATGGTGCGGTTGATCGCCCGCGCGTTGACGTGCCGCGCGATGGATGGGGCCTACGTGGCCACGGCCCCGGGGCCGGTCTCCAATCGCGAGTTCATGCGTGAACTCAGGCGTGCGGTGGGCGTGCCAATCGGACTCCCGACGCCCGGGTGGCTGGTGCGGCTGGGCACGCGGCTCGTTCTGCGGACCGATCCGGAACTCGCGCTCCTGGGTCGATCCTGCATCTCACGGCGGCTGGAAGAGGAAGGGTTTGAGTTTGAGTTTCCGAGCCTGCGGGGCGCGCTGGCGGATCTGTGCGCGCCGGGGTGATCGTCTGGCGCTGGCACGTCAAGGTCAATTGATCGACTTCGGCGGTCGGTCGCTCGGCGAACGCGAAGGATGGCCGATGGAAGAGGCTGGGTTGAAGTAGGATCCCCGGCGTGGGATCGAGTTGCGAACTCGATCGAACGGGCGCCGGGAGCCTCTGCCATGGCCGACGAAGTTGACGCAACCTGGTGGGGCCCGCGTCCGAAGGACCTGCCGCCGGAGCGCCCCTGGCCGCCGCAGATCCGCGAGTATCCGCCCGACCACCTCGCGCGAAGCGACGAGCAGTCCGAGGAGGCGTTCAACGACGACTGGGTGAGGGAGGACTTCGGGGACGCCTTCTTCAGGACGTTGCTGAAGCGTCACAGGGGCAAGTTGCACCCGCACCGGCGACACTCCGCACTTCGCGAGGGGTTCAACGGCGACTGGTGGCTCTACGCGATGCTGATCCGCTGCGCGGCCGCGGCCAAGCGTCGCGACCCAAAGGGAGAGGACAAGAACCGACTCGCGGCGTGGAAAGAAGTGACCGACGGCTTGAGCGCACAAGGCGTCCGGGTCCATCTCGAGTGCGCGGACCTGACAGGAGCCGCCCTGCGACGGGTGGACCTTTCGGGCGCGCATCTCGAAGGCGCTCGCATGGCCAATGCTCGGCTTCAGCGCGCTCGCTTGTTCTGGACACATCTTGATCGTGCGAAGATGAATCGTGCCCACCTCGAGCACGCGGTTCTCTACGGGGCCCACCTCGGACATGCGGAACTGCTCGAAGCCCACCTCGAGCATGCGGTTCTATTCGGGGCCAACCTCGGGCATGCGAACCTCAGAGAAGCCATGCTCGGGCACGCGAACCTCAGAGAAGCCAGGCTCGAGCATGCTTCTCTGATCTATGCCCATCTTGAGCACACTTCACTGTTCTGGGCCCATCTCGAGCATGCCGCCTTCAAGGAGTCCGATCTCACCGGTGCGAATCTTCGCTTTGCCCAAGGCCTGCGGTTCGACAACTGCGTCATCCGCGACATCCACATTGAGGGCAACGCCGGGGACCCGTGGTCCGTCCTCCGCCGCTCATACAGCGGACCCTGGTTCTTCTTCCACCTCCTCTTTCTGCTGGCGTTCCTCGCGCCTTACATCGGACGTGCCTTCGCCCTCTCGGCGACGTCCGACGCCACCGGGCTCATCGCGGATCGTCTCCCCGGCGGCGAACTCCCCACCATCCCCGCGTGGCGGGTGCTCGTCGGCCTGCACGAGGCGTGGTGGGTCTTCGTCCTCGCGATCGTTCTGTTTCTCTACAACGTGCTCCGGGCCGTGCTGACCTTTCAGGTCGGCATGCTGCGCGACGCGGAAGAACGTTCCGGGCGCTCGCCCGGGCTCCATGAGTACATGGGGACGCAGGGGCTCGGCGACGAATCGTGGTGGACGTGCATCGCCCGGATCGCGAGCGAGGCCGCCCGATGTCTCAAGAGCCGTCTGCGCCTCGCCCGCAGCCCGCGGGCGGCACTCCGGCCCAATCCTCCCGAAGCCGAGGTGACAGAGGAAGCGGAAGTCGACGCACCCTCCCCATCGGAGGCCCTGGCGTTCAGCCGGATCGGGTACTGGCGTCTGCACCGGCTTCAACGCGTGCTCCTGTGGATCGCGGCGCTCTCGTTCATTGGCCACGCGGGCTATTGGGCGGCGACGGCGCACGTGCCCGATGTGACGCGGCTGAAGTCGCAACTCCGGGATCGAGCCGCCGGGAGCGCCTGGCCGGGCGTGCAACCGCAGGGCGCCCCCTCGCCCGGTGAATGATCGAGCATGCTGTCCGAACGTCTCGCGTGCGGCTCCTCCACCCCCACGACCAATCTCTGCGCCCCCTACCATCCCGCACGCTCGGGGCGCGGCCCGGGATCGGCCCGGACCGCTGAGAAGCACCCGTTGAACCTGACCCGGTTCGGACCGGCGGAGGGAAGCGACGCGTGGAGATCCATCACCTCATCCGCTTCCAGGCCGCGCACGCCGCGTGGGCGCTTGGCGAACTCCTCCGGCATGCGGGCACGCTGCCCGTCGAACGCCTCGAAGAGGATCTGGGGATCGGCCCGGGTTCGCTGCGAGAGACAATCGCTCACACGATCGAGTGCATGTTCTTCTTCGCGGACAACTTCGGCGGTCGGGCGTACGCCGAGCCGGCTGACTTCCGCGAGGGCTCGCGGTCGCTGGCAGGGCTGGCAGGGCTGCTGGCGCGAGCGGACGAGTCGCTCCGTTCGGCGATGCTCGGCGCGTGCGAGCGCGGGCTTGGAGAGCGCGTCGTGTGGCCCAACGCGGAGGGCGGGACGATGCCCGCCGCGGCGGCGATCTCGCAGGTGTTCGATCACTCCACGCTGCACCGCGCACAGTGCGTGAACATTCTGAAACGGCTGGGCGTGCGCCCTGTTCCGGACCTTGACCCGATGTCGTTCCTCGCCATGGGCATGCCGTGGTGATGGCCGGAGGCCACCGATGACCCACCCCCACTCGCGTCATGCTTCTCCGCCCCTCCGTGGCGCGCTCAACCCCGGGCGCGAGCCGACGGCGACGACGCCCGGGTCGTTCGCGCTCGCGCCGGATGTCGGCGGGCCGCTGATGTTCGCCAGCCCCGACACACCTGGGATGCCCCCGCCCAGCGGCAAGACGGCGTGGGATTTTCTGCCGGAGGGGTGGCTTGTGGAGATCGAGGACGAGGGCGCCGCGAGCCCGGCCTCTTCGCCTTGCATGGCGTGCGAGGGGGTCACCTTCAAGGATGCGCGAGGCCAGACGCGTCGGGTGACGCCGACCCCGGGGTTCCAGCCCATCACGCAGCTCGAGCACGCGCGGCTGGGGATCGTCACGCCGCAGATGCGCCGCGTCGCGGAGCGGGAGCCGCACTTCGAGGCGCTCTATCCCGGGCGAGGGGCCGAGGCGGTTCGGGACGAGGTGGCGGCGGGGCGGCTGGTGATCCCCGCCAACATCAACCACCTGAAGTACAACCTCGACCCGATGGGGATCGGACGTTCGTGCGTGACGAAGGTGAACGCGAACATGGGCGCCTCGCCGGTGTCGAGCGGGACGGCGGAGGAGGTCGAGAAACTGAGGTGGGCGGAGCGGTGGGGCGCGGACACGGTGATGGACCTTTCGACGGGCGGCGATCTGGACGAGTGCCGCGAGGCGATCCTCCGCGCCAGCAGTGTTCCCATCGGGACGGTGCCGATCTATTCCATGATCATCGGGAAGCGGATCGAGGACCTGGACTGGCCGACGATCGAGGCGTCGCTCCGCAAGCAGGCGTCGCAGGGGGTGGACTACTTCACCATCCACGCGGGGGTGCGACGCGGGCACCTGAAACATGTGAGGAACAGGCTGATCGGGATCGTGTCGCGCGGCGGGTCGCTGCTGGCGAAGTGGATGCTCGTCCACAACCGCGAGAACATCATGTACGAGCGGTGGGAGGACATCTGCGACATCCTGCGCGAGAGCGACGTGACGTTCTCGATCGGCGACGGGCTCCGCCCCGGAGGGCTGGCCGATGCGAGCGACGCCGCCCAGATCGCGGAACTCGAGACGCTGGGCGAGTTGACGGAGCGTGCGTGGCGACGCGGGGTGCAGGTGATGATCGAGGGGCCCGGGCACGTTCCCTTCGACCAGATCGAGTGGAACGCGAAGGTGCAGCGGGCGATCTGCCACGGGGCGCCGTTCTATGTGCTCGGGCCGCTCGTCACGGACATCTTTCCCGGCTACGACCACATCACCAGTTGCATCGGGGCGACGGCGATGGCGTACCACGGCGCGGCGATGCTCTGCTATGTCACGCCCAAGGAGCACCTGGGTCTGCCCAAGAAGGACGATGTCAAGCAGGGGTGCATCGCGTACAGGATCGCCGCCCACGCCGCGGACGTGGCCCTTGGGATTCCCGGGACGCGCGACCGCGACGATGAACTGACCAAGGCCAGGGCCGCGCTCAACTGGGAGCGGCACTTCGAGTTGTCGTTCGACCCGGACACGGCCCGGGCCTACCACGACGAGGACCTCGACGTGGACACCGACTTCTGCGCCATGTGCGGTCACGACTGGTGCAGCGTGCGCATCAGCAAGGAGATCCAGGAGTTTGCCAGCGGCAAGGCCGAGGGGTTCGAACGCATGGGCGGCGCCGACGGCACGAAGCCCGGCGCGCCGGCGAAGTCCGCCGCCCTCACGCCCGAGCAGGAGGAGATCCTCTCGAAGCGCGGCGTGCTGACGCCCGAAGAGATCCACAGGCTAGCGAGCAAGACCAAGAAGGCGGTCGGCGCGGACGCCGGGAAGGCGAGCTGCCACAGCGACTACGTGGACCCCGACGCGGCCAAGGCGCACATCGAGCAGAAGGCGGGGCGCGGGTCGCTGGTGCCGCTGGACGTGCGGCCGGCGCTGGGGATCGGGAAGGATGAGGGGCGGGTGGTGTGAGCGATTGCACGGCTGCCCGTTCGCGGCAATATGCTTCGAGGATGGCACGCAACCGGGCACCTAGTTCGAGTTCCGGCGTTCGCTCCAAGACCTATTCCACGGAGGTTGTCGGCGACCCGGGCGGTTCGACCATGACCTCGCTGAACGTCCCCTTCGACCCCGCCGGGGTGTTCGGCAGGGCCCGCCCCCCTGTGGTGGTCAAGATCGGCAAGACCGAGTTCCGCTCGACGATCTTCAACATGAAGGGCGAGCGGTTCGTGCCGCTGCGTCGCAGCAACCGCGAGGCCGCGGGTGTCGAGGCCGGCCAGCGCGTGCGGGTGACGCTGACGCTCGACGACAAGCCGCGGGTCGTGAAGGCGCCGCGTGATCTTCAGGCCGCGCTGAAGGCCGCCGGCCTGGCCGACGCGTGGAAGTCGCTGAGTTTCACGCACCAGCGCGAGCACGTCGAGGCGATTGAAGAAGCCAAGCGCCCTGAGACGCGTCAGCGTCGCCTCGCCGGCTGCCTCGCGATGGTGCGAGAGCGAGCATCGAGGCGGACGCGCCCCGTCGCTCGTGCCCGGGCCCGCTGACCCCGGCTTCCGCCGCGGGTCGGTGTCTGCCGGTCACCTCCCCGCCGGCCGCCAGAGATCGGGCTTGAGGCTCCCGAAGTCCTGTCGTTCCAGCGCCAGGATGCAGTCCACGATGTTCATCTGGTTCTCGAGCGCGACCGTACGAAGCCAGTCGTCCGTCGTCGCCTCGTCCGCGGCCTCGTCCTGGAGCCAGGACCCGTCGAGGTTCACGTAGTGGATCTCCAACCCTTCGACAAGTTCGACCGAGCTCCCGTTCGCGAGCCCACGGGCCAGTGCCCCGGCGATGCCCCGTCCGCGGCGCCCCATCCTGGGCGAGTGTGACGACAGGCGGCCGTCCACCTTGATCCCGCGCTTGAGTACTGCCGTGTTCCCATGGGCCGAGACGCTGTGCGGGAAGATGTCCCAGTCGGCATCGACGATGAGGAGTTCCTCGCGGATCATCCACGCGAAGTAGGACTCGACGGTCATGTTCCGGATCTCGTCGGGCGTGGCGCGGTTGCGCAGTGTGATGACCGCGTTGATCCGCGCGGGCCGCTGCGACATCATCTCCCGCTCCGTCGCGTGCATCGCGAGGCGGATGATCTCCCGGTGCATCTCGACGCTCTCCGCGGTGATGCAGCGCGTCAACTCCGTCGCGTCCCCGACCCGGATCGCGTCTTCTCCGTGCTGATAGGCGGCCTTCACCTCCGCCCGCGGGTTCTCCCCGCACGCGGCCAGACAGAGGCCCAGCGCAAGAACGACGATCACTCGAATCATGCGAACCTCCACGAGCACCCGGGACCTGGTTCCGCCTGACCCGCCCGAGTCAACTGCTACCGGCACGCACGCTCATCGTCCGGGGGCACGCGGCGAGCCCCCGAACAGCCCCGCGTCAACGTCCGACCGAGCGCGCTACGCTTCGCCCTCCCATGCCCGATGAGGACCACCACACCCCGAGCCTCTGCGCCCGGTGCGGGCAGCCGCTCGCACGCAAGGGTTCGCTCTGCGCCGCCTGCGGCGCGGGAGAGGGCCCCCCCGCGAAGCCCGCGGAGCCATCCCCCGCCGTCCCTTCCGCCGTCGCGGGGATCGAGAGCCCGTTGCGTGAACTCATCCGTATCGCGGCGCCGAGCGTTGCGACGATGACCAGTTATACGGCGATGCAGTTCATCGACGGGCTGATGGTTTCGAGGATCACGCCCGCCGATCCGGTCTACATCTCCGCGCAGGGCAACGGGGGCATGGCGGCCTGGATCCCCGTCTCCGTGGTCATGGGCCTCCTCATGATCGTCAACACGTTCGTCTCGCAGAACTTCGGGGCCGGCAAGCCCGAGCGCGGCTCGGGCTACGCCTGGAACGCCTTCTGGACGTGCGTCGCCTGCGCCCTGGCGATCATGCCGCTGGTCTTTGTCCTCCCCTGGATCTTCGGGCGCATGGACCATGACGAGCGGCTTCTCGAACTCGAGACCGAGTACGCCACGATCATGATCCTGGGATCGGTGACGACGATGGGCTCTCGCGGCGTGGCGCAGTTCTTCTATGGGCTCCACCGCCCGGGGACGGTGCTCGTCGCCGCGCTGACGGGCAACGCCGTCAACATCCTCCTGAACTACATGCTCATCTTCGGGAAGTTCGGCGCGCCCGAGCTGGGCGTGAGCGGGGCGGCGATCGCGACGGTCACGGGCGCGGGCGTCGAGCTCGCGATCCAGTTCGCCGTCTTCCTCTCCCCGCGCTTCAACGCGAAGTACAAGACGCGTTCGGCCTGGCGGCCCTCGCTTCCGCACATGCGCGACATCATCCGAGTCGGATGGCCCGGGGCCCTGATGTTCGCCAGCGAGATGGTCTGCTGGGGCTATTTCATGGTCGTCATGGTCGGCGAGTTCGGAACGATCGAGCAGACCGCCGGATGGATCACCCTGCGCTTCATGCATCTCTCGTTCATGCCCGCCGTCGGCGTCTCCATCGCCGTCAGCGCGATGGTCGGCAAGTGCATCGGGATGGGCAGGAAGGACCTCGCCGAGGCCCGCGCGTGGCTCGGACTGCGCGTGACGCTGGTCTACATGGGGGCGTGCGCGCTGGGGTTCCTGGTCTTCCGCGAGGAGATGGTCCGCCTGTTCATCAAGGACGGGACACCTCCCGAGGATGTCGAGGCCCTTGTCCGCACCGGATCCCGCGTCCTCATCGCGGCCGCGGTCTTCCAGCTCTTCGACGCCGCCGCCATCACGATGAGCGCGGCGCTCCGCGGGGCCGGTGACACGATCTGGCCGGGCGTGCTCGCCCTGATCCTCTCGTGGGGCACGATCGTTGCGGGGGGGCACGCCCTCATGCACTGGATGCCCGAACTCAAGAGCCTCGGGCCATGGATCGCGGCCTCTTCCTATATCATCCTCCTGGGGATCATCCTCCTCTGGAGGTTCATGCGCGGGTCATGGAGGAACATCGACCTCCTCGCCCGGTCAGAAGGCTCCGTCGCCCAGGGGTGACGCGCCTATTGTTCACGTCCAACAGGGGAGCACCCAACACATGGCGAACAATCCGCTCGACGTGGTCATCGGAGCCGAGGAAGCCAAGCGAGACGCCGAAGCCTCGGCCAAGCACGTGGCCCTTGCGAAGAAGGCCGACGACACCGGCGATCGCGAAGGGGCGATCGTCGAGTATCGCAAGGCGGTCGCCGCCGACCCTCGGAACCTCGGCGCGATGTTCGCGCTGGCGTATCGGCTTGACCTGCTGGGCGAGGAGGACGAGGCGATGGCGCTCTACGAGCGGGTCTGCGAGCAGTCGCCGGCACCGCTCAACGCGCTCATGAATCTGGCCGTTCTGTGCGAGGATCGTGGGGAATACGCCCGTGCAGAGCGTTGTGTGCGGCAGGTGCTCGAGACGAACCCAAACCACGAGCGGGCGCGCCTGTTCATGAGGGACATCCAGGGCAGCCGCGAGATGAAGACGGAGGAGGAGCCGGAGCGCGATGTCCTGAAGCGCAAGGCCTTGTTCGACACGCCGGTGACGGACTTCGAGCTCTCCGTCCGCGCCAGGACCTGCCTGAAGAAGATGAACATCCGAACACTGGGCGACCTGCTCCGCATCACCGAGGCGGAACTGATGAGTTACAAGAACTTCGGCGAGTCCAGCCTCGTCGAGATCAAGCAGATGCTCGCCACCAAGGGCCTTCGGCTCGGGCAGGGCCTCGAGGATGCGCATCGCCAGGCCCGGCGCCAGATCGCCGACCAACTCAAGGGCACGGGGCGCGAGGTCGTTCTCACGAAACCCGTCTCCGACCTGCAGCTCTCCGTCCGCGCCCGGCGCGCCCTGCAACTCCTTAACATCCAGACACTTGGCGATCTTGCCTCGCATACCGAGGCCGAACTGATGGGGGTCAAGAACTTCGGCGCGACCTCGCTCCAGGAAGTCCGCGAGCGTCTGGCCGAGAACGGGCTCGCTCTCCGCGAACTCGAGGCCTGATCGCCCGCGGGTGATAAAACCGCCCTCAAGGGCTTAATTTGCTTGTCCGGCCCTTTCCCGCGCGCGAAGATGCGGGAAAGGAGACCATCATGTCCACGCGTCACACGATCGGCCTGGCGGTGCTGTCGTTGGGCGTAGCCGCCTTCGCGAAAGAACTCATCTGCGACAACCACAACTGGATCTCGTGCTGCACGTTCAGCGGCACGATCCTTCCCGGCTCCGAACTCCCAGGCCAGATCCCCGAACTCGCGACCACCGGCATCGTCTGGGTGCCGGACAACGCCTACGAGTTTGCCGGGGCGCGCGGGCCCGACCGAACGGTCGATGCCGTCACGCTCACCTACGCCCAGTTCGGGCCGACCGTCACCCACACCAACTTTGCGCTCGACCCCGACAACCGTCAGGTCCAGATCCCCTGGACCGTCACCCGACCGCACATGTCGATCGCGCACTTCGTCGCGATCGACGGCCCGATCCTCATCGAGATGTCCTACAAGGTCCCCCATGTCATCCTCGGCTTCGGACAGACCACGATCGAGTACAAGCTCACCAACGTCACCAACCAGCCCGTGCAGAACGTCCGCCTGCTGCGCTCGCTCAACCCCAAGATCCAGCGCAATGCCGAGATCCCCGTTGAGATCCTCCAGATGGACCTCGTGAGTTCCGGGAGCGCCGGGATCGCCGTCCACCCCTCCGGCGCCACCCTCCTGCTCGGCTCGCCCGGCAACTTCTCCATCGCCAGCATCGAGGGTGACATCGTCACCGACCCGCTTGAGATCATCGGCTCGCCACGCGATCCCGACGGACTCCTCGAAGACACCGCGATCAACATCGTCCTCAACCCCGTCCAACTCCTCCCCGGGCAGACGTTCACCGGCACCATGCTCCTCATCACCGCCGAGGATCCCCTCACCGCCATCGAGGCCTTCAACTCCGGCGGCGTGAAGTTCTGCCTCCCGGATTGTGAGGGCGACGGCGATCTTGACGTCTTCGACTACCTCTGCTTCCTCAACGCGTTCGCCGCTCAAGATCCCTACGCCGATTTCGAGAACGACGGCGACTGGGACGTCTTCGATTTCCTCGCGTTCCAGAACGCGTTCGCCCTCGGCTGCCCCTGACCCGAGCCTCTCCCGGATAGACTCTGACCCGTGCCCGAAGCCGCGGAGACGATCACCCCGCAGGAACTCGCCGACGTGCTCGCCCGATATGACCTGGGCGAGGTTGCCTCGGCGCGCGAGGTTCGCCGGGGCTCGCGTCAGAGCCCCAAGGTGCTCGTGACGACCGAGCGCGGGTCCTTTCTGCTGAAGCGTCGCGCCCCGGGGCGGGACGATCCCGAGCGTGTGGCGTTCTCGCACGCGATCCAGATCGAACTCGCCTCGCGCCGATTCCCGGTCCCTCGCCTGCTGGGCACGCGAGGCGACCGCAACACGATGGTCGAACTCCACGAGTGCGTCTACGAGCTCTTCGAGTTCTCTCCAGGGAGCGGGTACGACGGCTCGCCCGAGCCCACGCGGGACGCCGGGCGCGCGCTCGCCTTCTTCCACCGTCTCCTCGGGAGGTTCCGGTCGGAGTGGGCCCCACCCCGAGGGACCTACCACACGCCGGGAGTCACGGCGGAGACCTTCGCCATGGCCGCCACCTTCGCCCCGCACGCCTCGGGCCTGCGCGACCGATATCTCGAAGCGGCGGACCTGACGCGGGTCTGCTCGGGATGGCCCGAGCAGATCATCCACGCCGACTGGCACCCCGGGAACATGCTCTTTGACGCCGGCCGGGTCTCGGCGGTCCTGGACCTCGACGCGGCCCGCCTGGCCCCGCGGGCAATCGACCTCGCCAACGCCCTCCTCCAGTTCGGGATGAGCAAGGGAACGGGGGGGGATTGGCCGCCCTCGCTCGACGAAGACCGCCTCCTCTCGCTCGCTGGCGGGTATGAATCCGTCGAAGGATGCACCATTTCCTCCGCCGAACTCGCCGCCATCCCCTGGCTGATGATCCAGGCCCTGATCGCCGAGGCGGTCATCCCGATCGCCCAGACGGGCCGGTTCGGGGATCGCGACCCCGGCCCGATCTCCCTTGGCGTGCTCCGAGCGTCGGAGTTCATCCGATCCTCTCGGGAACGTCTCACCGATCGGCTGGCGTCGGTCGCTCCCGCACCGTAGACTTCAACTCGATGCGCTGGCTCGTGCTCATCCCCATCTTGGCCACGTGCGCACTCGGGCAGCACGATCCAATCCCCGCGGAGTTGCGGGCGGTCGTCGACGATCTCGACCATCCTGACCTGGAGGTGAGGGAGCGCGCGTCGGACGCCCTCGCCGCGAACGCCTCCGCGTGGCGGGTGCTCGACCGGGCCTTCGCCAGCCCCGGGCTCTCCCCCGAGCAGCGGCTTCGCCTCCGGCGCAATGCGCGGCTGCGGTTCTTCAATCGCGACCTTCCGGGCATGGGGTTGAGTTTCGGGACCGATGCCGGCGGTGTGCGGGTCTTGAGCGTCGTCGTCAGCGACCAGTTCGAGGCGCACCGGGCGTTGCAGTCGGGCGATCTCGTGATCGCGATCAACGACACGCCACTCGCCGACGAGGGCGAGTTCCGGGCTTGGATCCTCTCCTGCGACCCCGGAGACGTTCTCCGCGTGACGTTCCGCCGCAACGGGCAGGTGCACCACGCCCCGATCCGCCTGGGCCGCTTCGACGACCTCGACAGCCCGAGGTATCCGGACCAGGTGCTCCTGACCAACGCGTGGCTCGTCCGGGCCGGCCGGTATGTGCCACCCTCGGCACCCGCGCAGGTCATCGATCCGGAGATCCCTGCGGAACTCTGGAACGATTCCCCGCTCGCGTGGGGGGTCCGCGACGACCTCATCCCGACGACGACGGAGATCGCGCTGGGCGGTGAGCCCCATCGAGATGCCGATTTCGTGCCCGCCAGCGTTTCACGCCGCCCGACCGCCCGGCCGAGCATCCGTCAGGTCCCGCAGCCGCCGGCGGATCCGAGGACGGACATCCTGCGTGAACGGACGGGGCTCATCCTTGCCATGCAACGGGCGCAGTTGGATCTGAACGAGGTCGAGCGGCGGCTGACCGAGGCCGCCCTGACGCCGCAGGATCGCGTCACCCTCCGCAGCCAGAAGACGCTCTTTGAGGATCGTCTGCGGGCCTATCGGGAAGCGATCGCCCGGCTGGATGAGCGCCTGCAGAACCTGCGCTGAGTCTCAAAAGGCTCACCCCACCCTCCCCCCGGGCCGATAACATCCCGGCACGCTCGAGGACCACCGGGCACGGAGGCGCCACCCTTGGCACAGTGCGACATCGGTCTGACCGGCGCGGGCGTGATGGGGCAGAACTTCGCCCTGAACATCGCCGACCACGCCTTCAGCGTGGCCCTCCACTCCCGATCGCCCGACAAGGTCGTCGAGTTTGTCCGCAAGCCGCACCCGTTCCCTCCCGGCGGCGGGCTCGAGGCCTCGCGCGATCTCCCCCACTTCGTGTCGCTGCTCTCCCGCCCGCGGAAGATCATCCTCCTCGTGCCCGCGGGCAAGCCCACCGACGATTCGATCGAGGCCCTCGCCCCGCTGCTGGCTCCGGGCGACGTGCTGATTGACTGCGGCAACGCCCACTGGCTCGATACCGCCCGCCGTGAGACGCGCCTGCGTGAGCGCTCCATCCGCTTCATCGGTTCGGGGATCTCGGGCGGGGCCGAGGGCGCCCGCTTCGGACCCTCGCTGATGCCCGGGGGGGACCGCGAGGCCTATTCCCTGATCGAGCCGATCTGGAACGCCGTCGCCGCAAAGGTCGATCCCCGCACGGGCCGAGAGATCCTCGGCGGCGCGCCGGGCCGGCCTGTCGACGCTCGCGAGGCCGAGCCCTGCAGCGCGTACATCGGGCCTGCCGGCAGCGGTCACTTCGTCAAGATGGTCCACAACGGGATCGAGTACGCCGACATGCAACTCATCGCGGAGGCCTTCCACCTCCTCCGCTCGCTCGCCGGCATCGAGCCCGCCCACGCCTCGGACATCTTCTCCCGGTGGAACGAGGGGGAACTGGACTCGTACCTCGTGCAGATCACGGCGGAGGTGCTCCGCCAGCGGGACCCTCGAACCGGCCGACCCTTCGTCGATGCGGTCCTCGACGCCGCCGGGCAGAAGGGCACGGGCAAGTGGACGAGCGTCGCGGCGCTCGACATGGGCGTGACCGCGCCGACGATCGCCGAGGCCGTCTTCGCCCGGTGCCTCTCGGCGCTCAAGCCCGAGCGCGTCGAGGCCTCGCGTGTGCTCGCGGGCCCGCGTGCCGAACCCGCCCCCTCGGGCGTCGAGCGTGACGAGCTCGTCGAGTCCATCCGCCACGCCCTCTATGCCTCCAAGGTCGCCGCGTACGCCCAGGGCTTCCAACTCCTCGCCTCCGCTTCGAGCGAGTGGGGCTGGGGCCTCGATCTCGGCCGGCTCGCGATGATCTGGCGAGGCGGGTGCATCATCCGCGCCCGTCTCCTGCAGCGCATCCACGACGCCTTTCGCACCCGGCGCGACCTCCCGAACTTGATGCTCGACCCCTCGTTCTCGGCCTCCCTTCGGGATGCCCAGCCGGGATGGAGAGAGACGCTCGCCCGCGCCACCCGCCAGGGCCTCCCCGCGCCGGCGTTCGCCTCGGCCCTGGCCTATTACGACGGCTATCGCTCCGCCATCCTCCCCGCCTCGCTCATCCAGGCCCAGCGTGACTACTTCGGCGCGCACACCTATGAGCGCGTCGATGAGCCTCGCGGCCGGTTCTTCCACCTCTCCTGGTTCGAACCCGGGCGACCGGAGACCACGCCATGAGAACGCCTCGCCTGGGTCTTGTCCGTCCCGTCGAAGTCGCCCTGCCCGGTTCGCTTCGCACGCCGCGGCTGATGCTCCGACCGCTGCTCGAATCCGATGAAGCGGAGTTCGTCCGAGTCTCGGCCCTCAGCCGCGCCCACCTCGATGCCTCCTCCCCCATCCACCGCCCGGGCGAGACCGATGCGGCGCTCTTCGCTCGCCAACTCACCCTCACACGCGACGGCCTGCACGCCGGGCACGCGATGCGTCTGGTCGGGTTCACCGCCGACGCCACACTCGTCGGCGCGTTCAATCTCAACTCGATCTCCCGCGGACTCGACTGGTCCGCCGACCTGAACTTCTGGATCGCCGCCGACCAACTCCGGCGCGGGTTTGCCGCCGAGGGCGTCGGAGCCGTCGTCGAGCACGCGCTCGCCCTGCTCCCCGAGGGGCTCGGGCTCACCGAGGTCCGGGCGTGGGTTGTCCGTACGAACGACCCCTCCCGCCGCCTCGTCGAGTCGCTCGGCTTCGAGCGCGGGGGCGACGAGCGCTCCTTCCTCCAGGCCGGGGACCGCTGGATCCTCCACGACCTGTGGATCCGACGGGCGCCGTAGCGGGCAGGGGGCTTGCTTCCGTCTCGTCGAACAAACAAAAAAGCAAGGTCCCGCGTCGAGGAGGCAAGTTCGACGCGGGACCGCTCCAGGGGTCTTCAGAAGCCCGCGTCCCCCTGTGCGTCGGCGTGCCTCGCAGCCGACGGGACCGGGCGTGTGTTCCACTGACGATTCTGCCAAGTGGATGCCGCGCCGCCCACCCCCGGGCGAGAAGGCGTCCCGCCCCGGAGTGTCCCGTGCCGCCTGTGACGCCCACGACCACCCCACGCCCCGACGCCGGCCCTCGGGCCCATACACTCTCGGACCGTGCCGCACCTTGCCATCTACCCCGGCTCGTTCGACCCGATCACCTACGGGCACCTGGACGTCATTTCTCGCGGACGTCGGCTGTTCGATCGGCTCGTCGTCGCGGTGGGCCGAAACCCGGGCAAGGACGTCCTGTTTACATCCGACGAGCGCGTGGCCATGACCGAAGCCCTCGTCGCCGACCTCATTCGAGGCGAGCCCGACGGCGCCCCGGTCCAGGTACGCGCGTTCTCCGGGCTGACCGTCGACTTTGCCCGGTCACTCGGCGCGACGGCCCTCCTTCGTGGCGTCCGCAACCTGTCCGATCTGCAGTACGAGATCCAGCAGGCCGTCACCAATCGTGAGGTCGCGGGGCTGGAGACGGCGTTCGTGGTCGCCGGGCAGAGTTTCGCTTATACATCGTCGTCGCTGATCCGCCAGATCGCCGCGATGGCGCGCGATACATCCGCCCTCTCGACCATGGTCCCCCCGCTCGTCGCCCAGGCCCTGCAGCGCAAGCGCGACGAGCACCACCCGCTGCTCGAGCGGCTCCGCAGTTCCATGGACCAGGGAGCCGAGGCGTGATCGACCTCCGTCTCGTGAGCCTCGGCGCCCTGGCCGCCAATCCGATCTGGGACGAGAAGACACCGGTGCGGACCGGGCACGCGACCACGTCGCTCCTCCGCACGCCCGATCGGACGCTGCTCATCGACCCGGGCCTCCCCGCGCAGGCCCTCGTCCCCCGCCTCCGCGAGCGCGCCAACCTCGCTCCTTCCGATGTCTCCCATGTCTTTCTGACGTCGTTCTCCATCGACACCTTCCGGGGTATCGAAGCCTTCACCGGCGCGACCTGGTGGATCAGCGATGCCGAGAGAGAGGCCGTGGGCGTCCCGCTCGCGCTCCGCGTGCGCGATGGCGCCCCCGCCCAGGAGCAGGAGTTCCTCGAGCACGCCCTTGCCGTCCTCCATCGCTGCAAGCCCGCGCCTGACACCCTCCTTTCCTCCAAGGGCGAGCGAGCCGATCTCTTCCCTCTTCACGGCGTTACGCCCGGGCTCTGCGGCGTGCTCCTCGCCGGGCAGCGGCACACCACGCTCGTCTGCGGCGATGCGATCCCGACGCTCGACCACCTCGAACGCGGGCTCATCCTGCCCGACGTCCACGATCTCGGAGCCGCCAAGGCCAGTTTTGCCGAGGCCGTCGAGATCGCCGATTTCCTTGTTCTTGGTCGCGACGCACTGGTGCCCAACCTCACCCGGCGTCGATAGATCCGGCCACGGCTCGCCCGCTCCGACGACCTCGCTGGCGTCGCGTTGCGCTCGCGTGACACTCCCGACCTCACGCTCTCGATAGACTCCTCGGCGTCGACCGGAGCACGCTGGATGATCGACACCAAGGCCGTCAAGGACCGCCGTCCCCTCCGTTTCGCATCCATCGATGAGGCGATCGCGGAAGCGCGGCGCGTCGCCGAAGCCGACGCCGCGGGCCGGCTAGGCGTCCTCGGCAACTGGTCGCTCGGACGGATCCTGGGCCACCTCGCCTTCTGGGCCAACGCCCCGTTCGACGGCTACCCCGAACTCCGCCGGCCACCCGCTCCCCTGCGCATGCTCATCCGGCTGATGAAGGGGCGCTTCCTCGAGGGGAGTCTTCCCCCCGGCTTTCGTATCCCCGGCACCGCCGAGGGAACCCTCGGAACAGAGGACCTCTCCACCGGCGAGGGGCTCGAACGCCTGGTCGCAGCCTTCACCCGCCTTCGCGACCAAGACCCGCGCGCCGTCAACCCCGTCCTCGGTCCCCTACGCCACGAAGAGTGGATC
>JAANMX010001433.1_pt1 | contig 27182 bp, 23 predicted proteins | sample 7279681 | NCBI WGS metagenome assembly JAANMX01 (sample SAMN14094542, study PRJNA606508) | bioreactor metagenome | isolation source: A lab-scale SPAN reactor treating ammonium-rich wastewater day 351 | place: Ireland: Galway | collected 2018-01-01 | reverse complement strand
GGAACGTTTTATATTTCGCTGGGGCTCTCTCTTTTCTTTTCCGCTCTCCACTTTCTTATCTCGGGGATACGGTATAAGCACATGAGCATCTGCAGATAAATGGGAAAACCTAAAATCCCAAGATACTTAAAAATATTATGGAATAAGAACCTGTAATACAAGGGACCATCTTTTATGAGTCTGATGTAGGGCAAGGCTTTAGCCTTGCTCAGAAAACTTTAGAAAGGAGCACAAATGAGTAAGAAACAATGGAGCAGTCCACCAGCAATGTTGATCGATCCCAAGAAAATTTACTATGCAACGATGGAAACCGAAAAAGGTACGATTGAAATACAACTCTATCCGCAATATGCCCCGAAAACAGTCAACAACTTCGTTTTCCTGGCCCGGGAAGGCTTTTACGATGGCATCAAGTTCCATCGGGTAATCAGCGACTTCATGATCCAGGGCGGTGATCCCACAGGCACCGGTAGAGGCGGTCCCGGATATAAATTCGAGGATGAGGTAAAGGGAAATCCCCTGGCTCATGAGACTGGGGTGATCTCAATGGCCAACGCAGGACCAAATACCAACGGGAGCCAGTTTTTTATCACACACTCACCACAACCACATCTCAACGGTAAACATACTGTCTTCGGTAAAGTAACCAGCGGCAAGGATGTCGTGGATGCAATCCGTCAGGGCGATATGATTACTAAGGTAACTATTCGTGAAGCTGAAGGCTCTTAAACCGGGCATACTACGTATGCCACGGAACACAACAGGAAAAAGAAAGATGAAACAACCTAAGCCCAAAGGGCTGTTATGATTATAGATAATGCACAATCACGAATAAATAACCCCGAAGGGGTGAAATGATTATAGACCCTTTACCATTATTGTACCCGTATTACCTTGCAATGCCTCCTTGACCTTATCAAGAGAGGTAATGATTGCTGATCTTCCTCCCCAATCCAGGAAATTTATGGCTGCTTGAATTTTTGGGCCCATACTCCCTGGAGGAAAGTGACCTTCTTTCATATATTTTTTAGCATCATCTATGGTTAATCTGCCGAGGGCATGTTCGTTTGATTGTTTGAAGTTTAAGAAGGCATGTTCCACATTCGTAAGCATCATAAGACAATCTGCCTTGATACCCCGCGCCAGAATACCAGAAGCAAGATCCTTATCAATTACAACATCAACGCCTTCCAGGTCTCCATCTTCTCTCATAACAACCGGAATGCCACCGCCGCCGGCTGCTATGGCAATATCACCCGCTTCCAACAGCTTTTTTATAGCCCGCTCTTCTACAATCCCGATAGGGTTCGGAGAAGCAACAGCCCGCCGGTATCCCCTATGAGAATCTTCCACGATGTGCCAGCCTTTTTCCTGACGGAAGTATTCCGCCTCTTCTTTCGTAAAGAAAGGACCTATGGGTTTGGTGGGATTTGAAAAGGCTTTATCATGTTTATCGACAATAACCTGTGTAACGACAGTAACTACACACCTATCAATTCCTTCTTTTCGCAGCCGATTGGTTAAGGATTGTTGGATCATATATCCTATTGCGCCCTCAGTATCTGCCACGCAGATACTGAGGGTAAGTTCCGGTACCTGATTCCGGCCAGCATCTGACATGAGCAGCATATTACCTACCTGAGGTCCATTCCCATGCGTAATAATTACCGCATAGCCTTGCTTCAAGCAGTAAACGATACCATCCAGACTCTTCCGGATATTCTCAAACTGCTCTGCAATAGTACCCTTTTGCCCCTCACGGATGAGGGCGTTTCCTCCTAAGGCAATTACGATAATTCGATCTTTCATGCTACAATAATTTTTTTTCTATAAGTTCTTTCAGGGTAGGTGTGCCTATTTCTTGCAGTTCATAGCGAACCCTATCAGTTGGTTTATCTATAAAGATAAGCTTCCTTAAGTCAATGGGTGTGCCAATAATCACCATATCGCATGGAATACGGTGTATGGTTTCCTGTAACTCTTTTTTCTGGGAATGTCCATAGCCCATCGCAGGCAACAATTTTCCTATGTGGGGATAATTTCTGAATGTTTCAGCAATAGATCTTATGGCAAAGGGTCTTGGATCGATAATCTCCCCTGCTCCATATTTCTCTGCTGCCAGGATTCCGGCGCCAAAGGCCATACCACCATGTGTTAAGGTTGGCCCATCCTCTATAACCAATACTCGTTTGCCCTTTATCAGTTCCGGCTCTTCAACAGTTATCGGTAATGCAGCATCCACAATGATGGCGTCTGGATTTAATAATTTTACCTGCTCTTTCAGGCGCTTTACATTCTCCGGCTCCGCCGTATCTTCCTTACTTATAATGATACTATGTGCCATCAGGAGATTCGTTTCTCCCGGATAGTAGGTAATCTCATCTCCTGGACGGTGCGGGTCAACGATGGTAATATGCATATCGGGCACATAAAAAGGGATGTCGTTATTACCTCCATCCCAGAGAATAATATCTGCCTCCTGTTCAGCTTCTCGTAAAATAGCTTCATAATCAACTCCTGCATATACCACCGTGTTGTGTTCTATATGGGGTTCATATTCTTCAATTTCCTCGATAGTACAGTCATGTCTTTTAAGGTCATCATAGGAGGTAAATCGCTGTATACGCTGTTTGGCAAGATCACCATAAGGCATGGGATGCCTTATAACAACAACATTCTTCCCCAGTTCTTTGAGAATTTTGCAAACCTTTCGTGAAGCCGGACTCTTGCCGCAACCTGTCCTTACAGCACAGATAGCAATAACGGGTTTTTTACTCTTTACCATAGTTTGCCTTGCACCGAGGAGAGTAAACTGTGCACCTGCCGCATTCACAAGGCTTGCTTTATGCATAACATATTGATACGGCACATCGCTGTAAGAGAATACCACCTCGTCAATAGCATGGGATTTTATAAGCGTTATTAATTTTTGTTCCGGTTCGATAGGGATACCCTTTGGGTACAGTTTACCTGCTAATAAAGGAGGGTATTGCCTTTCGGCAATATTTGGTATTTGTGTTGCTGTAAATGCGATCACTTCATATTCGGAATTATCACGAAAGCACATATTAAAGTTGTGAAAGTCCCGTCCAGCCGCTCCCATGATAATGATTTTTTTTCTCTTTGGCATGTGAGCCCTCCTCTCAACCTTTCCTATCATTTTTTTATCAACATATCCACCATTACATTCCATATCCTGTCAGCAATTACTTGTTCAGACAGCAATTGGCCATTCTTTATACAATCGATCATTATCCAGTTATTTTTTCCCTTCACAATTTCCAGAAAGGTTTGTTGAGCATATCGCAGATGATGTATATCCTCTTCATGAATATCTTTTTTTTCATCTCCGAGATACGTGCGCTGTTCTTTCTTTTCAATAAGCCGGTACGCTATCTCTGCCGGTACATAGAGCAAGATATTCAAATGAGACCTTGGGACAGCAAAGATAGCATGTTCTAAGATATCCAACCATTGAAAAAATTTTTCTCTCTGAGCAGAATCACTGATTTTTCCTCCCTGGTGAGCCATATTATCACATACATAGCGGTTCGATATGATAATCTTGCCCTCTCTTAACCACGTATTCATTTGTTCTTTGCACTCCCATCGGTCTCCTGCGTAAAGCACTGATGCCAGGTATGGACTTACTATCTCTGCACTGCCAAACTCACCTTTAAGGTACTTTACAATCATATCGGCAAAAAAGGTTTTACCGTACTGGGGAAAGTCTGTAGTGACGGCAGGGTAACCCTCTTTTAGCAAACGCTCATACAAAAGCTTTGTTTGCACTGTTTTACCACTACCATCGATACCGGTAATAACAACTAATTTTCCCCGCATTCCATATTCTCCAATTTTCGTTTATCTCATTTTTCTGTACAGATATCTATTGCTTTATAGCAATTTTATCGCTATTGTCAATATTTTATATCGAAACTATAAAAATTTGAGAGATTATCTTCTATGTTGACCTGAGAAGTAAAATCTGCTACATTTGATATCCTGTTGAAAGTCCATAACGAATCCTTACTCTTTTCTAAAACACCGATAGAAACAATGTCAGAAAACAGTTGTATATATGCAGAAAAAATCAGAATAAAGATTTATACAATACTGCTCATCTCGATAAGTATAATAAGTTTTTCAGGATGTGGTGTATTTTCTAAGAAAGTTACCATTGATAATGTAGTGACAAAAACTGATATTGAACTCCAGCGCAAGTTAGAGGAATGGACAGAACAGCTCTACTCTAACGACCCCACAGTAAGAAGCTCCGCGGCAGTTTCTCTTCTGGGTTTAAACCTTCTCCATGCACAGGAACCATTGGTAAAGATATTAAGGAATAATGGTGAGCGTGAGGATGTGCAGATATCTGTCATTAATGCATTTGGATTCACCAAAGATGACCGCGCAACAGATATTTTGATCGATTTATTGGATAGTGAATCCGCTCCGATTCAAACTGCTGCAGCCGAATCACTTGAAAAGTTGAAAACAAGAAATTCTATACGAAAAATGTCTGAGACAATGCTCGATCCTAAACAGTCTATAAGTGTTAAGTTATTACTGGCAAAATCATTGGGCAATACAAATGACCGGGATGCTGTCGATCCCTTGATTAAAACGCTTTCAATGGATGACATCAGATTGAGACAAGTGGCCATGGAATCTCTGGAAAAGATTACGAAACAACCCAACATGAATGATTCAGCATGGTGGAGAGAGTGGTGGACCCGTAACAGATCAAAAACACGTGAACAATGGCTTGAGGATATTGTATCAAAGCAGGAAGAGAATACACAACAGTTGGAATCAAAGATTGAGGAATTAAACTTCGAAATAGCCCAAAAGTTTATTAAACTGCTTGAAGTTCGGTCTGATAAAATGGACCCAAAGCCATTAATTGAGGCGATGGAGAGTGATTATCCCAACGTAAGGATATTTGCTGCAAAAGAATTGGTAAAGATTAAGGAACCATCAGTAATCAATGCATTAATACATGCCATATCAGACGAACAGAAGGAGGTTCGCATCGAAGTGGTTCAGGCACTGGGAGAAATTGATAATGACGATAGAGTCATCAAACCCTTAATTCAGTCTTTAAGCGACACGAGCCTTGCGGTCAGAAAAGAAGCGGCAAAAGCCTTAGGTAAACTGGGAAAACGTGAAGCAGAAGAAGATTTAATTTTAGCATTAAATAATAATACCGATATCTCTCTTATATGTTCTATAATAGAATCTTTAGGGCAGATTGGAGATACACGGGCGGTTGATCCTCTTATTACTTTTTTAGGACATAAAGAACCAAAAGCACGGGAATGCACAGCCGCTGCACTTGGAAAGATCCGTGATGCGCGCGCAATGGAGCCTTTAATTGCCGCCTTGAACGATGAACAGGAGCGCGTACGTTGGTATGCCGCTGATGGCTTAGGGAAAATTGGTGACCCTCTCTGCGTAGAATCACTTATCAAATTACTTTCTGACCCCAGTGCGCGGGTAAGAGAATCTGCCGTAACGGCGTTGGGACAGATAGGGAATCAACAATCGATAGAATCGTTATTAAAAGCGCTTCAGGACGTTGATAAACGGGTCGCAGATCAAGCTGCCGAATCTCTCCTGAATATAAAAAAGATAGATTTTGAGGTTATGGATTCTATAGCAACTACCTTTTCTACCAACAAGGATTACAAAAGGGCGGAAATTATTTTAGAAAGGCAAATTGCAGAATATTCAACAAAACCAGAATTCAAAGAAGAGATTTTACAAGCTAAGATTAAATTAGCCAAAACACTCTTTACCATGAAAGACCTTCAGAAGGCGCTTGGTATTTATGAAGAGCTGGTAAAACAATTTCCGGACGATGATACCATAAAAATCCATCTTATACAGTGCTTAAAAGAGATGAAACAATTTGATCGTGCCCTGGAATGGTATACCATTTGGATCAAAGAAACATCCCGAAATAATCAATTATGCTGGCAAGGCCGTTTGGATATCGCAAATGCTATGTTTGAACAAGGAAAGTATGAGAATGTAAAAAGCCTCATCGACGGCTTACAAGTGGAAGATCCCAATTTAGGCGGAAGCGAATTCAAGCAAAATTTTCAAAGTTTAAAAGACGTGTCCGTAAGGGAATTATTTAATTCAAAAACGGTAAGCCAAAAATCAGAATTGGAAGAGTCCTTAAATGTTGAAAATAAAAAATAGTTCTATTTCAGGATAATTGTAATTATATGAAAATTCTTATTGTAGGTGCAGGTGCGGTTGGGTTTAATCTGGCAAAACAACTATCGATGGAAGGACATGATATTTCTGTCGTTGAAAAGGATTACGATCTCGTGAAACGAATTACCGAAAAGTTAGATGTCTCCGTTGTGTCGGGAAGTGCAAGCTCACCCACCGTTCTGGAGGAAGCAGGGATACAAAACACGGACATGGTATTGGCTGTTACGAATAGTGACGAGATAAATATGGTGGTCTGTACGCTTTCTCACAGCTATGGTGTTAAAACGAGAATTGCCAGAATAAGAAACCCCGAGTTTACTGATGAAAAACCCATTTTACACCAAAACGGATTTTATATAGACCACGTTGTAAATCCGGAAAAGATTACCATTAATTCTATTATGGATATCATAGGCACTCCCGGGGCTATCTATGTCGCAGATTTCACAGAAGGGGATATCCTCCTGAGAGGATTTAACGTGCCTGAAGATGCGCCCATAGCAGGAAAGAGACTTTCCGAGTTAAAGGAGGTAGAATCAACAGATTCTTTTCTTATTGTTGCTATTCAGCGAAATGATGAGATGGTTATTCCAACCGGTGAGACAAAGCTGCTGCCTCGTGACAATATTTTCGTACTGGTAGCCAAAGAGGCATTGCCTTTCTTCTTGCCTATGGTCAACAGACGGGCAGATGAGGTTGAAAAGATCGTTATTTATGGCGCAAATCGCATCAGTCTTGAACTGGCAAAAAAATTAGAAGATCATAAGATCAGCGTTACCATAATTGAACCGGATAAAGAAAAAACACAACAAGCTGCTGCAGTTCTCGACCGGACCATTATCCTTCAGGGAAATGGTCTGGATGTTGACCTTCTCAAAGAATCATCTATTGATATTACTGATTTTTTCGTAGCTTTATCAGAAAACGAGCAGACTAATATCTTATCTGCATTATTAGCCAAGAGACTTGGCGCAAGAAAAGCGATTGTACTTACCGAAGAGCCTGCATTTGTACCTATTATCAATTCATTGGGTATGGATATCGTCATTAATCCAAGATTAATTACCGTGGGGTCTATCCTGCAGCATATCCGGCGGGGACATACACTTTCTGTTGTAAAATTTCAACATAGTGAGGCGGAGGCTATGGAATTTATTGCTGATAAAGATTCAAAGGTTGTAGGTAAACCGATTCGGGAAATACCCTTTCCCCAAGGCTCTATTCTTGGAGCTATTGTGCGTGAAGGCACGATGCAGATACCAAGAGGCAATACCATTATAAACCCAGGAGAAAGTGTCATTGTCTTTGCTCTCCCGAACGCCATTGAGAAAATTCAATCCCTTTTTTCCAGTAAAAAAGATTGAGTAAACATCCACCGATTAGAGCACCTCACTTATGAATATTCCTATAGTATTATATACAGTAGGCAATCTCATACTTATGCTAGCCGGTATCCTGGTTGTCCCCTTGGGTGTGTCCCTGTATTACAAAGATATTGCTGCTATGTGGGCATTTGTTTACACGATAATCATTACCGGCATCCTGGGTGGATTCAGTAAGATATTTTTAAGAAAAAAGGCTGAGGCCATCGGTATCCGAGAGGGTATTGCCATTGTGACGTTTAGCTGGATCGTATGTATCTTTTTGGGCGCCCTTCCTTTTTGGTATTCTGGTGTATGTACAACCTATTGCGATGCCGTCTTCGAAACGACCAGCGGTTTTACGACAACAGGGTCGTCCATTTTTAAAGACGTCGAAGTATTACCCCATAGCATTCTTTTCTGGAGGGCGTTTACTAATTGGCTCGGTGGTATGGGTATTATTGTTATTTTCGTTGCCTTACTGCCTGCAATGGGTGTTACTGGATATCAGCTCTTTAGCGCCGAAGTAAGCGGCCCAACTGCCGATAAATTAAAACCTAGAATTGGTGAAACAGCAAAACTGCTCTGGATGATATATCTTGTCATTACTGTCTCTATGATGATATTGCTCGTCTGTGGTGGTATGCCTATTTTTGATTCAATTTGTCAGACATTCACAACGGTATCTACTGGTGGGTTTGCTATAAAGAACACGAGCACTGCATATTATAATAGTTTATACGTGGAAATTGTTACTGCGGCCTTTATGTTTCTTTGCGGATGTAGCTTTGCACTTTACTATAAATGTTTTCAGAAAGAGTTTAAGAAAATCTTCAAAAATTCTGAACTTCGATTCTTTGCAGGTCTTATATTAACAGCAATCTTATTTATCGCACTGATACTATATTTTAACTGGCAAAAATACCCAAATATTGAGGTCAAAAACCGTTATAATGACTTAGGGAATGCTTTTCGATATAGCTTTTTCCAAGTAATAACCGTTTGTACCGGAACTGGTCATGTTTCCGCTGATTTTGATTTATGGCCCGATATTTGCCGCTTCTTACTCATTTTATTAATGTTCATTGGCGCATGTGCCGGTTCTACTGGCGGTGGTATAAAATGTGTGAGAATATTGTTGTTACTGAAATCAAGTATGAGAGAATTGGTCCGTGTATTAAGGCCGAGAATGGTAAAACATGTAAAGATCAATGGCGAATCAGTAAGCGAAGAAATCATTACGGAAAGTTCAGTATTCTTTGTTGTATATTTAGGATTCTTTGGTATCTGTTCGCTTGCATTAATGGCGTTAAATACTGATATGATTACAGCTTTTTCCGCCGTAGCAACGTGTATGGCGAATTGCGGGCCGGGACTGGCAAAAGTGGGTCCAATGGCTAACTTTAGTGATATGAGTTATACCGGTAAGTGGATATTAAGTTTTTGTATGCTTTTAGGCAGGTTAGAAATTTATAGCTTAATACTTCTATTTTTACCTATCCTGTGGAAACGTTAGAATTTCTGTTGACTCACAAAAAACGTGATGATATACTTTAAATCTCTTATGGGCGATTAGCTCAATTGGCTAGAGCACTTGCCTTACAAGCAAGGGGTCATAGGTTCGAGTCCTATATCGCCCACCATTATTATGATGAAAGGTTTTATCGCTCTATAAAATAAGGGGCCGTAGCTCAATTGGTTAGAGTACCAGACTGTCGATCTGGATGTTGCGGGTTCGAGTCCCGTCGGCCTCGTTTTATACTTTGGTATTATTAGATTTACAAATTGAATTTTACTTCTGTTGACAGCTTGGTGACGATCACCCCTTTTAGAAATAGCATTGTAACATCAACTTTTACATTTCTACGCCTGAATGAGCATATCCTTCTGTTATCTTTATGTTGCTGTATTTCCCAAGACCCTTGTGATACATTAAAAAGCAAAATACCCTTATTGATTAACTGTGATGCTACGCTATGCCTTGTAGCATCGTAAAGCCTGACTGACGTATCACAATATCTACCCTTTCCCTGACTGCGTTCCCATATGCATCAAGATAATTTACAATAAGAAGCTCTAAAGTATTTGTCATTGCAAGGGGTTTTTCCCGAAGCAATCTTTTCTCAACTATTCAAGAGATTGCTTCGGACACTACCCTCGCAATGACAAGTTAAGCACAGCAACACGGACAAGCCATGCCCCTGTAGGGATCGTTTGCTGTGTTTAACTCGATAGCCTTATAGCCATTTCAGAATTGGTACTTCTTTTCTTATTTACAATTTCATTTATCGTCCTAAATGTAGCATGAATCTCTTTTGCCAAATGTGATTGAGTCATCCCTAAAGGTTTCATAAAATCTTCTTTTAAGATCTCTCCTGGATGTGTTGGTTTTCTTATTAAATCAACCATATTCTTACCTTCTGTCAATGATAATCTGTAATTTCAACATCATAAAGGAAGAATTAAATAAAATATAACGGGATCCAAGAATATTCTTAACAAAAATAAAACTGAAAAACCTTACCTGAACTTTTTTAAAAACTCTATAAATATTTCTTCTTTTATTCGGTATCCTTTCTCGATCAATTCAAGTAATAAAGCTTCCATTTTTATTTTGTCAAGTTTGCCATTCTTGTATGAATCCCACAATATACCAAGTGTCCCTTTGGGATTAAGCCCTTTAAATCGCGCAACAGTCCTTGCTTTCGATTCGTCTATAAATATTCTCTCAATATTCTCTCTCACTGCAAGGCTTATTACTGCCTTTTCTCCATCACCAAGAAATTCCGGCAAATCTTTTAGAATAGTAACTCGATAAGAAATTATATTTTTATTTTCGAAATATCGTAGTATCAGTTGTGCGTCTTCTTTTTTTCTTTTGATACCGTTCTTAATCTCTAATTCTACCTGGGAAGGAATATAAAGAGTGTAATTATCAAGAAGATTAATTTGACCTATTTTGGCAAGAAATATAAGGGGTGATGCATTACATACAACCTCATGCATTTATTTTAGGTCCTCAATCAGACTCTCCATGGTATAGTCGATATGTATATCGGCCTTTTTTAATTTATCTATTATGTCCCATATATCTAAAGAAAGCATTTCAGCAGCCTTCTGAAGGGTAATTTTACGGTTTCTATAAAGTTCGAGGATATTCTTTTCATTCAACAACTCAATACCTTCATTTATCACCTTGTTAACAAGGTCGTCAACCTCCATACCATGTATTTTTGAAGCTTTTTCCACTTTTTTATATAAATTATCGCTAAGTTTAACTACCTTCATCTTTTCATCCCTGGAATTAACTCTTATTTTCAGCCTTGTAAATTACCTTATTTATAATGCTCAAAATCTTACTGTCAATGCAAACTTAAGGTATAATATCAACTCCATTTATATACGTCAATTACAATAGTATAATTAAGATGGTATGCATCGAAAAATGGGAAGAAAATAGATCTATAAATACATACTCGATATCTCTGTGATTCGTTCGTTTACTGTGACCAAGTTGTGACTGAATATAACGGAAAGGCTTTGTTGCAACAAAGCCTTTCTAAAGTATAGTAAGCTTCCACTATTGGCTTGTTAAGTCAATTGGCCTTTATGCCAATAAGCTAATTCTATGTTTATAGAGTTGGTGACACATTGGTAATGCTATTTTAAGGGTATCAAAAATCATAAGTTTTTTAATATCAAATACATAAAAAACTAAGAGGGCGGGTTCGAGTCCCGTGCCTCGTTTTATGCGTTAGTATTATTAGATTTACCAAAGGAGGTATCTTCTTGTAAAAAGAACAACGTGTGTTCATGTTCGCCCTGATTACAGAAAAACACCCAGGTAAAAAAATATTTCTTCAACTTAACTTAAAAGAAAACCTCTCGATATTGTTTCGCATATATCTATAGCGTTTCTTATGGCTTTTTCTTGACCGTAAACTCATTTCTCAGTAGTATACAGGCCTGTATAAAACTATCGTTCCTTTGTCCTGTTTATCCTATGAGAGAACCACAATCGCTATTTTTAACAGAGGATTCGCTGGGGATCGTTACTGATCTCTATCAGCTTACGATGGCTGCCGGATATTTTGAACATGGGGTGCATGATATCACAACCTTTGAATTATTCGTTCGCCAATTGCCTGAGAATCGTTCCTATCTCATCACAGCAGGGATAGAACAGGCGGTCCACTACCTCACTCATATTAAATTCTCAGAGGACAACATTCAGTTCTTAAGGCGGCTACCCGCATTTAAGCACGTAAGCTATGAATTTTTTAAATATTTACAAAACTTTACCTTCAGCGGTACTGTCTATGCAATGCCTGAAGGAACCATTGCCTTTTCAGACGAACCTCTGATTCGGGTAACAGCCCCCATTATTGAGGCACAGCTTGTAGAAACATATCTGCTTTCAATAATCAACTTCCAAACGTTAATTGCAACAAAATCATCAAGGATTGTATACGCAGCCAAAGGAAGGGAGGTAATTGATTTTGGTACACGCCGCGCCCACGGTCCTCAGGCGGGTATTCTTGCTGCCAGATCAAGTTTTATCGGTGGATGCAGTAGCACCTCGAATGTATTTGCCGCCTATACGTTGGGGATACCTGCGGTTGGAACCATTGCCCATTCATGGGTCATGGCCTTTGAGAATGAACTGGATTCATTTCATAAATTCTATGAGACGTTTCCTGATTATACGGTTCTGCTTATCGATACTTACGATACCTTAACCGGAGCGCAACACGCAGCTATGATTAGCAACAAAATCAAAGGAGTTCGCATCGATAGTGGTGATGTATTAAAACTCAGCAAAGAAGTACGGAAAATTTTAGATGCCAAAGGATTACAACATGTCAAAATCATCGCTAGCGGCGATTTACATGAAAACCGTATCGATGATTTATTAAAAAATAATGCGCCTATTGACTCTTTTGGGGTAGGCACCGAAATGGTAACCTCGAAAGATGCCCCAGCACTGGGTGGTGTCTATAAATTAGTTGAACAAGGGCATAAGGGAAAAATCATTCCGAAAATGAAACTGAGTAAAGGAAAAGTTACCTATCCGGGTAAAAAACAGGTATATCGTATTACTGATACCGTTGGTAATTTTATAAAGGATGTGATTGGACTTGAGGGTGAGAATATTGAAGGAATTCCCCTTTTAATACCTGTTATAAAGGATGGGAAACCATGCTATAATTTGCCCACAATTCATGATATTCAACGTACCGCATCAGAAAACCTTATACACTTGCCCAACCCATTCAAATATTTAACAGATGCAGAAACATATCCGGTATATAAAAGTCACGGACTGGAGGTAAAAAAACAAGAGGCTGAAAGAATAGTAAGGGATATGAATATGTGATGCAAAATTTGTTTGCTAAATAGAAAACCACATATTACATTAAAGATATGAAAATTGCGTTGGCACAGATTAATCAAACCGTAGGCGACTTTCAAAAAAATACCGAAAAAATCTGCTCATATATCAACCGCGCCAGGATTCAGGGCGCCAATCTCGTCGTTTTCCCGGAATTAGCCGTTACCGGTTATCCGCCAAAGGACCTCCTGGATATCCCTTCATTTATCGATAAAAATCTCCAGGCTTTAGATGAAATAACCCGTTGTACCTATGGTATCTCTGCCATTGTAGGCTTTGTTGATAAAAACAAACAACCCTACGGTAAGCTTGTTCATAATGCTGCGGCATTTATTCAAGATCAAAAGATTGTTTCCGTCCATCATAAATCACTCCTGCCAACCTACGATGTATTTGATGAGTACCGTTACTTTGAACCAGCACATACTATTTTCCCTGGAGAATTTATGGGTAATGCATTAGGGATATCTATCTGCGAGGATATATGGAATGATGAGGAATTTTGGACACGTCCTTTATATGAAACAGATCCCATAGAAAGCCTGATCTCTCAAAAAGCTACTATCATTATCAACATCTCCTCGTCACCCTTTGCAGTAGAGAAACACGAGAAAATACGATTGCCTATGCTTACCCATGATGCCAGAAAATATAGAGTTCCGCTTCTCTATGTAAATCAGGTTGGAGGCAATGATGAGCTTGTCTTTGATGGAAATAGCTCTGCAATAAATGCCGAAGGCAAGCTTATTGCGCAGGCAGCCGCTTTTGAAGAAGACTTGATGGTTATCGACATTGAAAATCCGGTACAACGGCAGGCCAAAGCTTATACCCCTATCGAAACTGTTCATAAGGCTTTGATTGTAGGACTTCGGGATTATGCAGCAAAATGTGGTTTTGGGAACGTAGTTATTGGTCTTAGCGGAGGCATTGATTCCGCTGTTACCGCTGCATTAGCTGTCGAATCGTTGGGGAGTGACAATGTTATTGGAGTACTCATGCCGTCTCAGTTCTCATCACAGAGTAGCATTGAAGATGCGGTAAAACTCTCCCAAAACCTCTTGATTCCCTACAAGATCATACCGATCGAAGGAATATTTGAAACGTATCAGAATGTCCTGAAACCGGAATTCGAAGGGATGACCTTTGATATTACCGAAGAAAATCTGCAGGCGAGAATCCGCAGTAATATCATTATGGCACTTTCCAACAAATATGGATACCTCGTTTTGACAACCGGAAATAAATCGGAATTAGCTGTAGGTTATTGCACCTTATATGGGGATATGAGTGGCGGACTGGCGTTACTATCCGATGTGCCAAAAACAATGGTGTATGAACTAGCCAGGTATATAAATCGGGAAAAAGAAATTATCCCACAAAATAGTATAAGCAAAGCCCCTTCGGCAGAATTAAAACCGAATCAATTCGATCAGGATACCTTGCCATCTTACGACATCTTGGATACTATCTTAAAGGCGTACATAGAAGATACGAAGTGCATTGCTGAAATTATTCAAATGGGATTTGATGAAAAAATCGTGCGTGACATTATCAGGAAGGTAAACAGAAATGAATACAAGAGGCGGCAAGCAGCTCCAGGTATAAAAGTAACTTCTAAGGCATTTGGATCCGGAAGGCGTATGCCGATTGCTCATAAATTTGTCTCCTGAATCTACGAATTTTTAGTACTTTGCGCTCTCGGCGCCTTTGTGGTAAATTTTTAAGATGAACAACTCAAAAGTAAAATTGCCCATTGGAATTTTCGATTCAGGTATTGGTGGAATATCTGTCCTGGCTGAAATACTAAAGCTGCTATCCCATGAAGAATTTATTTACTTTGCCGATACGCTTCATTCTCCCTATGGGATCAAGCCGGAAAATATTGTTCAATCTCTATCGATAAAGGCTGCTGAGTTTCTATCCCTCCTCGGTATTAAATCCCTGGTCATTGCATGTAACACAGCCACAAGCGCCGCAATTAGCAATATCCGAAAAATGCATACATTTCCTGTAATTGGAATGGAGCCTGCGGTGAAACTCGCTGTAGATCTGAAGCCGAAAGGTAAGATTATTGTTATGGCAACACCTCTCACGCTAAAGAGTAAAAAATTTAATGAATTGATATCTCATTATACACATCTTGCAAAAATTATTCTGATGCCTTGTGCAGGACTGGTAGAAATTATTGAGCAGGATTATTCTGATAGAAGGAAGATTGAAAATTATCTCGCAAGCCTGTTTTCATCAAGAGAAAAAAAGGATATTTCGGTTGTTGTCCTCGGTTGTACTCACTATATTCTGATAAAAGAGGAAATTATGAAAATATTAGGAGGTGAAATTCATGTTATAGACGGAAATTATGGAACAGCAAAACAGTTAAGGACCGTTCTCCAAAATGAGTGCCTGCTTAACAATACCGTTATAGAAAAACCGTGTCTCCCGTTAAAAGCACAGGTGAAGTTTTATATCTCTGGGAATGGAAATGGAGTGGAAGCAAGGTGTAAACAATTATTGCAACAGGAAGGAATTATCTGTGAATAAAAATTTTTTATTGGAATAAAGGAGAAAATCACATGTCAACAATAGATAATTTAAAAAATGCTTTTGCAGGTGAATCACAGGCCAACAGAAAATACTTAGCTTTTGCAAAAAAAGCGGATGCAGAGGGTTTCAAACAAGTAGCAAAGCTCTTTCGTGCAGCAGCCGAGGCTGAAACAGTACACGCCCATAATCATCTGCGGGTGCTTGGTGGTATCCGCAGCACAAAGGAAAATATCCAGGAGGCAATTGGGGGAGAAACGCATGAGTTTACAACTATGTATCCCCAGATGATTGAAGAGGCAAAAAAAGAAGGAAATAAACAAGCCTTACAGAGTTTTGAATTTGCCAATAAGGTAGAAAAAATCCATGCAGATCTTTATCAAAAAGCCTTAAATAATTTGGGCAAGAATGAGACCGTAGATTACTATGTCTGTCAGGTCTGTGGTGATACGGTTGAAAAGGATGCGCCGGATAAATGCCGTATCTGTGGCGCACCTAAGGATAAATTTACAAAAATCAGTTAAATTACTTTGCCTTGTTTTAAGCATTATTCAAACATCAGGAATGAATTTCTCTCCATAGCCGTAGGGCGAAGATACTCTTCGCCCTACAAATTAAACAAAAACCTTCCATGTTATGGAGTAAAGATGAATAATTTTTCATATCCAAAATCGAATAAAGTATGCTATAATACTTTATCTCTATTCCCCAATTAAACGTTTAGGAATTTCAAATAGTAACCGCTTGCTGTGACTGTTTTTCTCCAGACACTGCCTGCTTCCCTCTCCTTCTGTCCGTTCCCAAATACTTCCCTATATTCATGATGACATGGTTTGGAAATAAGCAGGTAAAGCATAGCAAAGTTTGGAAACAAGCAGAGAAGATTGTACACGAAAGGAATTCCCGTTGTTATTATGCCTATCCGAATATAACAGGAGCCTTTTAATTATTTACTATCTCTTCCTTCTTTGCCTGACGATGTCTCAAATATTCAAAAACCGCAGGTATCAGTGAAACAACGATAAGTGTAATAATCATAAGACTGAAATGCTGTTTAATAAAATGTATATTACCAAGAAAATAACCTGCATAAATAAACACAGGCACCCAAAAAACAGCCCCTAAGATGTTGTAGAGGGCAAAACGGAGATATGACATACGCCCAATACCTGCAATGAAGGGTGCGAAGGTACGAATAATAGGTATAAATCGGGCAATAACAATCGTTTTACCTCCGTGCTTTTCAAAGAATCGGCAGGTTCGCTCAAGATATTCAGGGTTAAAAAACAGAGATTTCTGTTTTTTAAATATTTTAGGGCCGATATAGTAACCAATCCAGTAGTTTACCGTATCGCCAAGGATCGCTGCAACAGCCAAAATCGCAATAAGCGCATATACATGCAAAGCCCCTGTAGCAGCAATTGCGCCAGCAGCAAATAAGAGAGAATCTCCGGGTAAAAAGGGCGCAGCAACAAATCCAGTTTCTGCAAATACAATCAAAAACAAGAATACATACACCCAGATGCCATACGTAGTAACTAATTCATATAAGTGCTTATCTAAATGTAAAACGAAATGCATGAGATATTCTAACCACTCCATTACACTCTTCCTTTCATTGAAATTAAAGCGATAGATTCTTTTAAAAAATAATTGAGAAAAGGGGAAAATAAGGGAATTAAAGTTTTATGATATAATATCGTAACCAAATAAGTGTGGCTATACCACCAAGACTAGAGGCCATAATCTCTGATAAGAGAAACGGGAAAGGGTCCAACTTCAGCTCATCTGCAATAAATAAGGAAACGGGGACAAGGATAAGAACCGTGGTTAAATTATTCAGAAAAGTAGAAAAAAGCGCCGTAATGCTGGTGAAAAGAATAAGAATCCATAATGGCCTCCCTTTGGCAAGTTTTGCAGATTTTATCGCTAGAAATTGAATACGCCTGTTTTACTCAGAATAGTGACGATAATCATCATACTGATAAGGAGGAATACAACATTATAATCAAGAGCATATTTCTCTTCATAAAAGGCCTCACGTTGTGTAATTATTCTGAGCGCCATCATCAGACCCGCGCCAACTAATGCGACCTTTCTCGTTTTTGATATGGTAATTATCTTTAATAACAATCCAGGTCATTATAATAGAATGCCTTATAGGTGTCAATGTAAAGGAAATTAATGATGATAGACGGGTTAGAAAATTTATCAACTTTTTTAATTATCAATAATTAAGGCACATTTCCAGATACCTTAAGGATAAACACTCCTGGTTATTGTTCTCTTACCCTGTAGTTACATACAGATAACTTAAGGAGAAATGCTCCGTTGTTATTCTTTCACTATTTACATTTCATGAGGCATTCGGCGACTTTAGCAACGTGAGTGGCAAGGCGCGCCTTGCCACTACATAGTTAGTTTGAAATTCTTATGCATTTAAATTAAGCTGCCTTTGGCAGCGACTCATGAAAAAACGGTGTCGATGTAGGGCGAGGCTTTACAGGCTGTTCGAGAATGCAATTGCCACTTGCAACATATGTTATATGTTGCGTCTATTGCAATAGTTAATCAATATATAGTACAGCTTTGATCCGTAAAAACAATTCTCGGACAGCCTGTTTAGCCTTGCCTCCCCGCCTGAATACCTAAACGAGAATAACAACCCTAAAGGGTTGCCCTACGTACTTTATAGTATTCTCAAAGGACGAAACCGGACATTATCATGATAGGGTGGCACGGACAAACCCTGTCCCTGTTCAAGACATACAGGGACAGGGTTTGTCCGTGTTCATGGAATCAAATCTTGACTCATTGTATTTAGTTTTATTTTTGGATTACTATAATTTTTTGAAAAATAACCTCATAGGGGCATATGTGTTACCTTAAGAAGTAAAATACATCTTACCTTGTGACTATAACCGCATCTCTCAGGTTGAACACGGACAAACAAGTTTGTCCGTGCCACCCAAAATATCGCTTAAGGTAACGCTTATGCTCCATAAGAGTGAAATGTTTCTAGAGATATGTGAATACAAAACCTTAGCTCCATCGGAGCGGTATGTGACCTTAACACAGAAACACCATGCCACTCCGATGGAGCTTGATTATGGCAGAAGATTTGTCTATAAACATTATAGGGAGAAAGTTGAGTCTTTGGTTGTATGCAGGTGGATGAAACGTACGAAATCCTTACAAATGTCATTGCGAGGAGTGAAGCGACGAAGCAATCTCTGCCTTTTGGATTGCTTCGGAAAAGACCCTCGCAATGACAGGCAGGGTAGTCTTTCTTCAGTTGATACCATGTTCGGTTTCATCCTTTGGATACTATAACAGCGTATTATTTGTCTGTAAGATCCTTACAGCATACACGTAGATTCTCATTGACAATAAAATTAGCATGCGGTACACTTTAAAAGCTATTTGGGAATTTATTAACTTGCGCAAAGATATGTCCTTTAAGTCCTTTAAATCCCGTACAGAATTTTTCAGCAAAAACCTTTTTTATTTTCTTATTGCTGCATCCCTGGCTATCCACGCTCTCATAATCCTCTTATCGCCACAGACACATCGGGTTTTCAATCTTAGCTTACTTCGGGAAAGCTTTATCCGTGAACCGAGCGAGTATACAGTTACTTTGGAAGTAGAGAGTGCGGATACTGAAATAGGACAGACATCGGATACAAAACAAAAGGAAGTTGAAAAGGAACAGGAAAAAGAGCCTGAAAAAAAGAAGTACAAAATATTCACCGATACCTCCGATAATATAGAGGATGAAGAAATAAAGGTTGATACTGATAAAATCGGTGAAAAGGGATCTATAGCAAAGGATAATTTCCCTGATGATAAACAAACGGTCAACAATGAGCCCTACGCTGAAGGCCACTCTGATGCGCCATTATTGGGTAAAGGTACTATTCCCTCGCCTGCTGATGCAGGACAGCAGCAACCACAAGAAATTATTGCACAAGCATTTACCCCTGGAGATAGGTCTGGTAACAAAAATTCTCCACCGATGTATGCCAATGTACCGAAAGGGTTGATGAAGCAACAGTATCCTTCGAAATCTTCTCAAATACCGCAGCCTAAGGTGTTATCAGAAGAAATCAAAGAAAAAACTGCAAAGGGAGAAATAGCTAAGCTAACCGAAACACGAAAAAATGAAACAACACAGGCGGAAAATACTTTACCGATACCAAAAAGAGAACGGCTCACTATGGAGCGTAGTATCGATCAGGAAGAAGCAGAACCACTCGCCGATCAGGAAGGTGTACTCTTTACCGAGAAACAAAATGAGGTAAAAGAGGAATCTGAAATAGAAAAAAAATTATTACCGTCACTTCAAGAGCAGAAAAAAATACAGGAAGAAATAGAGGAAAAAAAAGAAAAGCAAGAGACGAAAGAGGATAAAAAAACTGAAAAATTTGCTGAAAAACTCATCAAGACACAAGAAACAATAGATTCAGATACACCCAAACCTGATACAACGACATCAGAGATTTCTGATAGTGAGCTTCAACGGGAATTCGAAAGAGGATTGGAGGAACAGGAGAGTCCCGGTGAGTCAGAAAAACCTAAGGTTTCCTTTAATGTTCATGCAAAGAAAGAGGGATCAAGTAATGAGCCAATACTCTTTGAGGATACCATATCGAATTCGGCAATCCCGGGTGCACCATCTTTTAACGTCAAAAAACACGAATATGCCGATTATTTTAAGCATATCCGGGACAGGGTATCGCTGTATTGGTTCCTTGGATACGGAACTCGTGCCGAGATAAAACTGGAAACCAAAAATGATAAACCAATCGTTGTTGAATTTAAGGTTTTACCCAATGGCTCTATCGATGATGTGAAAATTTTAGATGATGCCGGAAATTTTCCGCTTGCATCGAGACTCATATTCTCAGTCAAAAATGCGGCGCCGTTAAATCCTTTCCCGTCCAATATCAAAGAGCCATCAATCGATGTAAAATTTAATTTTTATTTTTTCTAAACAGGAGGAAATACTACTTTGGAATGGTTATTAGGTGGTGGTCCTATAATGATACCACTATTAATTTGTTCTGTGTTATCTCTTGCAGTAATCATTGAAAGAGCGATTAATCTGCGCAGGAATAAAATATTGAAACCGGAAATCATTCAAACTATAGAAGCAATACGGAATACAGATGATATACCTTTTGCGATTTCTAAGTGTGAGGTAATTTCAGGTCCCTTCTCGAACCTTTTACGTCGAATCCTGATCAATAACCATCTTACACGGGAGGAAAAATGTATTGATATACAGGCTGCCGGGAGACAGGAAACAAAGGTGCTTGAGAGAAGGCTGCTCGTATTAGAGGTTATTACTGCAGTAGCTCCGCTATTAGGACTGCTTGGAACGGTGCTGGGGCTGGAAAATATTTTTGGAATTATATCAGAATTGGGTTTAGGGCAGGCCAAAGCATTTTCTGCCGGGCTTGCAGAGGCTATCCGAACTACCGTATTCGGACTGTTTGTTGCAATTCCATCCCTGGTTGCTTATAGTTATTTTGATAAAAAAGTGGACACTTTTGTCCTCGAAATGGAAGAATATTCCATGCATATTCTCAATAAACTTTACCCGTCTAAAGAAAAAACAAAAAATCAATAACTATTTTCTATGAGAGAGGAATTATGCGCTTTCGGGAAAAACGTATTACAAGATCTATCATAAATCTCACCCCAATGGTAGATATGTTGTTTCTGATACTCTTATTTTTTCTGGTCACCTCTAGTTTTACAGAACAACCAAATATTAAACTGGAACTCCCTTCTACGAAATATACATCTACCAGCAAACTCGAAGAAAGAATCTTAACGATTTCCCGGGATGAAAAGCTATTTTTTCAAAATGAACCTGTTGAAAGAAAAGACCTTATCTTGGTATTGAAAAACGCCTTTTCCAAACAAGATGACAAAACACTTGTCCTGCGGGCAGATAAAAATGTCACGTATGGAACAGTTGTTGATATTATGGATGCGGCTAAAGGTGCTGGCTTGAAAAGGATTGTCGCTCCTACCGTCCTTGAACCTGAAAAGAACCCTTAGACTATTTAACTATCACAGACCTCCTTTGCGGCCATAAGATGTAGGGCGAGGCTTTACAAGCTGTCCGAGAATGCTTTCACACGACAAATCCTATACTATATGTTGAAAAAATATTAGCACGACAACAATATTTAGTATGGCATTTGTGAGTCAATTGAATTCCCGGACAGCCTGTTTAGCCTTGCCGCCCCCGTCTGAATATATACACGAGGATGGCAACCCTGAAGGGTTGCCCTACAGAATGGAAATTCCTATGCATCAAGTCGGGTCTCAGGCAACTTTTTACACCACGAAGACATAAATTCAGATATGAGTCAAATACTTGTCCAAAATTTTGCCAAGTTCAGGCACAGCGATCTCTACATGTTCCTTACCCTTAGGGCGCAACCTATTATAAACCTTTATTACTGTCATGTTACTACTGGACTTAGCCCGCTGATCAGTTACCTGTAGCAGGCTTTCAGCCACATCACCAGCCCGGGCGCAGAGATACTGCTCCAGCGAACCGTTGGAACCTTCCTTCTGATAATACTGATAGTATACCTGAAGTTGCTCGATAAAATCATCGAGCAGCGAATTGACCGACTTCTCAATCATCCTGGGCTTCAAGGCATTGACCAACCCATAAGCGGTCTTTACCACCACGCTTGACAGCCCCTTTTTCGATTTAATTTGCTGGTCAATGAGAGTAACGCAGTTAGCGACTACCAATGGACGTATGCCCGGATTTTTCGCCAATGTTCTTAGATCTTTCAGAATTCACTCCCTGGAAATGCTTCCACGTTTATGTGATGATAGAAATAATAAAAAATTACCTTTTATAACTCTTCAAATCCTATAAAATTTAATCTAAGAATGCAATCTTTTTTGTAGAGTAGGCAGGGGAGAACCTTGTATTCTCCCAAATGGGAAACTAGCATAAACGTTTGAATCATACAGGCCAGGGGCGAACACAAGTAGGGGCGGGTTTTAAACCTGCCCCTACAACAAAACAGTGAAATTCCTCAACGTCAATGTAAAATTGTGCCTTCGGCAACTGAATATACCCGTGCTCTTTATTATTCTTGTTGAGATGCAAGATTTTGCGTCTCTATGTACCTGAACAGATCCACCCTCTCGGGCGGGTTGAAGTTTGTAACTTGATTGTGTAGGAATTTTCATTTTCATGAAGCGGGTTTGTGGTAGGGCGGATTAAGCAGTAGCGAATCTACCAGGCACCCTCAGAGAGGTTACTATCAAAGCGGGATATGAAGACATCAGATGAAGCATTGTGAGAGGTATCATAAGCGCCTGGCGTAGTAGGGAGGTCGGTTGTTGTATTATAGGTATAACCCATTACATAGATGTTGCCCTTTGTGTCTGTAGTAATTGATTTACCATAATCACTATTAGAGCCTCCCAGAAATATGGATGCCAGGAGGGGGTCGATGATGAGTTCCTTTGATGTATCGTATGATGCTACCGTAAAGCCATAAACAAGTTGAGAAGTTGAAGAGTCAGGAGTTGTAAGTTGAGAGGTTTTTTTCTTCTTTATTCTGACTCCTGGCTTCTGTCTTCTGAACACTATATTCCATTGCCACATCAACCCTCTTCCCCACAATCTCCTGAAAGGCTACCGGTTTGGTAAATGTCACCTTCCCTAACTCTGTCTCTACCTTACGCTGTCCTTTTTCGTTGATGTGTAATCCCCCTTGATCCCCCTTTGCAAAAGGGGGAAAAATTCTCTTGATTCAAAAAAGAGAGAGAACTCCCTTTTAATAAAGGAGAAGAATTTTCTTTGTTCTCCCTTGGTAAAGAAAGAACAGTAAAATCCCCATTTTCTAAAGGGGGTTGGGGGATTGGGAAGTTTCACACCACTCAACCTTACCTGAATCTGTCCCGGATCAGCGCCCGGCTTCACACAAAAGAGCTTCTCCACATTATCCCCATACGCCTTCAGCCTCAGCTCAATCCCCTCGTATACCTCTCCAAGGTTTACCTCTCCATAGGTCGCAATACCACTCCACCACTTCGATGGGTCATTACCTTTAAAATAACTCACCGTTGTCTCTGCCTCATCCTCTCCCTTTATCTCTGCAAGCTTCCCGTTAACAAGCTCTTCTTTTAATATCAGTCCTTTTTCACAAGACGTATTTTGGAGCATGGTATCGATAAAAGCCAGCACAGGTGATGCGGGATGCACGGTACTTAGTGAGGTAGCCGGCAGTGTGCAGAGCGCCCGATGTACCTTGTACGATAAAGGGCAACTGAAGTCTTTTCGTTTTTTGTGCAAATGCCTCCTTTGTCAGTCTTCCTGCGTTGTCTTCCCCGAATACATAACCTCCCGTTAAAACGAGTGTACAGAAAAGAACTGCTAATGATCCAAAAAACCTCATACTCCTTTCCATACATCCCCTCCTAAAAGTTTCCTGAATATGTGCGTGCTTAAGCTGATTCAATCTGCAAGACAATGTCATTTTGGTGGATTCGCTCCGCTTAATTCACCCTACTCACTTACTCCTCAATCATTCGGAGGGGTAGATGAAACGAAGTGAATCCACCATTGCATCGTAATGACATTGACCTGCAAGGTCGAACCAACCTTATTCTTCATGTATGTCAAAATTATTTGAGGAGAAATAGTCCTCCCAGGATAAGGAGCATTCCCATAACCTTTGATAGAGTAACTTCTTCTCCAAGAAATACCCAACCCAAAATAAAGGTGAACAAAGGGTAACAACTGGTGACAGGGATGATCCTCGATATCTCACCTATCTTAAGCGCTTTATAAAATACTACCTGTGCTACAAATCCTGCCAGAATGCCGGCAAGGACGAGAAAGGAAATGGATTGAATCCCCATCTTCCCAAACGATGAAAAGTCAGGGGTATACGAGAGAGCGATTACCATCCCGATAAGAATGCCTGAGCACCTTACCAGATATGCGGTTGTAGGCTCAACAGATGAGAGCCCAATCTTTTCTAAAAAGGGCACAACTCCCCAAATAAAGGCAGTAAGCAGGGCAAGTAAAAATGCTTTCATAACACAATTATCCTCGATAAATACTATTGAGTATACCATAGGCCTTCAGCGACAAAAAACGGTGTCGATGTAGGGCGAGGCTTTAGCCTTGCCTCCCCGCCTGAATACCTGCACAAAGACAGTAACCCTGAAGGGTTGCCCTACAGAATGGAAATTCTTTAATATATAAGGGTCGGGTTGAAAAGAACAAAACCAGACGAATGTTCTTTTTTACCCACCCCCGATGCCCTTCGGATGTGGCTAAGGGGTGGGCTCATTCCCCTGGAGAGACGCAAAATCCTGCCTCTCTACCATTGGGGTAGGGGGTGGGTTAACAGCATCATGAAAGACCTTGAATTTCCTCTACATGAAAACAGAATTACTCTCTATGGTCATTCAGGAATACGATTATAATACAATGAAATGAAAAATTGTCTAACAATATTTCATTAAAAAAATATCCTGCAATCTGTTATACTATATCTATATTTTCCCCATAGAAAAGGTTGTGCGCGTTCTATTTCCTTTGAGGCATATGATACGTAAGTAAGTTACGAAAATCTGTAAACAGGTTTTGAAAAGAGATATCCTGTCTTGTTAACGATAACATTTATACGGAAAGAATGCTGTACCAGTAAGTACATTCAGAACTTCGGAAAGGAATTGTATGTCAATATCTAACAAAGTAAAGGAAGGAATTGCCGCTTCATCCTGGGTTGTGAAAATATTTGAGGGTCATTCCCAGGGTATTTCAGAAGAGAAAGAAGTTTATGATTTTCGGCTGGGAAACCCGAAGATTGAACCTCCGGCAGAGTTTGTTGAGGAATTGAAGAAGATTGCAAATAATCCCTTTCCAGGGATGCATGGTTACTCAGCTCTGGCAGGACATCTTCAAACACGGGATGCAATAGCAAAGACGCTGTCAAAAGAAAGAGGACTGCCTTTCACCGCGCACCATGTGATTATGACCTCTGGCGGCGCCGGTGCATTAAATATTATCCTGAAGGCAATTCTGAACCATGAGGATGAAGTTATTGTTCTGACACCTCTTTATTTGGAATATCCCTATTATATAGATAATCACGGCGGGGTTTGTTGTGGAGTTGAAACAAATGCAGACTTCACATTAAACATTGATAGCATAGCTGCAAAGATAACTCCCCGTACTAAGGCAATTATCATAAACTCTCCAAACAATCCGACCGGGATGATTTACTCTGAAGAGAGTTTGAGATCTGTCGCAAGGATTCTGGGCGAGAAAAGTCGAGAATATGGAAAAGATATCTTTTTGATTTATGATGCTGCGTATCAGGACATCGTTTACGATGGGAATGAGCTTCCTGACATCTTTAATATCTACCCGAATACCATCTTTGCGGCTTCGTATTCCAAACCGCTTTCGATTCCAGGGGAAAGGATAGGCTATGTGGCAGTTCATCCTGAGATAAAAAATTCCAGAGAACTTATCGAGGCACTGACATTTGCGAATCGGGTTCTTGGATACCTGAGCGCCCCTGTCCTTATGCAGCACGTCGTTGCAAATCTTCAGGGTGTTCATGTTGACAGGGCGGAATATCAGGAAAGAAGGGATATGTTCTGTAACGCCCTGCAGGATTTTGGTTATTCATTTATACGGCCCATGGGGGCTTATTATATCTTCCCAAAAACTCCCGGAGACGATCTCATATTTGCTCAAGAACTGGCTAAAGAAGGGATACTGGTGCTTCCCGGGAAAAGCTTTGGAAGAAGCGGATACATCAGAATAGCTTTTTGTGTAAAAAAAGAAACCATAAAAAAATCGCTCTTGGGGTTTAAAAGGATAATAGACCGTTATGCTGTAAGATAAATTTAAATTCACCATTCTTCTTACTTCTTCCGCAAGGCGGTTAAGAAAGGAATTTCAAAGTTAGCCACGAATATTCACGAATAGACACGAATACTAGAGGTTATCCCAAGACCTTAATTTAGTATCTAGAATCATTTGAGATATAGCAGGTATAAGGAGAGAATTTTTCATACTTTGTAAGCTGGTTCCTGGGGTGGCACTGACAAACTTTGTTTGTCAGTGTTTTGTAATCCATATCCATGTACGTAGGTAAATAAGCACGGACAAACGAAGTTTGTCCGTGCCACCTGGTCTGGAGTTATCTAAAAATCTTACTGGTAGTATCTGGAATCATGTGAAGATGGAGAGGTTTCCGTAGAAAAATAGGTTTTGGGATAGCTTCTAGAAAAATAAAAGATTTGTGCTCATTCGTGGCTTAAAAGAGTTGCCGAAGGCTTAGTTTAAAAAATGTTTAGGAATTTCAATGTTAGTGAAAATGGTTTTTAAACATACGGTTTAGAGCGGTATTGGGGTTAAGGTTTTTGATTTTGGGTTTTAGTTCATGGAAAAGATAAACCTTTCCCTGTTTATTTGTGTAATGTACTGGGATCATAAAGCCAGTATGACAGATATCACACTCTTCTTTGATAGGGCAAAGAGGATCACAGGCATTTTTAGTCTCCAGTAGACGTACCTCTCGTGGTAAGAGATGGAACTCATAAGAACAATACGTGCATCGAACCAGGACAGGCTGTTTCTTTTTCTT
>JAANMX010001431.1_pt1 | contig 27201 bp, 27 predicted proteins | sample 7279681 | NCBI WGS metagenome assembly JAANMX01 (sample SAMN14094542, study PRJNA606508) | bioreactor metagenome | isolation source: A lab-scale SPAN reactor treating ammonium-rich wastewater day 351 | place: Ireland: Galway | collected 2018-01-01 | reverse complement strand
CGGGGAAGCCGGTGACCTCGCTGACGTCGGTGACGGCGATGCCGGCGGCGCGCAGGGCGCTGGCCGTGCCGCCGGTGGAGAGGATCTCCACGCCCATGCCCGCCAGCGCGCGGGCCAGCTCCGTGACACCCGTCTTGTCGGAGACGCTGATCAGCGCCCGCTTGATGCCTGTCATTGCCGCCCGCCTGTCACCCGGCTCGCCCGTCCGCGGGCCCGCTGCACTTCAGCCCGCTCAGCCGAGCAGCTCGTACTGCTTCAGCTTCTTGCGCAGCGTGGCGCGGTTCAACCCGAGGATCTCCGCCGCGCGACTCTGGTTGCCACCGGTGTAGTCGAGCACCGCCTCGAACAGCGGCGGCTCCACCTCGCCCAGCACCAGGTCGTACAGCGCGTTGGGCCTGTGGCCGTTCAGGTCGCGGAAATAGCTGCGCAGCGCGTCGCCGGTCAGGTCGCGGAGCGGCTTGTTGCGCAGCTGCACGACGCTGTCACGGTGGCGGGCAGAGGTTTTGCGGGTGGATGTGTGTTTTTTTCCGTTGACCACAGTCTGGCTGCTCCCGCGAATACTTTCGACTCTCCGGCAGTCACATCGGGACTCGATGGCCCCCACGAGATGCCGGACGGCGATGAATGACCGCAGGGTATTTGCCTGGACGTGGCCGTGGTTCTTGGCGCCGATCCCGCGCGCCTATGTCGTGCCTCGTCGCGACAGCGGCGACGTTGTCGTCGCCTTCCTTCTTCTGCGGGGGCGGAATCATAACACGCAGCGCGAACATGCCAACCACGAGCTCGCGCGAAACTAGATTGCTAGTCGCGTGGCGCGCACAAGTGCATGAACACGAAAGCAGCCGCCTGCACCTGTTACGGCGTCATGTCGCCGGCGAGGCTGGACTCGGTCTTGCATCAGCGCTCAGCGCTGGAATGGATTGCGTGCTTTCTGGCAACGCAGGCCGGTGTGGCGGTCAGGCACGCAGATGTCGAGGTCCCAGCCCGTCGCTTTGTCGCCCGGATCCTGGAAGCTGATCTGCACCGGGATCAGCGTGCCCGGCGCGTAGACTGACGCGGGCGGCGACGCCTCGGCCAGGTACTCGGCGGGACCGAACACGCCGCTGGCGATGATGTTTGACCAGCGATCGAGCAGCACGACACGCAGCATTGGCAGCCCGACTGGATGGCTGCCGGTCACGGCGATTTCGGCGGCGATGTCGAGCGTGCCCTGCCCTGACTTCTTCACCTGTGCCTTGCGGCTGCGAACTTCGTAGGCTTCCAGCGGCCAGTCGGGATCGAGCGGCAGGCCGAGCCGCGCGTAGAGGCCGCGCACCGCGGCACCGTAACCGGGGCTGGCCGCGAGTTCATCGCGGAACTGGTGCAGGACCTGTGCCGCCAGCACCAGTGCGGCCACCAGGCTCGCTGCGAACCAGCGGCCGGCATAGCGTCTGCGGGCCGCCTGTGGTGCACCAAAAGAGGGCGGAGGACCCCAGTCCAGTACCGTCTCCGGTGGCGTGGCCGCCATGACCGCGGCGACCTCGACCGGATCGCTGCTGTCATCCTCCGGTTCGATCTCCGCTTCGAACGCTGCTGCTGTGGCTGGCTCCGGGCTGTCTGCGGTGGCTGGGGCCTCGTCCGCCGGCGCGTCCTCACCATCGCGGGTCTTGAGCATGACCACCGTGGATTCAGGCGGGCCGGCTTCGTCACCGAAGATGAACAGAGGCGCCCCGTCGTCCTCGGGGTCCAGGTCCGGATCGAAATCCGGATCCGCCACCGGCTCCGTCCCCAGACCGGGTTCAATTTCCGCTACCGGCCCCGCATCCAGTTCCGTCTCAGCCTCATCTGCCGCGGTGTCGGGCGCCTCCTGTTCAGCCTCGTGCAGGAAGCCCTTCCAGGTGTCGGTGTCGGCGGTTTCGCGGTCCAGCGATCCGCAAGGCTCCGGCTCCGCTACCTCCCCGGCCTCTGCGCCAGCGTCGAAAGGCGCGGGCGGCTCCGGCTCTCCGTCCGCCGTTTCACGGAAGGCATCGCCGAGTGCCGGCTCCGGCCGCGGCGGCGCGAACTGTGGCTGGTCCGGCGGGCTGAGGAAAAACCGCTGCCACTCGTTCTCGGGAACATTGAATTCCAGCGCATCGTCGGCCGGCCCGGGCGCGGCAGGCTCGAGGTCCGTGAACGCCGGTTCCGGCGCTGCAGCGGGCGCCTCCGCGGCAGGCGGCGCCGGTCGCGCAGCGCCGGGCAACAGCAGGTCGGAGCCGGTCCAGTCGTCGACCAGGGTCTCGAGGGCGTTGAACACGCCGCCACAGGAACCACAGCGAACCTCACCGGCGGCCATCTGCAGGATCGCCGCGGTGACGCGAAACGTGGAGCTACAACTCGGGCAGCGGGTGTACATGGTCCTGGGACAAGGGCGGCCTGTTCCCGGCTCAACGGCGCGGCAGCGGGGCACCGCTGAGCAGCGCCCAGCCGTCGAGTTCGGCGGCGAGGTGCAGGTCGAGCCACGGTGCGCAAGCCTCCTGCACCCGGTTCGCCTGCCCGGTGAGAATACCGCTCAGCGCCACGCGGGCGCCAGCCTGGCAGTGAAGTGCCAGCGTCGGCGCCAGCGCGATCAGGGTATCGGCGAGGATGTTCGCCACCACCACCCCGAAGCGTGCCTCGGCTGCCAGGCCGGCGGGATCGACGACCCGCAGGCGTGCATCGCAGCCGTTGCGCAGGGCATTGTCGCGGGAGGCACGCAGTGCCTGCGGATCCAGGTCGAGTGCCGTGGCGCTCCGCGCGCCCAGCACCAGCGCGGCGATGGCCAGGATGCCGGAGCCACAGCCGAAATCGAGCACCTGGCGGCCCGCGAGATCCATGCCGGCCAGCCACTCCAGGCACAGCCGCGTGGTCGGATGCGAGCCGGTACCGAAAGCCATGCCCGGATCCAGCTCGATGTTGATCGCCCTGGCGTCGGGCGCCTGGTGCCAGGACGGCACGATCCACAGCCGGTCGGTGATGCGGATCGGGTCGAACTGGCTCTGCGTGAGCTGCACCCAGTTCTGCTCGGCCACCTCTGCGGTGGAAAAGGCCGGCACGGCGTCGAGCCCCGCGACATGGCTCGCTTCGGCGAGCGCAGCCTCGAGTTCGGGGCGACCGGTGTCCCCGTCGAACAGCGCGATCACCCGGCTGTGGTCCCAGAGGCTGGTGGGCAGGTGACCGGGCTCACCGAACTGAGGCTGCTCCGCATCGGTGCCGGCATCGGCATCCTCGATGGATACCGACAGCGCGCCGGCGTCCATCAGGGCGTCGGACAGCGCCTCGGCCCTTTCGGCGTCGGCGTGCAGGGTGACCGAGATCCACATGGCGCGCTCAGTTCTGGACTTCGCTGCGGTCGGCGAGCTTGTGCTCCAGATAATGGATGCTGGTGCCGCCCTCGTTGAAGCGCGGGTCCAGCATCAGGGTCTGGTGCAGCGGGATGTTGGTCTTGATGCCTTCGACCATCATCTCGGACAAGGCGATACGCATGCGGCGGATCGCCTGCTCGCGGGTGTCGCCATAGGCGATCAGCTTGCCGATCATCGAGTCGTAGTGCGGCGGCACGGTGTAGCCGTTGTAGACGTGCGAGTCGACGCGGATGCCGGGGCCACCCGGGGTGTGCCAGTTGGTGATCCGCCCCGGGGACGGGGTGAACTTGAACGGGTCCTCGGCGTTGATGCGGCACTCGATGGCATGGCCGCGGAACTCGATGTCGCGCTGGCGGAACCACAGCTTCTCGCCGGCGGCGACGCGGATCTGCGCCTGGACGAGGTCGATGCCGGTGATGAATTCGGTCACCGGGTGCTCGACCTGCAGCCGGGTGTTCATCTCGATGAAATAGAACTCGCCGTTCTCGAACAGGAACTCGAAGGTGCCTGCACCGCGGTAACCGATCTTGCGGCAGGCCTCGGCGCAGCGCTCTCCGACCTTCGCGATCGCCTTGCGGTCGATTCCTGGGGCGGGCGCCTCCTCGATCACCTTCTGGTGGCGGCGTTGCATCGAGCAGTCGCGCTCGCCCAGGTAGACCGCGTTGCCGTGCTGGTCGGCCAGTACCTGGATCTCGACGTGGCGCGGGTTCTCGAGGAACTTCTCCATGTATACCACCGGGTTGCTGAAGGCGGCCTGGGCCTCGGCGCGGGTGGTGGTGACCGCGTTGAGCAGGGCGGCCTCGGTGTGCACCACGCGCATGCCGCGTCCGCCACCGCCGCCGGCAGCCTTGATGATCACCGGATAGCCGACCGCGCGCGCGATCTTGACGATCTCCTTCGGATCTTCGGGCAGGGCCCCTTCCGAGCCCGGCACGCAGGGCACGCCGGCGGCCTTCATCGCGTCCTTGGCCGACACCTTGTCGCCCATCAGGCGGATCGTGTCCGGCCGCGGGCCGATGAAGACGAAGCCGGACTGCTCGATGCGCTCGGCGAAGTCCGCGTTCTCGGACAGGAAGCCGTAGCCGGGATGAATGGCCTCGGCGTCGGTGACCTCGGCGGCCGAGATGATGGCGGGCACATTGAGGTAGCTTTGGGTGGAGGGCGGGGGGCCGATGCAGACCGATTCGTCGGCCAGGCGGACGTACTTGGCCTCGGTGTCGGCGGTCGAATGCACGGCGACGGTCTTGATGCCGAGCTCCCGGCAGGCCCGCAGGATGCGCAGGGCGATTTCCCCCCGGTTCGCGATCAGGATCTTCTCGAACATGGGCGGGCTCAGTCGATGATGAAGAGGGGCTGGCCGTATTCGACCGGCTCGCCGTTCTCGACCAGGATGGCCTTGATCACGCCGCTGGCGTCGGCCTCGATCTCGTTCATCAGCTTCATCGCTTCGATGATGCACAGGCGGTCGCCTTCGGAAACGGATTGTCCGACCTCGACCAGCGGCTTCGCGCCGGGGGCGCCGGCGCGGTAGAAGGTGCCGACCATGGGCGACTTGACGACGTGTCCGTCGGGCAGTGCGCTGGCGCCTTCGGCAGCGGGTGCGGGCGACGTCGGTGCCGGCACGGCCGCAGGAGCGGCAGGCGGGGGCGGGGCGTAATAGGTGGCTGGCGCGGCCGCCGCGTGTTTGGCGATCCGGACCTTCTCCTCGCCTTCAGTGACTTCCAGTTCGGAAATCCCCGATTCCTGAACGAGGTCGATGAGCTTCTTCAGCTTGCGCAGATCCATGTTTTTCTCCGGACGTGACCGCGCTATCGAATCGATGCGCGCGGTCGAGGGTGATCAGTGGGCGTTGGTCATGCCGTCATGTGCGGGGCAGCCTTGGCTGGCCGCGCTCATGGCGGCACATCGATACCGCAGGCGCATGTTCGCCGCGGGCCATCGATGTGGGGTATTGCGAGCAGACTGGGTGCTGGAACGAGCGCTGGGCAGTGCTGGAAAAAGACCGTCCCACATGCCTTTGCAATGGCTCGCGGCGCCCGATGGCGGCGTGCCCGGACATCCGGAGCCAGGGTTGAGCAGGCTTTTTGCGCGCTTCATGTCGGCGAGTTTGCCGCACTTGGCCGCATTTTGTCCACTTTTGGAGAAGTGGCGCGGTAGACGATGCTTGCCGCGATGGCGTCGCACTGCGCGGATTCTGCGCCCGCCGCCGGCCGGCTGCAAGAAGCGCCGCCGCAGCGGAAAAGCTGCCGGAAGCGTGCGCGAGCGGTGATCGGTGCCGGGCGAGGGTGCGTGCGGCGCGTGATGCCACCCCGCGCCGGCGGGCCCGGTGGTGCGGTGTTCAGGCGCGACGCTCGGGCGGCTCCGTCATCGACGAACTCGCCAGCAGGGCCTCGACCTGTGGCAGGCGTGCGCGATCCTGGCCGCGGCGCGGCGTTCGCTCGGCGGCCGACGGGTAGATGGAAATCTTCACCGGCACGTCGTCCCAGTCGAAGCTGAGGATGGCCTCGGGCGCGTGCGGTGCCGGGCGGCGCGGCTCGCGGTGCTCGTAGGGGAAGTCCTGGTTCAGGAAGAAGATCTCCACGTCCTTGGTGCTGTCGGGAAAGATCTCGATCTCGAGTTCCGAATAGCGCCCGGCGGTGCCGTCGAGCGCGCCGCCGGTGAGGTAGGGGCGGAATGTGTCGAGCATGCGCATGACGTCCACCGCCGCGGTGCGCATCTCGAACAGGCGCTCGGCTTGTTCCTCGTCCTGGTAAAGGGCCTGCCAGGCGCGCAGCTCGGCTTCGATTTCGGTGTTGTTCGGTAACGCGTCGGCGTCGGTGGCGCCGAGCTGCTTGGCGGCCTTGCGCTTGGCGAAGCCGAAGTCGCTGATGCCGTCCTCGGCCATCATGCGCGCCGCCAGTGCGGCAATCTCGCGCCGAAGGCCGCCGCTGCGGGAAACGTGAGCGTGTGAGGGCATGATGAGGCTCGGGTAGAATGCCGGTCCATTCTACACGGGCCGGTTTCATGCGGATGACGGCCCTCCAGCGTTCGGGTTCCTCATGCACATTCACATCCTGGGTATCTGCGGCACCTTCATGGGTGGCGTCGCGTTGCTCGCGCGCGCGGCCGGCCACAAGGTCACCGGCTGCGATGCCAACGTCTATCCGCCGATGAGCACCCAGCTCGAGGAGCAGGGGGTGGGCCTGATCGAAGGCTACGACGCGACGCAGGTGGATCTGGCGCCGGACGTGTTCGTGGTCGGCAACGCGGTGTCGCGCGGCAATCCCTTGCTCGAGGCGATCCTGGATCGCGGCCTGCCCTATGTGTCCGGGCCGCAATGGCTGGCCGAGCATGTGCTGGCCGGGCGCTGGGTGCTGGCGGTGGCCGGCACCCACGGCAAGACCACCACGACCTCGCTGCTGGCCTGGATGCTGGAAGACGCCGGCCTCAACCCCGGCTTCCTGGTGGGCGGCGTGCCGCAGAACTTCGGTGTGTCGGCGCGGTTGACCGAGTCGCCCTTCTTCGTCATCGAGGCCGACGAGTACGACACCGCCTTCTGCGACAAGCGCTCGAAGTTCGTGCATTACCGCCCGCGCACCGTGATCCTCAACAACCTGGAATTCGACCACGCCGACATCTTTGCCGACCTGGCGGCGATCGAGACCCAGTTCCACCATCTGGTGCGCACGATTCCGGGGAGCGGGCGCATCGTCGCCAACGCCCGCGAAGACAGCCTCAAGCGCGTCATCGCGCGCGGCTGCTGGTCGGAGCTGGAGTGGTTCAACGACGCGGCGCAATGGACGGCAGCGCCTGGCGCGTCGGAGGTCGAGGCGGTGTTCAGTCTCGACGGTGTGGAGCAGGGGCGCGTGGACATGCCGCTTGCCGGCAGCCACAACCGCGAGAACGCGCTTGCCGCGATCGCGGCGGCGCGTCATGTCGGCGTCACGCCCGCGCAGTCGATCGCAAGCCTGGCGCGGTTTCGCGGCATCAAGCGCCGGCTGGAACTGCGCGGCGTCGTCGATGGCGTCAGCGTCTACGACGACTTCGCCCACCATCCGACGGCGATCGCGCTCACCGTCGGCGGCCTGCGTCGGCGTGAGCCGCAGGGGCGGATCCTGGCCGTGCTCGAGCCGCGCTCGAACACCATGAAGCTCGGGGTCATGAAGGCGCAGTTGCCCGCCAGCCTCGCCGAGGCGGATGCGGTGTTCTGCTATGGGCCTGGCCTGGGCTGGGATGCGGCCGCGGCGCTGGCGCCGCTGGGGGGGCGCGCTCGCACTTACGAGGCGATCGAGGCGCTGGTGGCGGACGTCGCGACTGCTGCCCGGCCGGGCGATCACATCCTGGTGATGAGTAACGGCGGCTTCGGCGGCGTGCATCAGAAGCTGCTGGACGCGCTCGCGAGACATTGAGCGTCGATCCGGCTTGTTGCCCCGTGCCGAACGACGGCGGGGGCGGCAAGCGGCCGCGGCGAGCGCGGCCGTTGCGGGTACCGGCGACCGGTCGTGCTAGCGGCGTGCGCCGGTCGGATTGTCGAGCCGGCGTGCTTCCTCGTCGCTGATGTACTCGAACACGCGCACCACCTTGCGCACGCCCTGGCTGGTGCGGGCCACTTCGGCCGCAGCGTCGGCCTCGGCGCGGGTGACGATGCCCATCAGGAAGACCACGTTGGCTTCGGTGACGACCTTGACGTTGTGCGCCGAAAAACGCCCGGCATCGACGAAGCGGGCCTTGACGTTGGAGGTGATCAGCGTGTCGTTGCCGCGCGCCGTGAGGGCGGAGTTGGGGCCGACCACGACCTCGTTGATGACGCCGCGCACATGTTCGACGCCGGCTACGATGGCGTCGAGTTCCCTACGCACGGTGTCGTTGGGTGCCTCGCCGGTGAGCAGCACGTTGCGGTTGTAGGAGGTGACGTTGATGTGGGCGGTGTTGCCGAAACGTTCGCGGATGCGGCTCGACACCTTCCATTCGATGCCCTCGTCCTCCACGTAGGTGCCGCTGGTGCGGCGGTCCGAGACCAGCGCCGCACCAGCGCCGACGCCGGTGGCGACGACCGGGAAGCAGCCCTGCAGCAGCGGCAGCAGCGTCGCCGCGCCCAGGCCGAGCAGCAGCACGCGGCGGGATCTCTGGCGTCTTTGCTCGTTGCTTGCGGTGTTGGGGGTGTCGCGCAGGGATTTCATCAGTCTTCCACTCCGAGTAACAGACAGTCGATACCGTCGCACAGGCAATGCAGGATGAGCAAGTGCAATTCCTGGATTCGCGCCGTGCGATCGGCGGGGGCGCAAAGCAGGATGTCGGCTGGGTGAAGGGCTTCGGCGATGCGTCCGCCATCTGCGCCGGTGAGGGCGATCACGCGCATGTCGCGTTCGTGGGCGGCCGCGATCGCCCCCAGCACCCGGGCCGAGGCGGGGTCGGCAGAGAGGGTGACGAGGACGTCGCCCGGGTGGCCGAAGACCGCGATCTGGCGCGAGAACAGGGACTGGGGGGCGAACTCGGTGGCCACCGGGGCGAGGGTCGAGGTGTCGGCGCTGAGCGCCATCGCCGCGAGCGCGGGCCGCTCGAGCTCGAAGCCGTTGACCAGTTGCGCGGCGAAGCGGCGTGCGTCGCCTGCCGAGCCGCTGCCGCCGCACACCAGCACCTTGCCGTTGTCGAGCAGGCTGGCGGTGATGAGTTCGACGGCGCCGGCCATCGGTGCCGCGAGCAGTTCGAGCGCTTCGAGCGTGGCGCGCATGTTGTCTTCGAACTGGTGCGAGATGCGATCGATGAGGTTCATGCGAGGGAGATCGTCAGCAGGGCGGCAGAGTCTAGCATGCAGGTTCAGCCGGCATCGAAGGCGCCGGGTAACCAGGTGATTCGGTCCGGGTCGAGGGCGTCGAGCAGTACGGCGTCGAAGCGGCAGGCGGCGCCCGCGAAGCGTCGCCCGGCGCCGCCGAGCCACCACTGTGCGGCAATCAACACGCGCCGGCGCTTGGCGGCGGTGATGCTCTCGGCGGCGCCGCCGAAGCGGGCGCTGGTGCGAAGGCGGACCTCGACGAACACTACATGGCTGCGGTCGAGGCAGATGAGGTCGACCTCGCCGCCGCGGCAGCGTACGTTGCGGGCGACGATGCGCAGCCCGCGCGCGGCAAGGTGTGCGGCGGCCAGCGCCTCCGCTGCTGCGCCGCGCGCTTGCGCAGGCGTCCGGCGTGCGCCGATACTGTCGCTCCCGTCGCCGGAGCGTGTTCCTGCGACCTGCTCCCCGGTCGCTCGCCCGGGACTCGTGCCCCGTGCGCGGCGGCGCCGTGCCGCAAAGTCGAAATCATCCATGCCCGCTACCGTCTCCCTGCCCGACCGTCCGCTTTCAAGTACGCCGTCATTGTATGTGGTGGCGACGCCGCTCGGGAATCTGCATGACATGACGCTGCGCGCGCTCGCCGTGCTCGGCGCGGTGGATGTGGTCGCGGCCGAAGATACCCGCCACAGCCAGCGCCTGCTCGATGCATACGGGTTGAAGGTGCGCATGATGGCGGTGCACCAGCACAACGAGCAGGCGGCGGCCGGGCAACTCATCGAGCACCTGGCAACCGGCCGCCAGGTGGCGCTGATCACCGATGCGGGCACACCGGCGGTGTCCGATCCCGGCGCACGGCTGGTTGCCCGGGTGCGCGAGGCGGGATATGCGGTCGTGCCGTTGCCGGGGCCGTGCGCCGCGGTGGCCGCGTTGTCGGTGTCGGGCTTTGCCGAGGGCAGCTTTCGCTTCGTCGGTTTTCTGTCTGCCAAGAGCGGGGCGCGGCGGGCGGCGCTGTCGGCACTGCGTGACGAGCGCGATGCGATGGTTTTCTACGAGGCACCACACCGCATCCTGGAATGCGTCGCGGACATGGCCGAGGTGATCGGCGGTGAGCGTGAGATCCTGATCGCGCGCGAGATGACCAAGCTGCACGAGCAGATCGTGCGCATGCCGCTCGCCGACACCGCGGCCTGGTTTGCCGCCGATGCCAACCGGGTGCGGGGGGAGTTCGTGCTGGTGCTCGCCGGGGCGCCGGCGAGCGAAGGGCTCGATGCAGAGGCCTTGCGTGTGCTCGACCTGCTGCTCGCCGAGTTGCCGGTCAAGACTGCGGCCAGCCTGGCGGCCGAGATCACCGGTGCTCCGCGCAAGGCGTTGTACGCGCAGGCGCTGCTGCGTCGCAGGGAGGATTGACGCGCGGTGTGACGGATGCACGCGGACTGCGGCCGCCTCGCGGCCGGGTGCGGGCTGAAGCGCCTATAATCCGCGGTCTCAACGAGGATCCGCTCCATGCAAACGATTACCCTTGTCCGCCCGGACGATTGGCACCTGCACGTGCGCGACGATGCCGCGCTCGAGGCAGTCGTGCCGCATACCGCGGCGCGCTTCGGTCGCGCGCTGATCATGCCCAACCTCAAGCCGCCGGTCACCACGACCGCGCAGGCGCTGGCCTATCGCGAGCGGATCCTCGCCGCTGCGCAGGGCACCGGTTTCCAGCCGCTGATGAGCCTGTACCTGACCGACAACCTGCCTGCGGACGAGATCGATCGCGCCCGGGACAGTGGTCACATCGTTGCGTGCAAGCTCTACCCGGCAGGCGCCACGACCAACTCCGACGCTGGTGTGACCGCGATCGACAAGGTCTATCCGGTGCTCGAGCGCATGGAGAAGCTCGGCATGGTGCTGTGCGTGCATGGCGAGGCCACCGGGCCGGAGGTCGACGTGTTCGATCGCGAGCGCGTGTTCATCGAGCGCACGCTGTCGCCGCTGGTGCGGCGCTTCCCCGGTCTCAAGGTGGTGTTCGAGCACATCACCACCGCCGAAGCCGCACAGTTCGTGCGCGCGGCCGGTGCGCACGTCGCGGCCACGGTCACCGCACACCATCTGCTGCTCAACCGCAACGCGATCTTCGCCGGCGGCATCCGCCCGCACCATTACTGCCTGCCGGTGCTCAAGCGCGAATCCCACCGCGAGGCGCTGGTCTCGGCCGTCACCTCGGGTAATCCGCGCTTCTTCCTCGGCACCGATTCCGCGCCTCATGCGCAGAGCACCAAGGAAAACGCCTGTGGCTGCGCGGGTTGCTATACCGCGCATGCGGGGATCGAGTTGTATGCCGAGGTGTTCGATGCGGCGGGCGCGCTCGACCGCCTCGAAGCCTTCGCCAGCCTGAATGGTCCGGCTTTCTACGGCCTGGCGCCGAATGCCGACTCCATCATGTTGCGCCGCGAGGCCTGGAGCGTACCAACGAGCTACCCCTACCTTGGCCGTGATCCGCTGGTGCCGCTGCGTGCGGGCGAGCAGGTCGGCTGGAAGCTTGTGGGCGCGGGAGTGGGGTCGTGAAGCGCCGTGCACGGGCCTTGCGCGTGCTCGCCGCAGCTGGCCTGCTGGCCGTGCTGGCAGGCTGCGAGAACAGTGCGACCTCGTACATGATCGATGGCAGCCAGCATGCGCTGATCCTGGTGCGCGAGCAGAAGTTCGTGTGGGACGACGAACTGCGGCAGGCGGTGGTCGTGTCGCGCCTGCCGGCGTGCCAGAGGCGCATCCGCATCCACCCGAGCTCGACCGAACTCGTCGAGATGAAGGTCTACGCGGCGGGTGACAGCCTGTGGGCGCTGCATCAGGGTAATCGCTGGTACCTCGCCGGTACCGAGCAGTGCCGCCTGCAGGACTGGGACAACCCCGGCAACCAGCCACCGGGCAGGTTGATCGGAAGTTTCGTGCTCAAGGACGGCGCACCCGCCTTCGTACCGGCACCTGCGGCAAACTGAGCCGGACGGGGCTGCGGCGACCTGCGTATAATCCGCGGCGGGAAGTTCGCCAGGCAGTCGCTGCGCACGATGTCGTGCGTGGAGGAAAGTCCGGGCCCCGCAGAGCAGGATGCCGGCTAACGGCCGGGCGCCGTGAGGCGACGGAAAGTGCAACAGAGAGCAGACCGCCGATGGCCCGCGCAAGTGGGATCAGGCAAGGGTGAAACGGTGAGGTAAGAGCTCACCGCAGGACTGGCAACAGGACTGGCACGGCAAACCCCATCCGGGGCAAGGCCAAATAGGGGAGCATTGGCGTGGCTCGCGTCGCTCCCGGGTAGGCTGCTAGAGCTTCACGGTAACGTGTCGCCCAGAGGAATGACTGCCCGATGTCGCCGGCTTGCCGGCGGCGTTCGACAGAACCCGGCTTATCGGCGAACTTCCCCACCATCCTCATCGTTTTGCCCGCCGCGGACGTCTGTCCGTGCCGCGGTGCTTCGATTCTTCACGCCAATGGCGTGATTCCTGCCCCTGATCGGGCAAGTTTTCCCACCTTCTCCCACTTCGGCTGCCGTCGTGTCCGAGCTCATGCGCTGCGTGAGCCGGACACGCATTGCCATTGATTTTCCAGGATTTATCGGTCGGGATGCGTTGTGACATAAGTCATTGTGTCGCAACGAGATTCCGCTCGACCTGCCTTGACCGGTCATTGCCTTTCCACTAAAGTGGGTTTAAGTGGAAAAAAGTGGGGAAAAGTGTCATTCGGATGCTTCTCCGGTGCCTTCAGGGGGGACGATGTTCCAGGGAGCCGCAGCGCTCAATCTCGATGCGAAGGGTCGCCTTGCGATTCCTGCTCGGCATCGTGACGCCCTGGCCGTCGACAACGGTCAGGTGGTGCTGACCGCCCATCCCCACGGTTGCTGCCTCGTCTATCCCGTTCCGGCCTGGATCCCGATTCGCGACGAGGTGCTTGCCAAGCCCAGTTTCGACGTGCAGTCGGCCATGCTCAAGCGCCTGCTGGTCGGCTTTGCGCAGGACGAGACGCTCGACGCCGCCGGTCGCGTGCTGGTCGCGCCCTCGCTGCGCAAGTTCGCCAAGCTCGACAAGCAGGTCTGGCTCGTCGGGCAGGGCACGCATTTCGAGCTGTGGTCCGACGAGGGCTGGGAGAAGCAGCAGGAGGCGATGCTCAACCTGGTCAGCTCCGGGTTGCCGCCTGGATTCGAGAGCCTGGCGCTGTGAGTGCCGTCGAGTCGCACATCAGCGTCCTGCTCGCCGAGGCAGTCGACGCGCTCGCGATCCGTGCCGACGGCATCTATGTCGACGGCACGTTCGGGCGCGGTGGCCACAGCCGGGCGGTGCTCGAGCGGCTCGGCCCGGCGGGACGGCTGATCGCATTCGATCGCGATCCGGCGGCGATTGCGGCGGGTCAAGCGCTGAACGATGCGCGCCTGACGCTGGTGCATTCGGCGTTCAGTGCGCTCGACGACGAGCTCGAGCGTCTGGGTGTGGCGGCAGTGGACGGTGTTTTGCTGGATCTCGGGGTGTCTTCACCCCAGCTGGATGATGGCGCACGAGGCATGAGCTTTCGCTTCGATGCGCCGCTCGACATGCGCATGGACACGAGCCGCGGGCAGACCGTGGCGGATTGGCTGGCGGATGCGTCCGTCGGCGAGATCACGGAGGTACTCAGGGATTATGGAGAGGAACGGTTTGCTCATGCGATTGCAAAGGCGATTGCAGCTGCTCGGACAGGGGGGCTTGTCGCAACCACTGGACAACTTGCCGCGATCGTGGAGAAAGCGGTCCGCACACGCGAGCCGGGGCAGCACCCGGCGACACGCTCCTTCCAGGCTCTTCGGATTTTCATCAATCAGGAGCTCGAGGAGCTGACGCGCGTGTTGCCGGCCTGTGTGTCGCACCTGCGCACGGGCGGGCGACTGGCAGTGATCAGCTTTCACTCGCTCGAGGATCGCATCGTGAAGCGTTTCATGCGTGACGAATCGCGTCCGCCGGTGCTGCCACGCCGGCTGCCGATCAGGGCGGCGGATCTGCCCGCGCCGCGCCTGAGGCTCGTCGGCAAGGCGGTGCGTCCGGGCGAGGCCGAGGTCGCCGCCAATCCGCGTGCGCGCAGCGCGGTGATGCGCGTGGCCGAGCGCACGGAGGCGCCGGCATGATGCGGGCCGACGCTGTCCTCGTGGCGCTTGTCGTGGCCAGCGCGCTTGGCGTCGTCGCCGCGCAGCACCAGGCGCGCCGCCTTTACTCGGAGTACGAGCGCGAACAGGCGCGTGCGCAGGCGCTCGAGGTCGAGTGGGGGCAGTTGCAACTCGAACAAAGCACCTGGGCCACCCACGGCCGGGTCGAAAAACTGGCGCGCGAAAAGCTCGGCATGCGCCTGCCGCCCGCGGGACAGGTGCTCGTGGTGGAGCCGCAATCATGAAGAAACAGCGTACGGTCACGTTCAATCACAACCCCTTGCTCAAACGCGAGCTGCCGGCCTGGCGTTCGCGCCTGGTCATGCTTGGCCTGATGGGGTGCTCGCTGGCGCTGGGCGGGCGCGCACTCTACCTGCAGGGGGTGAATCACGATTTCCTGCAGGCCAAGGGCGAATCACGCTATGCGCGTACGCTCGAAGTGCCGGCGACCCGCGGCCGCATCACCGACCGCCAGGGCGACATCCTCGCGGTGAGCACGCCGGTGCGCTCGGTGTGGGCGATCCCGTCCGATGCGCAGCTCGAACCGGCCCAGGCGCGCGAACTCGCCCGCCTGCTCGAGATGGACGTCAAGGAACTCAACACCAGGCTGGCCACCGGGCGTGACTTTGCCTATCTCAAGCGCCAGGTGCCGCCCGAAGTCGCCCAGCAGGTCGCAGACCTGCGCCTGCCCGGGGTCCACCAGCAGCAGGAGTACCGCCGCTACTACCCGGGTGGCGAGGTGATGGCGCATATCCTGGGATTCACCGACGTCGAGGACAAGGGCCAGGAAGGCATCGAGCTTGCGTTCGAAAAACGACTCGCAGGTCGCCCCGGGGCGCGGCGGGTAATCAAGGATCGCCGCGGCCAGATCGTCGAGGACGTCGAGGCCATCCGGCCGCCGCGCGACGGCGAGGACGTGGCGCTGTCGATCGACGGCAAGATCCAGTACCTGGCCTGGTCTGCATTGCGTGACGCAATGCAGCAGCACAAGGCCCAGGCCGGTGCCGTGGTGGTGCTCGATGCGCGCAGCGGCGAAGTGCTCGCGCTCGCCAATGCGCCCACCTTCAATCCCAACAATCGCACCAACCTCAGCGGCGCCCAGTTGCGCAATCGCGTGTTTACCGACGCCTTCGAACCCGGCTCGGTGATGAAGCCCTTCATTGCGGCGCTGGCACTCGACCGCGGCAAGCTCAAGGTGGATAGCCAGATCGACACCGGCAACGGGCGCATGACCATCGGCACGGCGACGATCTCGGATACCAAGCGCCACGGCATGATGAGCGTCGCCCAGATCGTGCAAAAGTCGTCCAACATCGGCACGGTCAAGATGGCGCAGCATTTCAGTCCCGATGAGATGTGGCATCTGTTCGATCAGCTCGGGTTCGGCACGCCGCTCAACCTCGGTTTTCCGGGCGAGACCTCGGGCCGACTGCGCCCTGCCAAGAGCTGGCGGCCGATCGAGCAGGCGACCATGTCCTACGGCCACGGCATCTCGGTGAGCCTGATCCAGATGGCGCGCGCCTACATGGTGTTCGCGCGCAATGGCGAACTGGTGCCGCTTTCCCTGACCCGTGTCGATGGTCTGCCCTCGTCCGGTCGCCGTGTCTTTTCCGAGAGCACCGCGCAATACATGCGCACCATCCTGGCAATGGCGGCGGGCCCCGGCGGCACGGCTCCGCGCGCACAGGTTCCGGGCTACACCGTGGCGGGCAAGACGGGCACGGCGCACAAGCTCGAGGGCGGGCGGTACGCACGCAAGTATGTGTCGTCCTTCGTCGGTTTCGCTCCCGCCACCAATCCGCGCATCGTGGTCGCCGTCATGATCGACGAGCCGACGGCTGGCCAGTACTTCGGCGGGACGGTGGCGGCGCCGGTGTTCTCGCGCATCACCGAGGGCACCCTGCGCACGCTCGGCGTGGCGCCGGACGTGCCGCTGACGCCGCTCCAGCTTGCGCGTCGCACGGCCGACGAAGCGGCGGCCGGCGCGGTCGGCAGGGAGAACATGTGAGCTCGGCGCAGGCCCTGTCGATCCTCGAGCACCTGCGCGCCCAGGGCGTGGTGGTGGAGGACATCACTGCCGATTCGCGCAAGGCCGGCCCGGCCTGCGTGTTCGCCGCGTGGCCCGGGCAACGCACCGATGGACGGCGTTATCTCGCCGACGCCGCGGCGCGCGGTGCGGCGACCCTGCTGTGGGAGAGCGGCGACGGCTTCGTGCCCGCCGCATGCGCCGCCCCCGGCCTCGGGGTGCCGCAACTGCGCGAACTCGCCGGCCACCTCGCCCACGAGATCCACCATCGCCCATCCGAATCGCTCTGGCTGGCGGGAGTCACCGGCACCAATGGCAAGACCACCGTCACCCAGATGCTGGCGCGCGCCCTCGACGAGCTCGGCGAGCGCTGCGGCATCGTCGGCACGCTGGGCTGCGGTTTTCCGGATGCGCTCGAGGAAGGCATCAACACCACACCCGACGCGCTCGACCTGCACCGCTGGTTCGCGCGTTTTCGCGCCGCCGGCGCCACGGCTGCGGCCATGGAGGTGTCGTCGATCGGGCTCGATCAGGGGCGGGTGAATGGCGCGCAGTTCGACGTCGCGGTGTTCACCAATCTGAGCCGGGATCACCTCGACTACCACGGCACCATGGACGCCTACGCCGAGGCCAAGGCGCGTCTGTTCTCACGTCCGGAGGTGCGCACCAGCGTCATCAACATCGACGACGCGTTCGGGCTCGTGCTCGCACGCCGGCTCGTCGCCGAGGGGCGCGAGGTGATCGCGTGCACGCTGCATGGTGCCAATCTCGGCGCGGTACCGGGTGCGCGCGTACTGCACGCCGACCGGCTGCAGGCCGCGCCCGCCGGATTGCGCTTCAGCCTGGTCTGGGATGAGCGCCAGGCCGACGTCAACGTGCGCATGGTGGCCCCGTTCAACGTGTCGAACCTCATCGCCGTGGCCGCGGCGCTGCTCGCCCGCGGTGTCGACTTCGACAGCCTGGCGCCGGTGTTGTCGCGCCTGGTGCCGCCTCAGGGCCGCATGCAACTCGTGGGCGGGGTCTGCGAACCGCTCGTCGTGGTCGACTACGCGCACTCGCCGGACGCGCTTGCCAAGGTCCTCGAGGCGCTGCGGGCCACCGTCCATACCCGCGGCGGCCGTCTCGTCTGCGTGTTCGGCTGCGGCGGCGATCGCGACCCGGGCAAGCGCCCGATGATGGGCGAGATCGCCCAGGCGCTCGCCGATCGCGTGGTCATCACCAGCGACAATCCGCGCTCGGAAAACCCCCTGCGCATCATCGAGGCGATCGCTGCCGGTGCCGGGCCGCAGGCCGAGCAGGTGATCGACCGCGCGCAGGCGATCGCGCGTGCGATCGGCGAAGCAGGGCCGGACGATGTGGTGCTGATTGCCGGCAAGGGGCATGAGCCCTACCAGGAGATCCTCGGCCAGCGCCTGCCGTTCTCCGACCTTGAACAGGCGCGACTGGCCCTGCGTGGCTGGCAGACGCGGGGGATGAAGCAATGATGACGCTGCACGATGCCGCACGGGCGCTGGCTGCGCACGGGGCGCACTTCACCGCGCTGGCCCGCTTCGAGAGCCTGGGCACCGACAGCCGCGCGCTGGCGCCCGGCCAGCTCTTCGTCGCCCTGCGCGGCGAGCGTTTCGACGGTCATGACTTCGTGCACGCGGCGGCTCAGGCGGGCGCGGCCGCGGCCATGGTCGATGCCACCTGGGCCGCCACGCACGCGGATGCGGCACTGCCGCTGCTGGTCGTGGACGACACCCGGCTGGCGCTCGGAACCCTGGCCGCGGCCTGGCGCGCGCGCTTCGCCCTCCCGCTGATTGGCGTCACCGGCAGCAACGGCAAGACCACGGTCAAGGAAATGTGCGCGGCGATCCTGCGTGCGCAGTCGCGTCGGGACGGCTTCGGCGAGGAATCGGTGCTGGCCACGCGCGGCAACCTGAACAACGACATCGGCCTGCCTCTGACCCTGCTCGAGTTGCGCGACTTCCACCGCGCTGCGGTGATCGAGATGGGCATGAACCATCCGGGCGAGATCGCCTACCTTACCGGGCTCGCCCAACCCACGGTCGCGCTTGTGAACAACGCCCAGCGCGCGCACCTTCAGGGCATGGGCAGCGTCGAGGAGGTCGCGCAGGAGAAGGGCGCGATCTATCAGGGGCTCGGCAGCGCGGGCGTGGCGGTGGTCAATGCCGACGACGCACACGCCGACTACTGGCGCGAGCTCAACGCTGCGCGCCGGATTGTGACATTCGGTATCGACCGCGAGGCCGACGTGCGCGGCCGGTGTACCCTGCGCGGCCTCGGTTCGCGGCTCGAAGTCGACACGCCCGATGGGGCGGTCGAGTTCGCCCTGCAGGTGCCGGGTCTGCATAACGCGCGCAACGCGGTCGCTGCGGCAGCCGCGTGCCTGGCGGCTGGGGTGACGCTGGAGTCGGTGGCCGAAGGCCTTGCCGAGTTTTCCGGCACCCGTGGTCGCCTGCAGCGCCGTGAAGGGCCGAAAGGTGCGCTGGTCCTCGACGACTCCTACAACGCCAATCCGGATTCGGTGCGCGCCGGGATCGACGTGCTGGCATCGATGCCGGGCCACACCTGGCTGGTGCTGGGTGACATGGGCGAGGTCGGCGAGACCAGTGCCCAGGTCCATGACGAGATCGGTGGCTACGCCAAGAGCAAGGGCATCGACGGCTTGTTCGCGCTCGGTGACATGAGCGCGGTGGCGGCGCACAACTTCGGCGAGGGCGGGCACCATTTCGCCTCGCCCGAGGCCCTGGTCAAGGCGCTCGCGCCGCGGCTGGATGCAGATTCGGTGGTGCTGGTGAAAGGCTCGCGGTTCATGCGTATGGAAAGGGTGGCGGACGCGCTTGCGGCAATGCACAATTCCGCCCCTTCAAAGGAAACCGGCTCCTGACATGCTGTTGGAACTTGCTCTCTGGCTCGGCCAGGATATTCGTGGCTTCAACGTCTTCGGCTACATCACGCTACGGACGGTGCTCGCCGCCCTCACCGCGCTGGCGATCTCGCTGATCGCCGGCCCCGGCGTCATCCGCTGGCTGGCGGCGAAGAAGATCGGCCAGGCCGTGCGCGACGACGGCCCCAAGTCGCACCTCACCAAGGCGGGCACGCCGACCATGGGCGGTGCGCTGATCCTGATCTCGATCGGCATCACCATCCTGCTGTGGGGCGACCTGAAGAACGACTACGTGTGGGTGACCCTGCTCGTCACCCTCGGCTTTGGCGCCGTGGGCTGGGTGGATGACTGGCGCAAGGTGGTGCACCGCGACCCGAAGGGGCTGGCGAGTCGGTGGAAATACCTGTGGACCTCGGCGATCGCATTCGCTGCGGCAATCTATCTCGGCGTCACCGCCGACACCCCCGCCGAGACCGAGCTGATCGTGCCTTTCTTCAAGGCCGTGGCCTACCCGCTGGGCATCTTCGGCTTCATCGCGCTGACCTACTTCGTGATCAACGGCACCAGCCACGCGGTGAACCTCACCGACGGCCTCGACGGCCTGGCGATCATGCCCACGGTGATGGTGGCTGCGGCGCTGGCGATCTTCGCCTACGTTGCCGGCCACGTCGGCTTCTCGAAATACCTCGGTGTGCCCTACGTCGCCGGCGCGGGCGAGCTGGCGGTGTTCTGCGGCGCGATCTGCGGCGCGGGGCTCGGCTTCCTGTGGTTCAACGCCTATCCGGCCGAAGTGTTCATGGGTGACGTCGGCGCGCTCGCGCTCGGCGCCGCGCTCGGCACGATCGCCGTCATCGTGCGCCAGGAGATCGTGCTCTTCATCATGGGCGGCCTGTTCGTCGCCGAGACCCTGTCGGTGATGGTGCAGGTGCTGTACTTCAAGGCCACCGGCGGCAAGCGCATCTTCCGCATGGCACCGCTTCACCATCACTACGAGTTGGGCGGCTGGAAGGAGACCCAGGTCGTGGTGCGCTTCTGGATCATCACCATCATGCTGGTGCTGTTCGGCCTGTCGACGCTGAAACTGCGATGAGCGCACTGACCGGCAAACACGTTCTCGTCCTCGGGCTCGGCGAATCGGGCCTGGCGATGGCGCGCTGGTGCGCGCTGCGCGGGGCGCGCGTGCGCGTGGCCGACAGCCGCGCCACCCCGCCCGGGGTGGACGCGCTGCGCGCGGATGCGCCGCTGGCCGAGATCGTCACCGGCGAGTTCGGTCCCGCGGTGCTCGACGGCATCGACCTGGTGGCGCTGAGCCCCGGGCTCGACCCGCGCGTCGGCGTCGCCGCCGAGGCCCGCCGTCGCGGCCTGCCGATCACCGGCGAGATGAGCCTGCTCGCCCGGGCGCTGGATGAGCTGGGCGTGCGCGCACAGACCCGCATCCTCGCCATCACCGGCACCAACGGCAAGACCACCACCACCGCGCTCACCGCCGCACTCGCCCAGTCGGCGGGCATCGATGCAGTCGCCGCCGGCAACATCAGCCCGGCCGCGCTCGACGTGCTGATGGAGCGCCTCGAGATCGGCGCCGAGCTGCCAGCGTGCTGGGTGCTGGAATTGTCGAGCTTCCAGATCGAGACCATGCGCGGCCTCGACCCCGACGCCGCGACCGTGCTCAATGTCACCGACGACCACCTCGACCGCTACGTCGACCTCGAGGAATACGCCGCGACCAAGGCGGCGATCTTCCAGGGGCGGGGCGTGCAGGTGCTCAACCGCGACGATGGGCGTGTCGCCGCCATGGCGCAGACCGGTCGCCGCGTGATCCGCTTCGGCACCTCGGCACCCACTGCCGAACATGATTACGGCCTCGCCGACGTCGATGGCCGGACCTGGCTGATGCGCGGCGATGAACGCCTGCTCGCGCTCGCCGACCTGCCGCTCGCCGGTCGTCACAACGCTGCCAACGCCCTGGCGGCGCTGGCCCTGTGCGAGGGCGGGCTGGACATCGCGCCGCGGCGCCTCATCAACGGCCTGCTCGCCTTCCGCGGCCTGCCGCACCGTGTCGAGCTGGTTGCCGAGCGTGCCGATGGTGTGCGCTTCTACGACGACTCCAAGGGCACCAACGTCGGCGCCACGGTGGCCGCGCTCGCGGGTATGGACTGCCCGGTGGTGCTGATCGCCGGGGGCGACGGCAAGGGCCAGGATTTCTCGCCGCTTGCCCCGGTGTTCGCCAGCAAGGCACGCGCCGTGGTGCTGATCGGGCGTGACGCCCGGCGCATCGAGCGCGCGGTCGCCGGCTGCGGCGTGGCGCTCGAACATGCCGCCGATCTCGATGCCGCGGTGTTGCGTGCGAACGCCCTCGCGCAGGCGGGCGACGTGGTGCTGCTGTCGCCGGCCTGCGCCAGCCTCGACATGTTCCGCAACTACGCGCATCGCGCCGAGGTCTTCATCGCCGCGGCGCGGCGCTTGCCGGAGGTGACGCCGCGATGAAGCTCGCCAGCACCATTTCCGGATTCTTCCATCGTGCCGAGCGCAAGCCCGACCCGGCGCGCGCCGCGGGCGAGCGCCTGGCGCGCCAGTCCGCACCCGCGCGCGAACTCGACCTCATCCTGATCTGGTCGGTCGTCGGGCTGCTGCTGCTCGGGCTGGTCATGGTCTATTCGGCCTCGATCGCGATCGCCGAAGGCAGCCGCTTCACCGGCTACCAGTCGCACTACTTCCTGATGCGGCATGCGGTGTTCCTGGCTGTGGGCATCGGCCTCGGGCTGGCCAGTTTCCAGCTCTCGATGGCGCGTTGGCAGCAACTGGCGCCGGTGCTGTTCGTCGCCGGCGTGGTGCTGCTGGTGGTGGTGCTGATCCCGGGCGTCGGGCGCGAGGTCAATGGCGCGCAGCGCTGGCTCTCGCTCGGTCCGGTGAACCTGCAGCCCTCGGAGCTGATGAAGATCTTCGCCGCGCTGTATGCCGCCGACTACACCGTGCGCAAGCTCGACGTCATGGGCAGCTTCATGAAGGGGTTCCTGCCGATGCTGGTGGTGATCCTGTTCGTCGGCTTCCTGCTGCTGAGCGAGCCCGATTTCGGCGCTTTCGTCGTCATCACCACGATCGCCTTCGGCATCCTTTTCCTCGGCGGCGTGAATGTGCGCATCTTCGCGCTGCTGGCGGTGCTCGCGGTGATCGGCTTCGTGTTCCTGATCTGGACCTCGCCCTATCGCCGCGACCGCATCTTCGGCTTCATGGATCCCTGGCAGGACGCCTTTGGCAAGGGCTACCAGCTTTCGCACTCGCTGATCGCCTTCGGTCGCGGCGAATGGTTCGGCGTGGGCCTCGGCGGCAGCGTGGAGAAGCTCTTCTACCTGCCCGAGGCCCATACCGACTTCCTGCTCGCGGTGATCGCCGAGGAGCTCGGCTTCGTCGGCGTGATCACGGTCGTGGTGCTGTTCGCGCTCGTCGTCCAGCGCGCCTTCCTGATCGGGCGCGAGGCGATCAAGCTCGAGCGTTATTTCTCCGGCCTGGTCGCCCAGGGCATCGGCTTGTGGATGGGTGTGCAGTCCTTCATCAACATGGGCGTGAACATGGGTCTGCTGCCGACCAAGGGCCTGACCCTGCCGCTGATGAGCTTCGGCGGGTCGGGCATCGTGGCCAACTGCATCGCGCTCGGCATCCTGCTCCGGGTGGACTGGGAAAACCGCCAGCTCATGCGCGGGGGGCGGACATGAAGACGCTGATGGTCATGGCCGGCGGCACCGGCGGACACATCTTCCCCGGCATCGCGGTGGCCGAGGAACTGCGCGCCCGGGGCTGGCGCATCGTGTGGATGGGTAATCCGGATGGCATGGAGGCGCGGATCGTGCCGCAGCGCGGCTACGAGACCGCCTGGGTACGCTTCGGCGCCCTGCGTGGCAAGGGCCTGGTGCGCAAGCTGCTGCTGCCGGTGAACCTGCTCGCCGGCTTCTGGCAGGCGCTGCGCGCGCTGCGCCGGGTCGAGCCCGACGTCGTGCTCGGCATGGGCGGCTACATCACCTTTCCCGGCGGCATGATGGCAAGCCTGCTCGGTCGTCCGCTGGTGCTGCACGAGCAGAACTCGGTCGCCGGTCTCGCCAATCGCGTGCTCGCGCGCGTGGCCGACCGCGTGCTGAGCGGTTTTCCGGATGTGCTCGACGAGGCCGAATGGCTGGGTAACCCGGTGCGTGCCGACATCACCGCGGTGCTGCCGCCGGCCGAACGCTATGCCGGCCGCACCGGTCCGCTGCGGGTGCTGGTCGTGGGCGGCAGTCTGGGCGCCGCCGCGCTCAACGAGACTGTGCCGCAGGCGCTCGCCCGCCTCGATCCGGCCGTGCGCCCGATCGTCGTGCACCAGGCCGGCGAGCGGCAGATCGAGGCCTTGCGCGCGGCCTATGCGCGCGTGCAGGTCGAGGGCGAGTTGCGCCCCTTCATCGACGACATGGCCGCGGCGTACGCGGACGCCGATCTGGTGATCTGTCGCGCCGGTGCGCTGACCGTGGCCGAACTCGCCGCCGCGGGCGTCGCCAGCCTGCTCGTGCCCTTTCCGCACGCAGTGGACGATCACCAGACCGGCAATGCCCGTTTCCTTGCCGATCGCGGCGCCGCCTACCTGCTGCCGCAAACCGAACTTTCGCCCGACCGTCTGGCGGGCATTCTTTCCAGCCTGGACCGTGGCCGGCTGCTGAACATGGCCGAGCACGCACGCGCGCTCGCCAAGCCGCTCGCAGCGGTCGCGGTGGCCCATGTGTGCGCTGAACTTGCCGGCGGAGACGCGAAATGAAGCACAAGGTCAGAAACATCCATTTCGTCGGCATCGGCGGGGCGGGCATGAGCGGCATTGCCGAGGTGCTCGTGAACCAGGGCTACCGCGTCACCGGCTCCGACCTCGGCGAGAACGCCGCCACCCGTCGCCTGCAGAAGATGGGGGCGAAGGTCATCCGTGGGCATGGCGCGGAAAACACCGCCGACGCCGACGTGGTCGTGGTGTCGACCGCGGTGAAAGCCGACAACCCCGAGGTGGTCGCCGCCCGTGAGCGCCACATTCCGGTCGTACCGCGCGCACAGATGCTCGCCGAGCTGATGCGCTTCAAGCACGGCATCGCCATCGCCGGCACCCACGGCAAGACCACCACCACCTCGCTGGTGGCGAGCATCCTCGCCGAAGCCGGCATCGACCCGACCTTCGTGATCGGTGGCCGCCTCAATGCCGCGGGCGCCAACGCGCGCCTGGGCACGGGCGACTACCTGGTCGCCGAGGCCGACGAGTCCGACGCCTCCTTCCTGTTGCTCAACCCGGTGATCTCGGTGGTGACCAACATCGACGCCGACCACATGGACACCTATGGTCACGACTTTGGCCGCGTCAAGCAGGCCTTCGTCGACTTCCTGCAGCGCCTGCCCTTTTACGGCGTGGCAGTGGTGTGCGTGGACGACGCCAATGTGCGCGAGATCATTCCGCAGGTGTCGAAGCAGATCGTTCGCTATGGCCTGTCCGAGAGCGCCAACATCCGCGCCGAGAACGTGCGTGCCGACGGCGGGCGCATGCTTTTCGACTGCGTCCGGGTCAATGGCACGACCACCCGCCTGGCGATCGAGCTCAACCTGCCCGGCGTGCACAACGTGCTCAATGCGCTGGCCGCGATCGCGGTGGCGACCGAAGTGCAGGTACCCGATGCGGCGATCGTCAAGGCGCTTGCCGAGTTCAACGGCGTCGGCCGGCGCTTCCAGCGCTACGGCGAGGTGCCGCTGCTCGACCAGGACGGCGACGAGGCCGGAAGCTTCACGCTGATCGACGACTATGGCCACCACCCGGTGGAGATGGCAGCGACCATCGCCGCCGCGCGCGGTGCCTTCCCGGACCGCCGCCTGGTGCTCGCCTTCCAGCCCCATCGCTATACCCGTACCCGCGACTGCTTCGAGGACTTCGTCAAGGTGCTGTCGACGGTCGATGGCTTGCTGCTCGCCGAGGTCTATGCCGCTGGCGAGGCACCGATCGTCGCTGCCGAAGGCCGCTCGCTGGCGCGCGCGATCCGCGTCGCGGGGACCGTCGAGCCGGTGTTCGTCGAGGACATCGCCGACATGCCGAGAATGATTCTTTCTGCCGCGCGCGATGGCGACGTGGTGATCACCATGGGGGCGGGCAGCATCGGCGCGGTGCCGGGCAAGCTCGCCAGGATCGAGGAAACAGTGTGAAGGCGAAGTACGGAAAGGTAGCGGTGCTGTTCGGCGGCTCGTCCGCCGAGCGCGAGGTGTCCCTGATGTCGGGCAAGGCGGTCCTCGCCGCGCTGCAGGCGGCGGGCGTGGATGCGCATGCCTTCGATCCGGCCGAGCGCGATCTGCACATCCTCAAGGAAGAAGGCTTCGACCGCGTCTTCATCGCGCTGCATGGCCGCGGCGGCGAGGACGGCACCGTGCAGGGGGCCCTGGAGTTGATGGGCATTCCCTACACCGGCAGTGGCGTGATGGCGTCCGCGCTGTCGATGGACAAGTGGCGCACCAAGATGGTGTGGCTCGCCAGCGGCCTGCCCACGCCGCGCTACGCGATCCTCGACGCCGACACCGACTGGGCCGCGGTCGCGGCCGAACTCGGCCTGCCGATCTTCGTCAAGCCGGCGCATGAAGGTTCGAGCATGGGCGCCACCAAGGTGACCGAGGCCGGCCAGTTGCAGGCGGCCTGGGAACTGGCCGCGCGCTACGACAGCCTGGTGATCGCCGAAGAGTTCATCGCCGGCGAAGAGCTGACCGCGCCCTTCCTGGAAGACCGCGCGCTGCCGCTGGTGCGCATCGTCGCGCCCGATGGCAACTACGACTACCAGAACAAGTACTTCACCGACGACACCCGCTACGACTGCCCCTGCGGCCTGCCCGCCGAGCGCGAGGCGGCACTGCAGGCGCTGATCATGAAGTCGGCGCGCGTGCTCGGCTGCCGCGGCTGGGGGCGGGCCGACCTGATCCTGACCGCGGACGGCCGTCCCTACCTGCTCGAGATGAACACCTCGCCCGGCATGACCGGGCACTCGCTGGTGCCGATGTCGGCGCGCGTGGCCGGGCTCGATTTCACCGCATTGTGCCTGCGCATCCTCGATGGAGCCCGCCTTGGCTGAAGTGTCCGCGCGCCCCGCCTCGATCCGCTCCGCCCGCCAGGCGGCGGCGGGCGGGCGGGCGCGCGCGAGTGCGGAAAAGGGCTTGTGGCATCGCCCGGCGCTGCTCAACCTCATTTCCGACTTGCTGACGCTGGGTGCTGCGGTGGCGCTCGGCTGGGCGCTGGTGGTGTGGTTCCTGTCGCGGCCGCTGTTTCCGCTACGCGAACTGGTCGTCGTCACCAACCCGGCGCAGGTGACTGCGGAGCAGCTCGACTACGCCGCGCGCCTGGCGGTGCAGGGCAACTTCTTCACGGTCGATCTGCAGGCGGTGAAGGAGACCTTCGAGAAGCTGCCCTGGGTGCGCAAGGCGGAGGTACGCCGGCGCTGGCCTGACGCGCTCGAGCTGCGCATCGAGGAGCATGACGCGGTCGCCTACTGGACCGTGTCGGAAAGCGGTGACGCGCGCCTGGTGAACCGCCAGGGCGAGGTCTTCGTCGCAGCGTCGAATGCCGACCTGCCGCAGTTCGATGGCCCGCAGGGTTCGTCGGGCTGGCTGCTCGCGCGGTACCGCGAGTTCTCGTCGATGCTGCAGCCGCTCGGCGTGCGCCTCGTCGGCCTGGCGCTGTCGGCACGCGAGGCCTGGCAGCTTCAGCTCGACAATGGCATGACGATCGTGCTCGGTCGCGAACAGGACAAATCCCCGCTCGCCGAGCGGCTGCAGCGCTTCATCGCGGTGTGGCCGGGCGTGCATCAGGAAATCGATATCGAAATCAAGGTCGCGGATCTGCGCTATCCGGGTGGATTCGCGCTGACCCCGGCCGACGCCTCGGTGCTGCAGCAGCCCGTGGCCCCCGCAGGCAGGAAAGGCAAGCAATGAGCAAGCAATACAACGAACTGATCGTCTCCGACGCCGAGGACGTCTCCGCCTCCGGCTCCGCGA
>JAANMX010001430.1_pt1 | contig 27205 bp, 12 predicted proteins | sample 7279681 | NCBI WGS metagenome assembly JAANMX01 (sample SAMN14094542, study PRJNA606508) | bioreactor metagenome | isolation source: A lab-scale SPAN reactor treating ammonium-rich wastewater day 351 | place: Ireland: Galway | collected 2018-01-01 | reverse complement strand
AGCCCAGATAGTCGGCGTTGCAGATGTCTTCCAGCGGCACGGTGACCAGTGTGGTATTGCCTGTGTTGATAACCGTAATCACAAAGCTGATGGTGCTGCCCACAGGGACGATGCCATCCTCTGCCCCACCCGACGGAATCAGCCGTTTGGAGATTGCGATGTTGGGCTGACCTATGGAAGTCGGTGTGGCCGTCGGGGTGTTGGTCCGGGTCGGCGTCGCGGTCGGCGTGCGGGTGGCCGTCGGCGTATGGGTCGGTGTATGGGTCGGCGTCTGGCTGGCCGTCGGTGTATGGGTCGGCGTGAAGGTCGGCGTCGAGGTATGGGTCGGCGTCTGGCTGGCCGTCGGTGTATGGGTCGGTGTGAAGGTCGGCGTCGAGGTATGGGTCGGCGTCGAAGTGGGTGTATTGCTCGGCACAGTCGTCGGTGTCGGTGTCGGTGTCGGGCCAACGGGCTTGTAGATACCGCTGTCGATGGTCAGGTCGTTTGTACCAGAGACAACGACGATAACATCAGTGACGCCGGAACCGGGGTTGATGTTGCTGTCCTCGGCAGGATTCCCACCCTGCCCCTTGGGGCTGTGGAAGTAATCCGCCGGCTTGTGTACCTTCACTATGTAGCTGCCTGGGGCCAGGTTGTCGAAGCCGTAGATACCGTTGTTGTCTGTCACATCCGTGGCGATAGGTGTCGGGTTGCCCACCTGATAGAGTTCGACGGTAACGCCATGTATACCCGGCTCGCCGCCATCCTGCACGCCATCTTCGTCTTTGTCGTCCCACACCCGATCACCGATGACGCCCGGTTTGTAGAGACCGGCGTCGATGGTGATGTCATTGGTGCCGGAGACCAGCGTGATGGTATCTGTGCGGCCTGTGCCAGGGTTGGCGTTGCTATCGTTTGTCGGGTCGCCGCCCTGCCCTTTGGGGGTAAAGGTGTAGCCACCGGGGGCCACAAAGAGCACCTGATAATCGCCGGGGATCAGATTGGTGAAGCTGTAATTGCCGTTGTTGTCGGTGGAGGTCGTGGCCACAGGGGTCACGCCACCGGGTTTGAAGAGCTGCACAACCACATTCTTCAGACCAGGCTCGCCGCCGTCCTGCACCCCATCCCCATCCAGATCATCCCACACCCGGTCGCCGATGCTGGCCGGTTGGTAGACGCCCGCGTCGATGGTGATGTCTGTCTGGCCGGAGGTCAGGACAATAGTCCCGGTCTGGCCGCCCGCATTGGGGTTGCTGTCAAGGGCTGGGTCGCCGCCCTGTCCCTGGGGCGAAAAGGCATAGCCACCGGGGGCCTGGAAAGTCACTGTGTAGCTGCCAGGCGCCAGATTGGTGAAGGTGTAGATACCGCTGCTGTCTGTGCTGGTGGTGGCTACTGCCGTCGGGTTACCGTTCAGGAAGAGCTGGACAGTGGCGCCGGACTGGCCGATTTCGCCCCCGTCCTGAATCCCATTGGCGTTGGTGTCGTGCCACACCCGGTCGCCGATGCTGCCGGGTATGTAGAAGCCAGCGTCGATGTCCACCCGTTCGTCACCGGAGGCCAGCGTAATTGTCCCGGTCTTGCCCGTGCCGGGGTCCGGGTCGCTGTCGGTGGTAGGCGTGCCGCTCGGCGCATTTTTCGTTGTGATTACATAGCTGCTGCCAACGGGTTTGATGAACTCAACCGTATAGCTGCCGGGCACCAGATTGCCAAAATGATAGTTGCCGCTGCCATTGGTTGTGGTGGTGGCAATGGCCGTGGGGTTGCCGTTTTTGTAGAGTTTGACGGTGACGCCAGGCAGACCGCTCTCGCCGCCATCCTGAACGCCGTTGCCGTTGTTGTCGATCCAGGCTCGGTCACCGATGCTGGCCGGGGTGTAGACGCCGGCGTCAATCGTTGGGTTGTCTTCGCCAGGGCCAAGCACAATGACATCCGAACGGCCATTGCCTGTGTCGGCGTTGCTGTCCACCGAAGGATCGCCGCCCGCACCTTTGAGGGTGAATTCCCGGCCGCTGGGCTTGATAAATTCGACGATGTAGCTGCCTGCGTCCAGGTTGTCAAAGAGATAGTTGCCTGTACCGCTGGTGGTTGTGGTGGTGATAAAGCTCCCGCTACCATCCAGCAGGTTTACAACCACACCCAGCAGACCAGGCTCGCCCAGCCCCTGCACGCCATTGCCATCCGTGTCCACCCACACCCGATCGCCGATGGAACCGGTGATCGCCACTTTGGCGTCGTCTTTGTCGGTCACGTCCTCGGTGGAGATGGGTGTACCGAAGATGTCGGCTGCCTTGCCCTTGATTTCAGCCCAGTTGGTGTGGTTGGTCGCAATATTGCGGGATGTGGTGCAGGTGTCGCTGGCACCGGGCGCATAGGGGCCGGATCGGGTGCAGACGATGAAGTCGTCGCTGGTGTCCCCTGGCGTTCCGTTGTCGTCGGTAATCGTCAAATTGACCAGATTCGTCTCACCGGTGTTTGTGAATCTGTAGGTAAAGGGCACACTCGTCTGACCGGTGATTTGCAGGGTCGAGCCATCCGGTGCGTTGCCTGCGGTCTTGACCAGCTCAACCGTGGCCCGGGCAAAGCCGAAGTCAAAGTCGTTGCGATTCTTGATGGTGGCAGGTTCGATAACCAGGGCTGGATTGGGATAAATCGTGTTACCGCTGGTCAGTACGTAGCCATGCAGGGGCTGGCCCGCAGCAAACATAGTGCTGGGAATCGCTACGTGATAAACAGGACCACCAAAGGTGATCTGCACGTTGTAGAAACCCGGCGTGGTTGTCGAAGTGACAGTGGTGGCGAAGATTGTATCGCTGCCATCCAACTGGTTCACATTCGTGCCATCGTCATTCCAGACCTGGACAGTGACGCCGGGAATGCCTGGCTCAGTTCCATCCTGAAAACCGTTACCATTCTGATCGTGCCAGACTATATCGCCCAGGTTGGACGCACCAGCAGGAGCGTCCGGGGCCTGTGGCTCTGCGGCCGCAGCAATGCCCACACCCAGCAACATAGCGGCCAACAGGGCGAACAGGGCCAGAAAGAGTGTCGATTTGGTAAAGCTTTGCGGTTTCATATAGGCTCGCTTATCCATGTGAACTGTACCTCCTAAGTTCAAAAATGCTATCTGGCACTACCTTATCATAAATCCCTAACAGAAACTATTACGGTTTGCTGATAGAAATGGGGTAATCGACAAAGATAATGGGGGTTTTTTGAAATGGCTGGGAACGGAGGTACCTGTTCAGCCATCCCACCCTACCCCTCCCCATTCCAGGAAGGGAAGTGGATCGACTCCTCCCCCACAGTGGGGAGGTTGGGTGGGAGTGAGCAGCTACGAATGGAGACAGGGGAACAGGGAGCAGGGGCGTCGTGGCGACACAGCTTCCCAATCCCAGATCCCCTGTCTCTATTCTCCTACCGCTCTACCGCAGGCAGAAAGAGATCGAACTGGCGGGTTTCGGCCACAGAATCCAGTGTGCGCAGCTTCATAGCTGGATCACCCAGCAGGAGAAAAGTATCGAGAAGATCGTCATATTTGTTGGCCGGAGAATTGGCATAGAGAAAAATTTTCCCAAAAGTAGAGGCTGGGCCGATCTCCCGCACGCCCACATGGAAGACAGCCACAAAGAAGCCCCGCTCCAGATAGTCGTGACCCGAGGCCAACCCAAGCCCGGTGGCGGACCAGGAGGCAACCGCGCCGGCCCGGGGCTTACGCACGGATGCCTCGGCCAGAGACATCCGCCCCTTCTCCGCTTCGTGATAGTAGCCTTCCAGACAGGTCATGCCCAGCACAATTGGATAGTTCGGGTTGTTGAGCTGGTTCAGCGCGGCCATATTGAAAAGATTCTCTTCCGCCCAATACTCCTTTGCGCTGTGCCCCACGTAGCTGAGAATCAGGGTGCCCTGATTGAGCTGCGCGACAATGGCCTCCCGGCAGCTATCCCCATTGGCGCAGTCGAAGGGTAGATAGAGCTTCGTCTTCTGATAAGCATCCGGCAGCAGGGGTACCGAACGACCATCCAGATTCATCGATCCATCGGCGATGGCATTGGAGAAGTTATAGAAAGCGCCCCCGCCCCCCTTCAGATCATCGGAGACAAAGAGGACATTGCGGTTCCACCCCGAATCAGCCGATGCGCTCTCGTAGTCAAGAATTTTATTGACCATCGCCGTCACATCCACCGGGCTTTCGGCTGGCAGACGGCCCAGGTGCATATCGGGCATACGGTCCGTGCCCACAATCGTGACGTAGCGATTATCGGCTGCGGTCTCGCCCAGGTCGTGGTCCACCATTTCCAGATAGGGCGGGATAAAAGTTGGCCCACTGTCAGAGCGGTAGCCCCTGGGGTCAAAGGTGCCATCCCCCACCAGCAAGACATAGGCAGAACCGGAGGTCTGCCAATTGGCATAGGCATAGCCCAGAAAATCCCGGATGGCCTGGGCCGACATACGCCCGTAGTTGAATGTGTCGTAAATGTGCTGAACGTCGATGACTGCCACTTTCAGCCCCCGTTCCGCCCGGTATTTGGCCAGCGGCTGAATGGCAGATAGAAAATCTTTATGCGCAATAATGAAGTAGTCTGCCTGATTGCCCGTGTCGAGCAGGTCTGCCGTCTCGGCTTTTTGGATGGCGGCCACCCGTCTGCGCTGATTGGTGCGCTGCACCAGATAGCGGCCTGCCACACTCTCTGTCACGCCAAACTCCACTGAACTACCGGCTGCCAGGGGCAGATAGACCGCACGCCGAGGATTGGTCACATCATAGCCTTCCAACTCCCCAGTGGAAAAACCGTTGACAGCAAAACGCCAGGTCTGCCCGCCCCCGGGTCCGTCAAAGATCAGCCGATCCCCCACCGCATTGCTCTGTCGCTGGTAGTGCAATTGCACCCAGTCCAGATAGACAACGCTGACGGTCTGACCGTTGAGATCGTTGACGATCTCCACCTGAATCGTATTGTTGCCTGTCTTTAGCAGCGTCTGATCAAATGAGAGGGAGAAGGTCTGATAATTGGCGCCCCCCCACTGCCCATCCCCCACATATGTACCATTCACATAAAATTTTACGTGGTGGCTTCCGTAGGTGCGGCTGACCATTGCCGCTTCGATGGAAGCTGTCTGGCTGCCCGAGGCCAGAAAGGAGGCTGTCATAGAGATTTGCCAACTCTTGGCCGCATTGACCCCGGCCACAGTGAGCAGACGCCCGTACCAATGGCTGTAGCCCGCAATTTTGGGAGCCGACGAGACGTAATTGAAATTCTCTTCATAGCGGGTTGTGGCCCGGTAGCTGTTGGCTGCTTGACCGCCGGTTACATCTTTGCGGCTGAGCATATGCAGACTGCCCGGGGCCCCATAAGCCAACCAGTAGATATTGGCGTCGGTGTACTTTTCATCCACCCCGTTGCCATAAAAGAGCAACTGATCTCCCGGCTGGAGCAGACCATCCGTGTCGTCTATATTCTTGCTGTCCACCACCCGCACAGCCACATCCTGGCCGTTGAGATAGAGACGCAAGTTGTGAGACGAGATGGACCCCACCGGGACCCCAGCCTGGGCCAGCTCGTCGTAGCTGACAGCGTACAAGCCTTCTTCCCGCACAGTGAGACGCAGGGCAGGCAGGGGCGGCATCCAACCGGAATTGGATGCCCCGTCCAGGGCCATCTCCGGCTGGCTGGCCCACGTACCGGCCAGGTCACCGTTCAGCAGCAACCCCTGAACCGAACGGGTAAAGGCGTCAGCCCCGCTGGTCGAGGCGGCCTGCATTGTATTCCCGCTGTGGTGAACCCGCACTTCCATCTGGGCGTGAAAGAACAGCTCCCCGCTGACCGGATTGTACTGAAAGGGGGAAAGCTCCACCCGCACATAGCGCAGCCGCCCCAGCCAGCCGCTCTCGACGATGCGGGCGGCCTGGGCGGGATAGTGGGCATTTTGTGCGTAGAGCGTGCTGTCGGCTGCCGCTGGTTGCTCGCTGTAGGCGACTACTTCGCCATCGCTCTCCTCGGCCACGGCTGCCGGCGCGGGGCAGAGGGAAAAGCGCTCTGGCAGCAGCGTCGGCTGGGAGATAATCTCCAGGCTGGGTGTCGCGTCCGCGGGAATGCCCAGCAGAACCGTGCGCATGGGCAGCCCTGGTGCGCCGGCTGCCCCCCCGGTTTCAAAGCCGTTCAGGGAAAGCTGCTGACAGGGAGCGGCAACGCCCTGCACCGTCTCGACCCGGTAGTTGCCTGTCTGCACCTGAAAGGCAGTCACATCCTCTGCCGAGGCGAGCAGGACCACCGGGTCCAGTTGGGCTGGGCTATAGGCAGCCGGGCTGGCAAAGGCAAGCGCGGCGGGGCCAAACGGCAAGGCCAGGAGCAGGATAAGCAGGCGGATAAGCAGTCGTTGGTGTCGGGTCATTCGATGGGTCTTTGTCTCTGTCCGTCCGGGTCGAGATTTCACAGCCGGTCGCTGGAAATAGTACCCGGAGTGTAGCACAGGTGTATGACAGATCGAATTACAGATCGCTGATAGAGTCCGCAAGATTCCCAACACAAACAGGACTTCTTACCCAAAAAGGGCAAGAAGTCCTGAAGAATTTGTACTGTTCAAGAAGATCGTGGAATCTGTAGGTGCGGTTTGTAACCGCACTTCTCCGGGTAAAAGTGCGGTTACAAACCGCACCTACGTTTTATCATCTCGTTGATCAGTACAAAGTCCTGAAGAATTGTACGTTTCACATCTCCCGTTTCAGAATCCTATCTCCCCACTGTGGGCAGGAAGAGCGTATTCTTGGCGGCGGGTGTCACCCCGACCAGCCCATACACTTCGCTGCCGCCATCCAGGGTCAACACCCTTAATTTGTACCAGTAGCTCTGGGCCGGGTCGGCTGTGCTATCTACAAAGCTGTAGGCGTGGCCCTGGGAGCCGCCAGGAATCGTAGAGGGAAGCATCTCTGTAATCGCCGCAAAGGGGCCTTCTGCCCTCTCTGCGCGCAGCACATAAAAGCCGAGAATGTCCGTCTCGTTGGCTGTGGCCCACGTCACCCGCACGCCATTCTCCTCGGCCTGGGCCGACATACCGGCCATCTCCACGGCGGTCGGCTCCACCCAGCCCTGAATCTGCAAGGCCGGATCACCCAAGAGCAGGAAGGTGTCGATCAGATCGTCGTATTTGCCCGCGGGCGCGTTGTCGTGCAGATATTGCTTGCCCGCGTCGCTGGCCTTGCCCAGAATTGTCTCCTTATCCTGGAAGACAGAGAGGAAAAGCCCCTGTTCCAGCCAATCGTGGCCGGTGGCAACACCAAAGCCGGTGGGTGACCAGCTGGCTACCGCACCGCCCAGGGGGTGGAGCAGGTAGGTCTCGGCCAGGGGTTGCAGGTCTGGCTGGTGGAAGAAGCCCTCGAAACAGGCCATACCCAGGAAGATGGAGAGCCGCTCGTAGTTGGTGAACTGGCTGACGATGCCCGCGTCCACCAGGGGTTCCGTGGCCCAGTTACCCGTTTGGGCGTGGCCCACATAGCTGGTAAAGAGCGCGCCGTTGTTCACCCCGTCGATAATGTCCTGCTGGCAGTCACCGGCAGTGAAGCAGGTGCCCGGCTGGTTGTTGATGTTGTAGCCCAGGTAGACTTTTGTCGATGTATAGGGCAGGGGCAGGAATTTTGTGGTTGAGACTGGCACCGGTGTCGAATAGCCATCGGCCAAAATGTTAGAGAACTCGAAGAAGTCGCCACCGCCGCCGGTCCCATCATCCGCAATAAAGAGAACGTTCAGGTTCCAATCGTTATAGGGAGGCGTGGACTCGTATTTGATCGTCTTGCTCACCATCAGCGCGGCTTCGGGCAGGGTGTCCACAGGGAAGCGCCCGATGCTCATATCCGGCAGAACGTCGTTGCCCACCAGGGTTACAAACTGATTGTCCGCGGCTGTCTCGCCCAGGGTGGGTTCCACAGCAACCAGGAAAGGCGGGATCAGCGTAGGAACCGGGAAGCGATAGTTGCGCATATCGCTGGTGCCGTCGCCAAAGAGCAGGACGAATTGGTTCTTTGGCGCTGTCCAGTTGTGATAGACATAGCGCAGAAATTCCCGGATCGACTCGGAAGATCGCATCCCGCCGTTGAACTGGGCATAAATCTGATCCACATCCACCAGGGCCACCCGGTACTTGGCCGAGCGATAGGTCGCCAGGCGCACAGCTTCCGGCCAGACGTCCTTGTGGGCAATGGCGATCCAGTCCGCACCGTTGATGGTGGCCAGCAGGTCTGCCGGAGAGTAGGCCGAGGTCTGGGGCGCATAGGCTTCGATGCGCAAAGGCGAGAGCCAGCCCCCAGCAGAAACGGCAATGTAACGCCGTCCGCCCAGGCTGTCACCAAAGGTCACATCATTGCCACCGCCGATGGTTGTCCCCGTAAAGCGCTTGGGGCTGAAGATGTCTGTCACATCGTAGACCCGGATGTCGCTGTCGCCAAAGCCAGAAGCCGTATAGCGCCAGGGGCCTGTGCCCGGCTCGCCGTTAAAAAAGAGCAGGCTGCTCTCGGCTGTGTGGTTGTCCCGGTAGCCGAGTTCAAGCCAGTTGATATAAACTTCTGACGAAACACCGACTGGGTTCAATTCGACCCTCAGAAAGTTGGTCGTGTTGTTGAGCAAGGTATTGTGGGGCACAGTCGCGGTGATTGTGAAAGCAGTGTAATCATAGCCGGCCGCTGGGTTATCATAGATCAGTGTGCCATTTATATACAGACGTATGTGGTGGGGCGTGGGGGGCTGAAAGAGAAATTGCCGACCACTGCTGCCCTGCAAACCCACAGTCGCCAGCCCATCAGCCGCGCTGCCGGGAATGTTGTTAATGACAAAAGGAAAGTTACGGAAACTGGGTGAAGATCGCACCCAAATCCACTGCCAGCGATCTGCACCCGGCTCGTAGCGCTGGGGCATAGGTTCGCCCACGAGGTAGGGGCGATCGGTGAAATAAAAAAGATTGCGCTCCTGGTGATCCTTGTGCAGATAGGGGCCGGCGGTTGTGCCACTGCCTGCGCTGGCCTTTGTGGACATGCGCAGACCGTTGGCCCCGCCATAGGTCAGCCAGTAGACATTCTCCCCCGTGTATTTGTCATCGGACCACACCCCTTCGTAGTGGAGAGAATCCAGATTGCGTCCGTAGAAAAGGAGCCGATCTGTGCTGTGAAAGACGTTGTCGCTCTCGCCGTCCACCTGAATTGGCACTTCCTGGCCCATCCAGAAAAGACGGAAAGTCTTGGGATTCAAACTATTCACAGGCAGACCCGCGGACTGAAGCGCGCTGTAACTTAGCTGAATGATACCGTCTTTGTCCACCACAATTTTATAGGCGGGGCTGGGCGGGGTCCACACCGTCCCGGTCAGGGGAAAGGTGGCGGCAGCGATCTCTGTGGCCGCGGCCGGCGCGGCCGCAGTGGCGCTGCCGCCCGCGGCCAGCAACAGCCAGACAAGCGCGGCCAGCAACCCTCCGGCAAGCCCAAACATCTTTATTCCAGCTTGGATTCTATGGCTAGTAGTCACAATCACCTCATATTTCATCAACAATCGGTCAAGGATGGAGCTTCTGCCCACGTAACTACTCAGGCTCAGGGTGCGACGCACTCGCCACACCCGTTTTGCAGTGGGAATCTACTCCTGGCGAGTGCGTCGCACCCTAAGTAGTTACCTGCCCACAGAGTATAGGGCAAATAACCCCTGTCAGATATTACCATCGGGTTACAATTTTTATTGTGGCCCAGACCCGCGCTGCTGTCCACAGGGAAATAGTAGGGCCGCCTACAATATACTACATCGATTTCAAGAGTAAGGTGGGAAGGTTACAGAACGAATAACGGCAACTGTTCAGCCACCCCACCCTACCCCTCCCCATTCCAGGGAGGGAGCTGGATCGACTCCTCCCCCACGATGGGGGAGGTTGGGAGGGGGTAAGCAGTTACGAATAAGGCTGGAAACCAAGAGAGGGTGGACGAAAGTCTCGTCCACCCTCTCTATGGAACACTTCGGCAGAAGTTCGACTTCTCGAAGAAGTCGAACTTCTGGATCGGAACTTAGCGGGCTACATTTGCCAGCCAGAGATAGCTGGTCTTGGCAATTGTCTGGCTTTCCTTGCCGCCGCCGAACATCTGGGCTTCCAATACGTAGGTATAGGAGACGCCCCAGGCAGCATTGCTGTCGGTCAGGCTATAGGCTGCGCCGCTGGGCTGGCCGGGTTTCTGGGCGTCCAGATGGCCCACGAGGACCGAAGCCCGGCTGCTGTCGATGCGATAGACATCGAAGCCGCTGATTTCGGACTCGTTCACTGTCGTCCAGCGCAGGGTCACGCTGCTGGGCGTAATCGCCGCGCCGTAGTCGGCCAGGGCTACCGCTGTCGGGTTGACGACCTTGGCCGGCGCGTCGCTCTTCTTGGGCGGAATAACCTCGCTAGGAGGCAGCGGGCCACCGGGGCCATCGGGATCAGCCGAGGGTCCAGCGCCGAGGGCTGTGCTGGTGCTCACCTGGTTGCAGGTAAACTGCTGCTGGGTACAAGGGGTCTGCGGGGGCAGAAGGGTGGTATCGCCCACACCCACAAAGACCATATTCAATACGATACTTGCGCCTGGAGCCAGAGTGCCGGCACCAGTAATGTCGCTCCAGAACTTCGTCTCGAAGGGTGCATTGACCTGGTTCGAGGTCGGCGGTGTATTGACGCCGAGAATGTTGGCACTCACGAACTGGATGTAGTTGGTGTTGTAGGTATCCGAAATCGGCACCACATCCAGCCAGGTTGTCCCGGTGTTCACCACTGTGACAGTGAAACTAATTGGTTCGTTGATACGCACACCTGTGCCGCTGAGGTCACTTGTCCGCACTTTGGTCACAGTGTGGCCGCTGTTCTTGTAGAAGCCGAAGTCATTGGTCGGGTCATTCGCCGGGCCACCCACCGGGTTGATCGTGATGTTCGTAATCCGTTTGCTGGTCAGGTCGCCGTCCGAGTCAATCGTATCCCCAGCCGCATTCTGGGGGCTGGCAAACCAGTTTTCCAGAGTGCCGCCCGAGGTGAACTCGTTCGGATGAATCTCGACACAGTAGGTGCCCTGGCCCAGACCGGTGAACTGATAGAAACCGTCCGTAGCTGGCGAACCCCCATTGGCCGTGTTGACACTGGTGGTCGGGCTGCCTGTACAGGTGGCATTGGAATAGAGGCGCACTGTCACATCGTTGATGCCCGGTTCGCCGCTATCCTGGCGCCCGTTCTTGTCGATGTCCCACCATACGAAGTCGCCGATGCTGCCCGACTGGTAAATCTTGGTGGCGTTGCCACTGCCGCCTGCATTGGTGTTGGCCGTCGTTCCGGTCGTCCGGGTGATCGTCTCTCCGCTGACAATGACCGTAGAAGTTGCTTGCAGGTTTACACTACCCTGAATAGTGCCATTGATAGTGATTGTACACTGCCCCCCTGTGGTGGTGCATGTGTTGCCAGCAGTAAACGAGGCATTAGCAGTGTTGTTCAGCAGGCTAAAGATAACCGTTGTCCCATTGGGCACATTGCCCCAGCCGCTGCCCGTATTCTGCTGCACTGTTGCCGTGAAAGTATGTGGCTCGTTGACCGGGTTCGTATCTGTCAGTGGGCTGAGGCTGATGCGCAGGTCCACATACGTCTTGGTGGCGTTGCCACTGCCGCCTGCATTGGTGTTGGCCGTCGTCGCCGTCGTGCGGGTGATGCTCTGGCTGCTGACAACCACTGTCGAGGTAGCCTGCAGGTCCACACTGCCTGCATTGGCCCCATTGATGGTAATCGTACACTGCCCACTGGTAGTCGTGCAGGAGGTGCCAGTCGTGAAAGTAGCGCCCGCGGTATTGTTCAGCAGGCTGAAGCTGACGGTCGTGCCGTTGGGCACACTCGCCCAACCGCTGCCCGTGTTCTGCTGAACAATAGCCGTGAAGGTGTGGGGATCCCCCACTTTGTTGATGTCTGTTAGCGGACTGAGGGTGATGCGCAGGTCCACATACGTCTTGGTGGCGTTGCCACTGCCGCCTGCATTGGTGTTGGCCGTCGTGCCAGTCGTGCGGGTGATGCTCTGGCTGCTGACGGTCACTGTCGAGGTGGCTTGCAGGTTCACACTGCCTGCATTGGCCCCATTGATGGTAATCGTACACTGCCCACTGGTAGTCGTGCAGGAGGTGCCAGCCGTGAAAGTGGCACCCGCGGTATTGTTCAGCAGGCTGAAGCTGACGGTCGTGCCGTTGGGCACACTCGCCCAACCGCTGCCCGTGTTCTGCTGGACAGTGGCCGTGAAGGTGTGGGGGTCCCCCACTTTGTTGATATCGCTCAACGGACTGAGGCTAATGCGCAGGTCCACATACGTCTTTTGGGCTGCGCCGCTACCACCGGCTGCCGTATTTTTCGCATCACCGGTGGCCCGTTGGCGGCTGATATTTGTCGCGATATAGCCGCCAAGACCATCCGGGATATTGACGGAAACATTCGTCGTGACCGAGGCGTTGGCTGTAATGACTGTAGGTGTAGTGCTATTGATTGAAACTGTACACTCACCACTGCCATTCGTCGGGCCACAGGTAACCGGTGAAGCCCCGGGTGTGCTTGGCACAGGGCTATAGGAGACCGATGGGAAAGCGCCCGAATGGGCCATCCACGCACCTGTTCCGATCCGCTTCTCTACTTTGACAGTAAAGAGGTGGGCGTCGTTTACTTTGTTGGTAGCTGTGGGCGGGTTGATGCTGATACGCAGATCGACCTTCACATAGCCAAAATCGGCATCGTTGTAGTCGAGCTGGTTCAGGGGCATCAACTTCATGTGGGGGTTGCCACCCAGGGTATTGGCGCTGGTGAAGACATAATCGTCCAGGGGGCCACCCGTGTTGAAGTTGCTGGGATCGATCTCGACCCAATAGCGTTCATCTCCATCCACAGCAAAGTCGTAGTAGCCCGCCGTCTCGCAAGCTGTGCCTGTCGCATTGGAGAGACCAGGCACGGTCAGGGTGGTGGACATCTTCTCTGTGGGCTGGATAACGCCATCCTTGGGATTGCCGGCAAGACCGTCCTTGTACAGGTTGACAAGAACGCCGTTAATGCCCACCTCGCCGCCGCTCTGGAAGCCGTCTACGCTGGTGTCGTTCCAAACACAGTCGCCGATGGACGACTTGCCGGCCGGTGCGTCGACGCCGGTGGGCGCGTCGCTGGCGGCCATGCCCGCACCGACGGCCAGGGCCATCATTACAACGAGAAGCGCCAAAACACCCAAAGTTTTGGTTACGCTTCTCCATTTGTTTTGTGCAGTGGGTTGATTCTTCATTCATCCCTCCATGTGGGTCTGTCTCTGAAAACAGACAAAAATAAGAAAACAGAAACCGCCATTCAATCTGGTTGGGCCAAGACCAAATGGCTTTGTGACCAGTCTACGCCCAAAATCTTGCAGCTAGTATTACATTTATTGTTTGCCGTTACTCTTCCCTCCCTAAGGCTTCCTATGCGGTTATTTACACACTAACACTATTCGGAACTAAGGGCATTGTAGCATAGTGCCTACGTAAAATCGCTTGCAGATCACTGACAAAATGACAGGAACAAGACCCCGAGATTGCCAGAGGGAAAGTAACTGCTCACCCCCACCCAACCTCCTCCACTGTGGGGGAGAAGTCGATCCACTTCTCTCCCTGGAATGGGGAGGGGTAGGGTGGGATGGCTCAAGGGGCGACACACTCGCCACACTATTACACTATTTGGGGAGACGTGAAACGTGAGTGGGATCCCCCACTCTCACGTTTCACGTCTCCCCTCTCACACCCTACCGGCTCACCTGGCTCATAAAGAGATACCACTTGGCCGTCACACTGCCCAACGAAAGCTCGGTGGGTTCGCTGTCTGTGCGCACAATCTCCAGCAGATAGTCGTAGCTTGTGCCAGGGAGCACAGCGCTGTCGATGAAGCCATAGCTGCTGCCCGCGGGCTGGCCGCTGGCCTGGGCCGGGATCAGTTCGCTGTTCAGAACTTGCCGACCGTCCCCGTCCACCCGTACCACATTAAAGCCGATGAGATTCGTCTCGTTCTGGGTCTGCCAGCCCAGGCTGACACCGTACGCCTCGCCGCTGGCCGTGGCGTTCATTACATCCACGCCTGTGGGCACAACAATCTGTACATCCGCCCAGGCCGACTTGGGCGAGAGGGGGCCCTGCTCGCCCACACCGCCAGGGCCGTCCGGATCGTATTTCACGCCGGATACCGTAACCACATTGCAGGTGTAGCCGGCTCGGGTGCAGGGGGGTTGGGCCGGCAGACCAGTGGTGTCGGCCCGCCCCACAAAGTGGACAATCACGCCGAAGCTCTGCCCCGGGGCCAGGTCTGCATTGAAGCCCTTTGTACCGGATTGGGTCAGATCACCCCAGTTGATCGTTCCGTCGTTGATCTGGTCTTCTGACATGGGTGTACTGCCCACGTAAGTCAGATAGGCCGTGTCATAGGTATCCACCAGCGGCACGGTTGTCAACGGCAGCGTGCCCGTATTGGTGATGCGGATGGTAAAGCTGATCGGCTCTCCATTGCGCACAGGATTGCTGCCATTGAGCACTTTGCTGATGCTGTACTTGGCGTTGGCGATAATCACGCAGGCATCGTCCGCCACCGGGCTGACCGGGTCGCCGTTCTGATCGATAGCCGCGCCCACCTGCACCAGATTGGGTGTCCCATCCGGGCAGAGGGCCCGATAGCCAAAGTCGGCCAGCAGATAATTGGAAGTGGAGGTTGCCAGGGTAGCCGGGCGTGGTTCGTTGGCTGTCGTCAAAGCCAGATTGGCGGGCAGGGTACTCTCGTCCACATTGACACAGTAGTTGCCCGCAGACAAGTTGGTAAAGAGATAGCCGCCGTTGCCCGCTGTCCACAAGCTGCGGAAGGGGGAGCCGCTGCCGGGGCAACTGCCCTGGAAGAGGTTGACCTTCACGCCGTTGATGCCCGGCTCGCCGTCGTTGTCCAGCCCGCCGTCGTTGTTGATGTCGTAGTAGACCCGGTCGCCGATCGTCCCCTGGCCCAGGACATAGCCGAAATCGGCAGTCAGGTTGATTCCGCCAGTACCGATGACAATTTGTCGGGGTTCAGGCGGCGTAGTCAATGAAGCTCCGGTGGGCAGGGTCGTCTCGTCCACATCGACCCAATAGGTACCCGAGGCCAGATTGTTGAAGATGTAATAGCCGGTGGTTCCCGGCTCTGTATGGGTCGTGCGCACAATTGTGCCCGTGCTGGTGCTCTGCCGCAGATTGACGATCACATTCGGGAAGCCCGCGTTCACCTCGTCCTGGTCGCCCTGGGCGTCGGCGTCGTGCCAGACGTAATCCCCGATCTTGCCCAGGCTGCTGTTGTCCTTGCTGTTGGAATTGTGCGCACTGCCCAGGTCCACCGTGCCACAACTATTGTTCATCTGGCTCTTGGGGATGGAGAACTCATAGATCATCGCCCATTCCCAATAGTTGCCCGACACATTGTTATAGTTATAGGCCGGCGAATGGGTCAGATCGCTCCAGCCGGAGTTGAGCAGATTCCAGTGCAGGGAAGTCATGGCCGCGTTGATGGGCGCTGTGCCCGGCGCTTTGCTGCCGTCGCCGCCCGTCTGCCCCGAATCCCACACACTCGTACTCACAGCCTTCAGGTAGTCCAGTGTCAAAGCGCTGAAACTGCCCCCCGTATAGCTGATAGTAAATTCGGCGTTGTCACTGTCCCGCAGTTTGCTGAAGGGATGGCTGCTAGTCCACCCATCCAGGGACATATAGGCGGTATCGCTGTCCGCATACACATTGTCATTGAAGGATCGGTCCACCACAAAGGCGTAGTAGCAGATGCTGGCCCCGTTGTAGCGATAGAGATTGCCCGGCGCATCCGAACCCGGTGTCGTTGTCTTCTTGACAAAAATATAGTTGCTGTCCAACCGTCCATCCACCACCGGATCAACCGCTATTGTCTCGGCTTTGTCGGCCGATTTGGTGGCAACCAGCGTATTGAAGACGACCGTCACCACAAAAGATTGGCCGGGGGCCAGGTCCACGCCAAAGCCAGTGGGTGCGTTCGCTGTCAGGTCCGTCCACTTAATCACACCGCCGCTGAAGCTCGTCTGGGTGGGCGTGGCGCTCACAAATTGCAGTTTGGCCGGGTCGTAGAAATCTTCCAGCGGCACAAAATTGATCTCCAGCACACCCGTATTGGTAATACGAATGGTGTAGGTGATCCGATCCCCCAGCGCCACCGATTCGCTGGCGCTCTTGTCAATCGAGAGACGGGAGAAAGCATCCGCATAGCCAAAGTCGGCCTGCAAATACTTCTGCCCCGCACCCAGACCGATCTTCGGGGTGGGGTCGTTGTTGGTAGTCAGCACCTTGCCCGCCGGCACAGTGGCATTTACCACATCCACAAAGTAGTCATTGGGGGGCAGGTTTTGGAAGAGATATTTGCCACCCGCCGAGGTAGTCTGGGTGCCGTAGGCAGTATCGCTGTTGGCATTGAAGAGGCCGTCGCCGTCGTCCTGATAGAGTTTGAGCTGCACGCCGTCGATGCCGGTCTCCCCACCGCCATCCTGCACGCCATCCACGTTCAAGTCATTCCAGACAAAATCGCCGATCTCGCCGGGGCAGACCCCCGGCTCTGCGACAACGGTATTGTTGCCCGTTTTGCTGGGCGAGGCGTGAATCTGTGGCACATCAATCGAACCAAAGCCAGCCGCACCAAAAGCAGCCGCGTTGATCTTTACTTCGTAGATCGTATCGTATATCCAGTTGGGATAGGTCGGATTAGGCGTGTAGAAGGAATCCGTCCCGGGGGAATTGGTGAAAAGATTGCCGCTGGCAGAGCAGTTGCCGCCCGTGCCGCCTGTACAGTACTGGTTCAGGCTATATTCCAGGGAACTGGCCGACGCCTGCACGATATTCGTGCTGGAGAGACCGCTGTTGTTGACATTCAGACCACCATCACCGCCCAAACCCAACGAAGCGTAGCCTGATGATCCCGTGCCGCCGCTGCTGATGAAATCGATCTCAAAGTCGAGTTTTAGCGCATCGTTGGCATCGTAGGCTTTGAAGAAGGCCCGGTCCGAGCCGGTCAAATTGCCAAAGGTGTGCCCGCCGGACCAGCCAATGGCATTTGTGCCATAGGTGTTGTCCACAAAATCTTTGTCGATTGCCAACACCATATAGACCGAGCCGCTACCCTGCTGATAGAAGCTCGCCAGCCTGCCAAAGAGAACGCCATTTGCCACATAGCAGACTTCGGTGGCGTCGGGCGAAATTTTGTAAATGTCATCGTACTTGCCATCCACCACCGGCGGCGTGTTGACAAAGACCTCCGTGCGATCTGTGGCGCTGTCGCTCTTGCTCGGCTCGTTGCCCGATGTAGCTTTGACAGTCGTCACATCCACTGTGCCCACATTGGCCCCGCCGGGCACCTGCACCTCGGCCACCAGATAGTAGCTCACGCCGGGCGCGATACAGACCGGATTGCTGAGCAGGGGTTCGTTGGGACTGCTCGTCTCGTGCAGACCGTTTTTGTTGGTATCTTCCCACAGCTTTACAGTCCAGCCCTGGGTGGAGGTAGCCGTAACAGTCACACAGTCCTGGCTGCCGCCGTTGTTGGTGACTGTGTGACCGTAGAAGAGAACAGCCCCGGCCACCGCATACTGATTGTAATCCGGAGCCACCCGCAGCAACCTGCCCACTGTCGTCGTATCTGTGGCCGTGTCGCTCTTGCCCCCATTGACCGCTATCGCCGTGACGGTCGTCACATCCACCGCGCCGGGCACTGCGCCGGAGGGAATGTCCACCTCCACCACAATCCCGTAGTCCGCACTGGGACCGATGGAGGGTGTGGCCGCGATAATTGTATTATTATCCTTCACCCCGTTCTGGGGGCTGTTATCCGCATAGATACGGGTTGTCCAGCCCTGGCTGGAAGAAGCGCTCAGATTGACGACTGTCGTCAAACCGCCCACTGTAATCGTATGGCCGTAGGTGTGGGTCTGGCCGGCTACGCCCTCGCCGCTGTTGTCCGGGCTAAGGATGACGGCATCGTTGTAGCAGACTTGCAGTTTGGGCCGCAGGCTGGATGCTCCGTCGTCGCTGCTCTTGAACTTTGTCTCGTTCTTGGGGTTGGTCACCGGGGATTGCAGCAGCACGCCGTAGTTGGTGGCCGGTGTCGTCTTCCAGGCCGAAGCCAGACTGGTCAGATTCCAGGTGGCCCAATAGTTTTTCACATCTTTGACGAAGGCTGTGGAAGCAACTGAACTGCCGTAGTCGCCACCCAGCGCGGTCCAGAGGGTGCTGGTGGCTTTGTTGCGCGCCTTCCAGGTCACTTCGCTCTCTGTCCACGAATTGGTAATCCCGTGGGCGTGGATGGTGACATTGCCATCCTTCACGTCTGTCACATAGAGCGAGAGCGTCGCGCTGGTGATCAGCGCTGTGCTGGGAATGCCCGATAGGTCGAACTGAAGCAGGGCCCGGTTCAGTTTCCCGCTCTCCGTCTTTACCCTCAGATCGCTGTCACCGCCCCGTCGTTCATCCTGCTTGTCCTCTTTGATGTAGGCATCTTTGCCCACACTGGCGGCTGGCTGGAGGGTGATGCAGGTGGTGCCGGCGTCAGGCGCGGCCAGAGATAGCCCTGGCGCTTGTCCTGGCAGCAGGGCCAAAAGCAGGACCAACACAAAGCCGGCTACTACGCCCAGGCGCAAGAGAAAATGGGATGGTTGCTGGCAATCTCGCATGTTTTTACTCTCATCTTGTCGGCGTTGGACGCGAAAGAAATACGGTTGGATGGTACAAGGGTACTACTTGTAAGTATAATTATTTTCACTGCCACGTGTGTTACAAGTCGCTGACAATTGACAATACCCCGGCAAAACAGAGTAACTGTCCGCAATGAACATAGCGGTTTCGTCAGCACGATTCCGGGAATCGGCCACATAAGCTCTCGAATTCCCCAGTAGGTCTGGCCGATTCCCGGAATCAGCGCACCCAAATCGACAAAGACTTGATTTGCGCTGCAACCGTGTTCAGTCAGATGCCGGATTGGAAGAGAGGCCGGTGGTTGGGTCAGGCAAGAACAGATTCAACCAAAAGCGATGGCAGGGTAACTGCTCACCCCCACCCAACCTCCCCCAGCTTGGGGGAGGAGTCGATCCAGTTCCCTCCCTGGAATGGGGAGGGGTAGGGTGGGGTGGCTGACCAGTTCTCTCCCTGGAATGGGGAGGGTTAGGGCGGGGTGGCTGAACAATTACATGGCAGGGGAGCAAGAGGAGTCGCATCGAAATTGACCGGTATATCTACTGCGGGCACAGTCACATGGAAGGTGCTGCCCAGACCGGGCTGGCTGTCATACCAGATTTGGCCGCCGTGGAGTTCGACCAGCGAGCGGGTGATATACAGCCCCAGCCCCACACCGGAGACCCCATTCTTGCGTACCTGTTGCCCCCGATAGAAGCGCTGAAAGAGCCGATCCCCTTCCCCATCTTCAATGCCCTGGCCCTGATCCGAGACAGTAATGTGCAGGAAATCGCCGCTGTCCGAAGGGCGCACAGCCAGAGAGACGGTGCCCCCTTCCGGTGTGAATTTGCTGGCATTGCTCAACAGATGACCCACCACCTGCTCGATCCGGGCCGGATCGCAGAGGGCTGGGGGCAACCCAGGGGGGATGTCCAAAGAGAGCCGCTGATGGCGGGCCGCAATGCGCGGGCCAAATTCATCCACAGCCCCCCCGATCACTTCGCCTACGGGGGTCAGGCGCAACACCAACTCCAGCCGATCCGAGTCAATGCGCGCTGCGTCCAGCAACTCGTTCAGCGTCGTCAGCAGCCGCTCAGCGCTCTCTTCAATCCAGCCCAGCTGTTCCATCTGTTCGCTGTTCAGGTTCTGGGCCGCGCTCTCCTGCAATAGTTCCAGAAAGCCGTAAATCGAGGTGAGCGGGGTGCGTAGCTCGTGGGCAGCCACAGAAATAAAAGAGGAGCGAATCTCATTCATCAAACGCAGTTCGGTGTTGGTGACCTCCAATTCCCGATTCTGCCGTTCCAGCCGCCCCTGCAACAGCCGTAACTCATTGTGGCGCTGCATAAGCTCCTGCTGCACTATTCCCTGGGCCGTCACATCCTGGGCCACCACCAGTAAACCATCGACAGCGGACCCCGGCAGGCGAAAGCCGCGCAGGACAAGGGCCACGTAGCCGATTCTGCCCTGGCTATCAACCCGGTGTACCGGGTCAAAACGCAGATGGGTCTGTTCACCCGTCAAAAGCGCCTGCACAAGATCTTCGCTGCCCGCGGCCTCCGGGAGCAAGTCGTAGAGCCAACACCCGACACTCCCCCCTGGGTGGTTCCCCCCCCACAGGGTTTCCGGGTTGCCATAAACGCTCCGGACAATCAGTTCACTGTCCAGAACCGCATAGGAAATCTGCTGTTCCGCAAGAATAAGTTGAGCGATTTGGCGGTCCATAGGTCGCTCTCCAGACGAGACTAGACAAGCATATGTGCCAGATGACGAAACATCTCCTCCACATGGAGACCCGTACGCGCACTGGTAACAAAACAGTCGGCCCCCAGCGCCGCGGCTGCCTCTTCCACCTGATGCAACAGCAGACGCTGCTCCGGGCTATCGCTTTTATTGGCGACCACAATCAGCATTGCCTCTGGGCTGACCCGGCGCAGATCGGCCAGATAGTCACCCAGACTGGCAAGACTTTCGGGCCGGGTCAGATCACAGACCAGAATCGCGCCGGACGCACCCCGCAAATAGCTGCCCCGCATCTGGCTAAAATCTTCGCTGCCCGCCAAGTCCCAGAGCATCATTGTCAATTCAACTACCGGCCCGTCTTCGGTGGGCACAGCCACGGTTTTCCGGCTCACCTTTACGCCGATTGTGCTGATGTATTTCTCGTCAAATATATCGTAGACAAAACGGCGCACCAGGCTTGTCTTGCCGACAGCGAAATCTCCGAGCAGACAGACCTTTTTGCTGACTGTTCTCACGGATCACATCCTTGCCAGGTCAGGGTTTCCGGGGAATTTCTGCCTCCACCGACAGAAACGAATCAAATTCACGGCGGGCCGATTCGGTCAGGCCGGCAGCTTCGCCGTTATAGTGGCGCAAACGCTGCTGTTGTTTTTTCTCAAAAGCGTAGACGCGTTCGTATGCTTTCCAGCGCAAATTACTGGGCGCTACGCCGTCGATAATCAGGCCCACATAGGCATAGCGGCCAAATTCCAGCACCAGTTCCCGATTGCCAAACCGAATCTGATGCAATCGCTCCCCGCCACCGCCCAGCACCTGCTCGGCAAATTCCCGAATAGCCGTCAGCATCCCACTGATCAGGTCCGAATCCGCTGATTTTTCCGGCGTCCGGCTGGTATGCCAGAGCAACAATCCACTCTCCCGGTGGATCAGATAGATCTCCTGCACCAGCAGAGGCAGGCTTTCGCGCAGGGCCAATTCGGAGACGGGCACGCCTGTGAAAAGAGAGCGCAGCCGACGGCTGAAACGCTGGAAATCCGTAGCCGCCTGGAGCTTCTCATCAATCGAGCGGGCCAGGTCGCGCATGGCTTCCGTCACCGCCCGCATAACAATCTGGCCGATCACCGGGTAGAGAGCGTCGATGATCTCCTCCCGTGACTCCTGAATCTGGCGGCGGATGGCCTCGCCCAGAATAGGCGCCACAGCCGCGGCCAGCGCGTCCTTGTCGCCAATCTGGTGGCGCAGTGCGTCCATATCGTCGCGGAGAAGCTGTATCTGATCCCGATCCGGGCCAAGCAGAATCTCCTGCAGGGTGGACAGAGAGCTTTCTAACTCTTCTCCGTTGCCTGGACCAGAGGAAGGCGAGCCTTCCGCCGTGGCCCGGTGACGCTCTCCTGCCCCCACCATTTGGCGGGCCAGTGGGCCAGCGTGCCGCGCAACTACATCTTCGGTGGCAACCTCAGCCAGACGTTCCATACCAGAACGTCTAGGCGGCCGTGTGCTCTGTTGCGCAGGTGCGTTGCTACTCATTTGGTTCAGTACGGCTCATTCGGTCAGGCCAAACAGCTCATTCGGTTGTCTGCAAGAGGCTATCCAAGACAGACGTGAGCATCCCGCTTCCTTTAATCTGATTGCCAACTTCAATAAAGAGGTTGCCTAACTGCTCCCGATCTACCTTTTCGTTGGTCAGCCTGTCCAGATCAGAACGGGTCTCGGCCCGCAATTCATCTGTCGAAGCCTGCAACTCCTGGCGGGTCTCCTGCAATTTTTTATTCTGGGCGCTCTCCTGGGCAGCCAACTGCTCATTTGTGCGCTCCAGAGCTTTCTGCAGCCGTTCCAAATCCCGTTGCAAAGTGGCAAAGCGGGCGTCATAATCCCGCACAATCCCGCCAAAGAGAATATCCCGCACCCGTTCCAGGTCCTGGGGGCTTGCCCCTACGGTTGGCGTCTGTTGTGTACTCACTGCCTGTCTCCTATTCCTGTGGTTGAGTATAGAAACGAAAAATTACAGAAACCATTACGCCCCTGCCTTCACCAGAAAGCGGTAGCCGATCCCGCGTTCGGTTGCTATGTAGCGGGCTTCCCCCCCTTTGGCTTCGATCTTCTGGCGCAGCCGGTGAATGTGAACCCGCAAAGTATCTTCGAAGATCTCGTCCAGTGGCCAGATACGCCGCAACAGAAAATCGTTGGTCACTGTGCGCCCGGCATTCCGCATCAGAATAAAGAGAATCTTTGTTTCCGTGGGCGTCAGGGAGATGGTTTCGCCGTTCAGAATCACCTGCTGGTGGACAAAATCCACAGAGAGGCGCTGATCCACCTTTGCAATTGGGTCCAGGGTATAGGCAAAGTCGCCCATACGCCGCAACACCCGCCCCACCCGGGCTACCAGCTCCCGGGGGCTGAAAGGTTTGGTCACATAATCCTCAGCGAAATGCTCGATGCCCTGGATGACCATCTCTTCCTGATCCATCGCTGTGAGCAGAATCACCGGCAGGTCGGCGTACTGCTGCACAGTTCTGCAAAACTCGAATCCATCCATTTCGGGCATATTAATATCGACAATCGCCAGATGGGGCAGCCCATTTTGGGCGATACGTTCCAGCGCCTCCCGCCCAGTGCCAGCCGTCATCACCAGATAACCGCTCATGTCCAGCTTACTCCTCACCAGCCGCACAATCGCCGGGTCGTCGTCCACCACTAAAATCCGGGGCAACTCGGCCCCGCTTTTGTCGGGCAAAATTGAATCCACGGAAGACTCCTATCGATTGAACTGTTGGCTGAGCCACTCGGTAATCTTCTCCATAGCTACTTCTGTCTGCTCTCCACTGCCCAGGTTTTTGACAGCCACCACCCCCTGCCCAATCTCACTGGGTCCCAACAGCAGGGCAAAGGGAATCTTGCGCTCGTCGGCATATTTGAATTGGCGTCCGTAGCGGTCCAGGTCCGGGTAGAGGTCTGCCCGCAGACCCCCAGCCCGCAGCCGGTGGGCCAGCCCCAACGACGCGGCCTGGGTGCTCTCGTCAAATTGGGTGACCAGCACCTGGGGCTGGCCGGCTAATTGGGCCGGGAACATCCCCCGCTCTTCCAGAATGAGCAGAATCCGCTCCAGCCCCAGGCTAAAGCCACAGGCCGGCACACTCTGGTTGCTAAACATCCCCACCAGATCGTCGTAGCGCCCGCCGCCGCCCCCAGAGCCGCTGAGTCCGGGGAACTCAATCTCGAAAATCGCGCCGGTGTAATAGCTCAGGCCCCGGGCCAGAAAGGGGTCCAGCCGCAAATGTGGCGCGGCAGGGCCATAGCTGCTCAGAACCAGCACCTCCCTCAGCCCGGCCACCCCCCGGCTGCCCTGCTCCGAACCTTCCAGCAGATCGCTCAGCCAGGCCATCCGTGTACTTTCGTCGCCAGGCACGCCCGCGATGAAGTCCATCAGCGCGGCGGTGGATTGCGCGCTGACGCCCCGCTCCAGCAATTCGGCCCGCACGCCCTCCTGACCGATTTTGTCCAGTTTGTCCACGGCCACCAGGGCCACACCCTCCAATTCAGCCGCAATACCTGCCACCTCCATCAGCCCGCGCAATATGCCCCGGTGGTTCAGGCGGATGGCAAAGCCGCTCTCGTCCTTGCCCACAAAGCCCAATTCCTGCAAAACCTGTGCGCCGGCGGCCAGCACCTCCGCCTCCACCGCCGGGCTGGTAGACCCCACAATGTCCACATCGCACTGGTAGAACTCCCGGTAGCGCCCTTTGGCCGGGCGGTCGGCCCGGTAGACCGGGGCGATCTGGTAGCGTTTGAAGTAGCGGGGCAGCTCGTTGCGATATTCGGCCACAATGCGGGCCAGGGGCACAGTCAGGTCGTAGCGCAGACCCGCGTCGGCGATGCTCTCTTCCGTGGGGTTCTCTTCCAGGGCGCGCTGCAATTTGTCGCCCCGTTTGGCAACCCGGAAGATAAGCTGGTCGCCCTCCTCGCCATACTTGCCCAGGAGCGTATCCAGCCGCTCCATAGCCGGGGTTTCCAGGGGTTCAAAGCCGTAGCTCTGGTAGACCCGCTCGATAACGTCGATCACATAACTGCGGCGCAGCGCGTCCACAGGCAGAAAGTCCCGCGCGCCGCTGATGGGTTTTGTGTTGAAACGGGCCATGCGCTTAGCTCCACAGAAATAGGGGGATGACATTCTTGATCTAACAGATTGTACCACTTTTGTAAAGAGTTTTGAAAGAGGAGAATGAGGGGAACTTCTCGCGCCCACGCTCCTGCGTGGACGCGCCGACCGGACGCTCTGCGTCCTCGGCACCATCTGCCTGACCATCTACCCGGCGCAGGGCGTCACTCAGACGTTCCCACCCAGGAGCGATGGGAACGCGATTCTCGCTTATTCTGACCGCAACCCGGAGGCGATCACCTCCCGATAGGCCGCAATCCGTTCCCGGCGCATTGCCCGCTGGTGGCCCAGCAGCATCTTTGTCCCTTCCAGACCCACCTGCGCACGGAATTCCAGGAGCAGATAGCCGCGCAACAACTCCGCCCAGAAGCGGCCAAAATACTTGCCCACATAACGCACTTTGCTGCGGTTGAAGCGGATGTGGCGCTGGGTGCTCACCTGCTCGCTGCTGCGCCCCTCGTAGTGGATGACCATTGCGCCCGGCTCGTAGACCACCCGCCAGCCCGCATCCTTCACCCGTTTGCACAGGTCGGTCTCTTCGCTGTACATAAAGAAGCCGGGATCAAAGCCGCCCACCCCGGCCAGCACCTCCCCCCGCACCAGCAGGGCCGCGCCCACCAGCCAGTCCACATCCTGGCGCACAGTCGGCGACCAGTCATCCACGCAATAGCGCCGGGCCCAGGGGTTGCCCGGCCAGAGCCGTCCCAGCCAGGTGCTCTCGAAGAAGCCGGTGAAGCGGCCAGGGAAGCGCCGCCGGGTACTTTGCAGGCTGCCATCGCCATAGCGCAGTTGGGGTCCAATCACCCCAATCGATGCGTCGTGGGCGATCCCCGCATAGAGGATCCACAGGCTGTTGGGGAGGAGTTCTGTGTCCGGGTTGAGGAAGTAGACGAAGTGGGGGGATTGGGGATTGGGGATTGGGGATTGGGGATCGGGGACTGGGGACTGGGGATTGGGGATCGGGGATTGGGGATCGGAGAGATGCTGGGGTGATAAAGAGTGCATCGATGCCACCCCGTCACCCTGCCACCCTGTCACCCTGTCACCCTGCCACCCCGTCACCCTGTCACTCTTCCTCTCCTCCACATCAAACCCCAGCACCTCCAGCCCCCGGTTGTTACCGCCGGTAAAGCCCAAATTTTCTGTGCTGAGGATTGTCTCTACCCAGGGGAAGCGGCTGGGGAGCAGGGAGGGGGTGGCGTCTTCGCTGGCATTGTCCACCACCAGCACCCGCAGGCTGGCCGCGCCCTCCGGCCCAAAGCGGCGGATGTGGGGATCCTCCGTGGCTGCGCTCTGCCGGGCAATCGATTCCAGGCAGGCGCGCAGCAGATCCCACACATTCCACGAGACGATAACAATGGCGAGATCGACGTTTTGCATATCGGCAGGCTCAATTACTTCGCTGCACCACAAATTCGCAGAGACGGGTCAGACTCTCTTTGCTGGGCGTCTCCGGGAAATCCGCCAGATTGTCAAGCGCACGCTGCAAAAAGTCAACGGCTTCGGCCTGGGCTGCGTCGATGGCGTCGCTCTGGCGCAGGGCAGCCACCACCTCGGCCACGGCCTGGCCCAAGCGCTCCGGCTCGCCCTCTTCCGCGGTCTGCCGGGCCTGGGACAATCGCTCCACCAGGGCTTGGGGGTCCGCCTGTCCGCGCAAAAAATAGAGAAAAGGCAGGGTCAGGGTGCCCTGGCGCAGATCGCTGCCGACGGGTTTGCCCAGGGTGCGGTCATCCCCCGTAAAATCCAGAATGTCATCCATAATCTGAAAGGCCATGCCGAAGTGATAGCCAAAATCCTTCAGATGTTGTACCTGGGCCGATGATAAGCCCACCAGCACCCCCGCGGCTTCGGTGGCCGCGCTGAAGAGGCTGGCCGTCTTGGCGTAGATGCGCTGATAATAATTCTGCCGCTCCTGATTGTACTGGTTGCGGGCAAAGAGCTGGCACATCTCGCCATCCACAATAATTTGCAGGGTGTCGCTGAAAATGTGGATGACCCGGCTGTTGCCCGTCTCCGCGGCAAAGTGGGCAGCCCGGGCAAACATATGATCCCCGGCCAGGACAGTGGCGCCCTGACTCCAGGAGGCGTTGAGGGTGGGTGCGCCCCGGCGCAGGAGTGCGCCATCAATTACATCGTCGTGGACAAGCGTGGCCGTGTGCAGCATCTCCACAGCCGCGGCCAGCGCGATCAGTTGGGGGTGGGCGGACCATTCGGCAATCGGGCTGTTCATCTGCGCGGCCAGGAGTGCAAGAGCCGGGCGCAGCCGCTTGCCGCCGCTGCCGATCAGCTCCACAAAGGCATCGGCCAGAGGTGCAAAGACCGAAGACTCGACGGTCTTCATCTTCTGCTCCACCAGACGCAGACCGTCCTGCACAGGCTCCAGCAATTGGCGAATGGTGGGGGGGGTGCGCGTCAGAGAGCACGCGCCATTGGCCGCCCTGTGTTCTTTCCCGGTAAGAGATAGAAGGGCAGGACTGGGGGCACTTCGTCTGCTCAACTCGTCAGGCACGATTCTTTCAGCCACCGACATCCGTCCACCAATCCCGATTCTAAGAATAGGACGCAGAGTACCTGTTCAGCCACCCCACCCTACCCCTCCCCATTCCAGGGAGGGAAG
>JAANMX010001427.1_pt1 | contig 27238 bp, 25 predicted proteins | sample 7279681 | NCBI WGS metagenome assembly JAANMX01 (sample SAMN14094542, study PRJNA606508) | bioreactor metagenome | isolation source: A lab-scale SPAN reactor treating ammonium-rich wastewater day 351 | place: Ireland: Galway | collected 2018-01-01 | reverse complement strand
ATGTAAATACTTACCATCTATACTATTGGTATTATTAATATTCCAGACTTCATTTGATCTCGTTTGGTACTATACTTCTGCTTATAGGAATTAATGCCTGCCGGTCGTTTCTTAAGGAATTATTATGGCAATAAAAAAAAATATGAAACGTAAAAACTCCAGGCCCAGGACGATCTCTAGTCAGCTTGAGCTGGACAATAAAATTGCAAAAGTCATTTATAATAAATGGCCCCGGTTTGTAACACAAAAGGAAATTGCCAACGAATTAGATATTTCGCAATCATTAGTTTCTAAACGGTTATCGCGTTGGGAAAAAAAGAAAACTGCCCCGTTAAAGATGTTCTATGATGAGAGAAGCGCAGTACTGGAAGAGAAGCTGAAGAGCACTTACAATCTCGATGATATAGTAATCTTTAAAAATCCTGATTATTTTGTTTCCACCAGGAACTATTTCGATCAAATAGGCAAGTATGCTTCTGACGTTTTAGTAAGAAAGATAAACGATATACTTGAGAAAAAAACTGAAATGGTAAATAGCAGAACTAAAGGAACAGAGGAGATTAATAAGATAGAAGTTAAGATATCCGCATCAGGTGGAAACAGTGTTTTTGCTACCGTAATGAGTTTAGCGGATGAACTAGAGAACACGGATATAAAGGTGCTTTTCTCAGGTTGTGTAGCTTTAAGATCAAGCAGTTTAATAGAATTGACTCCACTTCATATTGTATCTCAATTATTAAACAGAAAATTAAACATTGATATTGCCCACGCATATCAACTTCCAGAAACATCTAATCTATATAGCAGGGAATCACTGTACGAAATTGTCAATCAACGTATCAGGACTCAAAAAATGCTTGGATTTAGCGATCGGATACTTCAAAGCGATATAGTTATTTTTGGCTTAGGTAGTATAAAATGGAATTTCCCTGTAACAGGATTTATGCATCATGTCTATAATCTGCGTTTACAATCATTCATAAAAAATTTTGATATTATGGGCGAGATAGCATTCGCTCCATTTAATAAAAACGGATTCTTGTTTCATCATTTAGTAACACAGGTTTTTGAGCAAGAGAATGGAAAATTTCTCTATAACGAATATGAGCAAATAGAGAGGCTAAAAAAATTTGCTCCTAACAGCATAGCAGTATCCAGACAAGATCTTATTGATGCAGCAAACTTCTTTAGTTCTATATTTACGATAAATTTTTGCGAGATTGAAAACAGTATGCAAAAACAAAGTAAAAAACCTTATATCCTCCTTGTGGTAGGAGGTGAGAGTCAAAAGGCAGTACCTCTTAAGATGATATTAGAGAAGTGGAAATATCTTAATATCGTAGATGGGCTTATTACCGGCGAGAACATAGCTCAGGGTTTATAAGCGAGGTAATTGATTATCCTCCTTTGTTCTGTACTATCAATACTCTATCTGTGTTTTTCCATGGTGAGTTGTTGCCACGGGGCTATCTTTCAGGAGTGGCCAATGCAGTGTCTCACGTAGCCGAACATAGCTCTCTGCACAGCGCCTGGCAAGGTTTCGCACCCTTCCGATATAGCCAGTGCGTTGTGTTACTCCGATAACCCCCCGTGCATCCAGCATGTTAAAGGCATGTGAGCATTTGAGAACGTAATCATACGCCGGCAGTACCAAATCTTCTTTTAAGAGCTTCTGACACTCTTTTTCATACATATCAAAAAGCTGGAAGAGCATCGCTGTATCTGCTACCTTGAAATTATATGTGGAGAACTGAATCTCATCCTGTTTGTGAATGTCTCCGTATGTGTAACCCTTGACCCATTCGAGATCAAAAACAGATTCTTTTTCCTGAATGAACATGGCAATGCGCTCAAGCCCGTATGTAAGTTCAAGCGTGATAGGCTCAAGTTCGATCCCGCCTACCTGTTGAAAATACGTAAACTGCGTAACTTCCATTCCATCCAGCCATACTTCCCAACCAAGACCGGTAGCCCCAAGAGTTGGCGATTCCCAGTCATCTTCAACAAACCGTACATCGTGTTTGATAAGATCGATACCTAAAGATCTTAAACTGTTCAGGTAGATATTCTGCGAGTCATCAGGCGCAGGTTTAACTACCACCTGAAATTGATAATAGTGTTGCAGTCTGTTTGGGTTTTCACCATATCTGCCATCAGTTGGCCGTCGCGAGGGTTCAACATAAGCACATTTCCATGGCTCCGGGCCTAATGCTTTAAGAAACGTCGCAGGATTAAAGGTGCCGGCTCCTTTTTCGATATCATAAGGTTGCCATATCACACAACCGTAATCTGCCCAATAGTTCTGTAGTTTCAGTATAATTTCTTGAAATGTCATAATAATTTGTCCCAATTTAATGTACAGGAGTTTCGTAATTACTCACAATAAGGTGCAACCCTAATCTGGAAGCTGCCGAAAAAAGGTTATTTTTTAATAGCCTCATTGCAAGCAAGTTGAATATCAGAGTAAAACAAAGGAGAAGTAATACCCCTTGATCCCCCTTTAGAAAAGGGGGAAATGTGCTGGAGTTTATCAAGATACGTTTCTTGTGTCAAGCATGAATCAGAGAGGAATTCATGAGGTCTCAACTGAGGAGAGCTGGAATTTCGATTGTATTGACAATTCCCTTTAGATTTGTTACTTTAAAAACTTACCACAGATGTTTCAGATTACTACTATTGTAATAAAAGATTTATTTAGGAGATGTGCATGAGCGAAGAAATTAAACGTGAAGAGAGTTTTGAGTTTCAAGCGGAAATCAAGAAGCTATTGAACATCCTTTCCCACTCCTTGTATACCCATAAAGAGGTATTTCTCAGAGAGCTTATCTCAAACGCATCAGATGCATTAACCAAGATGCGGTTTATTTCTCTCACGAATCAGGAACATGAAGGGAAAGACCTACCTCTTGAGATTACTATAAGTACCGATGAAAAAAAAAGAACCGTAACAATTAGCGATACCGGCGTTGGAATGACCAGGGATGAGATTATTCAAAACATCGGTACCATTGCAAAATCAGGTTCATTGGAGTTTATAGCAAATTTATCCGAGCAGGCGAAGAAGGATTCAAATATCATAGGTCAATTTGGGGTAGGATTCTATTCCGTATTTATGGTGGCAGATGAAGTCAGGGTTAGGACAAAATCCTGTAAGAAGAACGAATCCGCATTTGAATGGCATTCAGATGGCACTGGGAAATATTTCTTACATTCTATTGAAAAGGAAAATCGGGGTACCGATATTATCGTTCATCTTAAAGAGGATGAAAAAGAATATACGGAAAAATCCAGAATAGAATCCATTATTAAAAAATATTCCAATTTTGTAAGCTTTCCTATCATAGTTTGTGGTGAAAAGGCCAACCAAATTACGGCTATCTGGAAAGAACCTAAGAAAGATATTAAAGACGAACAGTACAATGAATTCTACAAGTTTATTTCAAACACTGAAGAGACGCCTCTGTTCCGGCTTCATACCTCTGCCGAAGCACCTATTCAGTTTTACAGTATATTATATTGCCCTGCTACTAATTACGAAGTCTACGGATTTAAAAAACTAGAACATGGGGTTCAACTTTACTCAAATAAGGTCCTGATTCAATCTGATTGCAAAATGCTTTTGCCTGAATATTTGAGGTTTATTCGGGGGGTAGTAGACTCCGCAGACATCCCTCTGAATATCTCAAGGGAAACGTTTCAGGATAATAGGATCATCCATAAAATTAAGGGTATTCTTAGTAAACAAATACTATTGCTTTTACAAGACATGGCGAAAAATGAGAAGGAGAAATACGAAGCCTTCTGGAGGCAATTCGGAAAAATTTTAAAAGAGGGAGTGCATCTCGATTTTGATAATCGGGATCTTTTAGCAAACCTGTTAAGATTTAATTCTTCGGTATGTACAGATTCAGACGGCCTGATTTCTCTGAAAGAATATGTGGACAGAATGAAGCCTGACCAAAAAGAGATTTACTATATAACGGCGGTAAACCGGGAAACGATAGAAAAAAGTCCTTACCTTGAGATATTCCGTAAAAAAGGTGTAGAGGTGTTGTATTTAGTGGATCCTCATGATGAATTTCTCCTTTCCGGCCTTATGGAATTTGAGAAGAAATCCATTCGTTCGGTAGACCAGGCTGATCTTGATTTACTCAAGGATACTGATAGCAAGATTATAGACATCTCGAAAGAGCCTCAAAATTATGAAGAGACATTTAAGCATCTTTTGAAAACAATGAGGGTAGTTTTGGCAGATAAGGTAATTGACGTAAAGGAATCACACAGATTGAGTGATAGTCCGTGTTGCCTGGTAAACCCAGAGGGAGGACCAAGCGTACATGTCCAAAAACTTATACAAATGGTAGATAACAAGTATAAAGCATCCAAGAAGATTATGGAGATCAACAGGAAAAATCAGATGATCCAGAATCTTGCCAGGATGAATGAGAATCCTGGTTATCAGCCGTTAGTTGAAAAAATAGTCCAACAGTTATTTGAAAACGCATTAATGCAGGACGGGGTTATCTTTGATCCTCTTTCTATGGTTCCTCGATTGAATGAGCTTATGGAAGAACTAACAAAAGCAACGCTTGGAGAAGGAAAAAGGATTATTATCTAGCACATTGTGCATTTTGGAAACCAATGAAAACAAAAAAGCCGTGAGACTCAATTTTTCACGGCTTTTTTGTTTTTAGAGAAATGACCCCATGGGGATTTGAACCCCAGTTCACAGATCGAAAATCTGTTGTCCTAGACCAGGCTAGACGATGGGGCCATACATTGGCTAATTATGAGGGCAGATGGACTCGAACCATCGACGCCCGCCTTAAAAGGGCGGTGCTCTACCAACTGAGCTATGCCCCCATTATACATCCTTTATTTTTATTTGTACATATAAAAAATATCTTTACTTAATGAATAGTGCTGCTCTGCAGTTCTATACTTTAAGTATCTCTTCTGTTTTTTTCTTAACGAAATCGTTCGCTTTTCCCTCGAACTCATGGATGATCTTTTGTATATCATCCTTAGTACGTTTGGCATCATCCTCGGTCAGAATTCCCTCTTTTTCTTCTTTCTCGGCATGCTTAATAGCCTCATGTCTTATATTCCGCAAGACTACCTTCGCAGTCTCACCGAAATCCTTTGCGTGCACAGAGAGTTTCTTTCGTCGTTCCTCGTTAAGCGGTGGAATGACGATACGTAACATCTTTCCCTCAACTGCAGGAGTTAGACCGAGATCCGATTTTAATATACCCTTTTCGATGTTTGAAATAACAGAAGGGTCGTAAGGTTTAATCACAATCGATTGGGCGTCGGGTGTTGAGATAGCCGCTAATTGTTTTAATGGCGATATATCTCCATAACATTCTATTTTTATATTTTCTACCAGTCCTGTATTGGCTCTGCCTGTCCTTAAACCCCTTAATTCCTCTTGCAGGTGTGTAATGGCTTTTTCCATTTTAACCCTTGCATCTTTACATATCGATTCTTTACCCATATTTTTTATTCCCCAATATATGTGCCAACCGATTCGCCTATAATTGCCTTTTTGATATTTTCCCGCTCATTCATGTTAAAAACGATAATTGGCAATTTATTTTCCATACTTAAGGAAATTGCTGTCAAATCCATTACGCCCAGCCGATTACTTAAAACATCCATATACGTTAACTTCTCGTATCGTTTTGCAGATGCATTCTTTATGGGATCATCGGTATATACCCCATCAACCTGTGTTGCCTTTAACATCACATCTGCGCTGATTTCAATTGCACGCAAAGCTGCTGCAGTATCTGTTGTAAAATAAGGGTTTCCTGTCCCACCCGCAAAGATAATGATATCTTTTTCTTTTAAATACTGTAAACAAGCTCGGATCTTAAAAGGTTCTGTAATATCTTTAATCTCAACAGCGCTTACGACATGAACCTTTACATTAAAACCCTCCAGAATATCCTGCAAAAATAGCGCATTAACTACGGTAGCAATCATTCCTACTTGATCCGCCTGTACTCTCGATTTTCCTACACTTCCCAACCTTGCACCGCGAAGTATATTACCACCGCCAACAACAACTGCTAGTTCTGCTCCTATCTCAGAGACCTTTTGTATTTCTTTCGCTAAAGTGATAAACCGCCCTGTCTCAATACCTCTCCCATTTTCATTACCAAAACCTTCGCCGCTTACCTTTAATAATGCCCGTTTATATTTAATATTGCTTTGCATTGAAATGGATGTATAAGAACGTCTTTTCGTAAGTTAACCTTCACCTACTTCGAACCGAGCAAAACGATTTATTTTAATATTTTCACCTATTTTTGCGATATTTGCAATCAATAAATCCTTAATAGTTTTCGTAGTGTCTTTTATAAATGTCTGTTCCAAAAGACATTTTTCTTTATAGAAATTTTCTATCTTTCCGAGGGTAATCTTCTCAGCAATATTCGCGGGTTTTTCCTTTGCCTCTTCCATAAATATCTTTTTTTGTTCTTCTATAATATGGGCAGGAATATCTTCCCTTTTGACGGCAATGGGTTTGGTTGCAGCCACCTGCATGCAGAGATCTTTCAGGAATTGCTGGAAGACATCATTCTTTGCCACAAAATCCGTTTCGCAATTCAATTCTACAAGCACACCTAATTTCCCGTTCGTATGGATATATGAGCCAATTCTGCCTTCGGCAGTTGCCCGTTGCTCTTTTTTCGCAGCTTTAGCAAACCCCTTCTTTTTGATAATATCGAGAGCTTTTTCGAAATCTCCTTTTACTTCATCCAGGGCGCCTTTACATTCCAATATGCCGGCGCCAGTCAGCTCCCTTAATTTTGTAATACTCGATATATCCGCCATGAACATCCTCCGTTAATATAATAAAAACTGCTATTGTTTCCCTATACCAAAATACCATTCTCCGGAGAGAAACATTCAAGATTGGAAATCCCTATGAAATGCTCTTTGAAGGCAGTAGTCAGACTTGCTAACTATTTATTATAGGTAAATATACTCTGTCTTTTATAGAAAATGGCAGGGTCTTATTCTGAATATTCGATATCCTTATTAAACTTTCGCTATCGTGGTCGCCATCTCTTTGCCAACCAAGATAGCGTCTGCTGTCTTAGTTAAAAAGAGATTAATAGATCGTATAGCATCATCGTTCCCAGGTACACAAACATCTATCATATCAGGATCGCAATCTGTATCAGCAAGGCATACTGTTGGAATTCCCAATTTTCTTGCTTCGCTCACGGCATTATGCTCGTGTCTTGGATCAACTATTATAAGAGCACTGGGAAGCGAGGTCATTTTGCGAATACCTTCCAGGTTCGATAGTATTTTTTTACGTTCTCTGTTAAGAGAAGAAATTGCCTTTTTGCTAAATTGATTAATAGCTCCCGTTTGTTCCATACTCTCTAATTCATCCAGCCGTTCTAACCGTTTCCGAATGGTATCGAAATTTGTTAGTGTACCACCTAACCAACGTTCGCTTACATAGTGCATTCCGGAGCGTTGGGCTTCGCGTATAACGATGTCACGTGCCTGCCATTTGGTGCCTACAAATAATATATCTTTGTTTGTCTGGGCAAGATTTGTTAAAAACTTCTGTGCTATAACAAGCCCTCTTACTGTTTCACGTAAATTAATAATATGGATCAAATTTCGCTTGCCATAAATATACGGTTTCATTTTTGGATTCCACCTGCTCGTCCGATGACCAAAATGAAATCCTGCATCAATCAATTCCTGAACACTCACAATAGACAAATATCTCCTCTCCTATAAAATTAGGTTAAGATACGAAGGTTTAAAAGATTCAAATTATATTATTTTAGCAAGAAAAGTCAAGTATATTTTATGTATCGCAGGTTAATATAAAAAGTTATATATCTTTTTTGTTTGATCTTTTCCTGAATCGCCCTATATTTAAATAAAAAGAGATGTTCGCCTTAGCATCTATGTACGGGATAATTTTGCCTTCGGCGGATGTAAGTAATGTTGTTACTCCCGGGCCATGCCCTGCAGTTACGCAATTACTGTGTACAATTACCCCTATACTTATTGCTCCGGTTTTATAGATTCTTCCATACGTATGGTCAGCGTCCATGATTGCTACTATATCACCGAAACGCAGTGTTTGAAGATGATACTTTTCTCTATGTTCTTTATCAAAGAGTTGTATATCATAATCTCCACGGCAACAGTGTTGAGATCCCAAACCTGAACCCATAATGGCAGCAGGAATAGCATGTGTTACGGGAATATGGAGTATACCGCTTGTTTTATCCTGACGAATGGGTAACACCTTGAGAAGATTTGGAGATATATTGATCGGTTTAATATGTGGATATTCTATAAAAGATAAACCTAATCCAACGCTGCGAATAAGTATTTTATCCCCAATAGTGAGCTTTTCCAGAATTTTATCTTCAAAATCAACCAATACGTTCTCAATACCACCGTGTTTTCCTGTTACAATACCTATGCTCCCTTTTGCATCACCCGTTATAACTTTGGCAGTATTTCCAATACAGGATAGTAAATTAAGCGCCCCGTTCTCATCCCGGTCCTTATTTTTAACAGATACACAAGGTTCTACATGATCTGCCTCCCACTGAATGGCGCTATCGCCTACCTTCACATTGTAGGTAATTCCACCTACGCTTGGGAGTATAACAGGTTTTCCCTCGGGCGTTACGCTATAAGGTTGCGAGCCGACAATCGGGCTTGTGATTTCGCCTACGACAGATATTTCTACTAAATTCTTTTCGTTCGTTTCCACAGTAACGGTATTCCAAAGTTTTCTCTCTAAAATTAGTCTAAATCGGTGTTTAGTCTATCATAGTAAACCTTCCATTGCCAACAGAAAAAGCGTGTAATATGTTTTTCTTATTTTGTAAAAAGATTTACGGGCACAAAAAGCCTGAGCGGCATATCACTTATAGCTGTTTTACGGTTCTTCAAAGGCATGCGCCCGATGTTTGACAACTTTTGCTTTAACAATATACACCACCTCTTCGGCAATATTGGTAGAGTGATCGGCAATTCTTTCGAGATGACGGGAAATCAGCATTAAGTGAACGGCGCGTGTTATATTTGCAGGATCTTGTATCATGTAGGTTAATAATTCACGGAAAATCTGATCATTCAGGGCATCTACCGTAGAATCCCGCTCGTATACCGATCGCGCTAGTTCTGTATCCCGGTTTACAAAGGCATCGATACTATCCTTAACCATCGTTTGAGTAATAGTAGCCATCCTTGGAATATCGATGAGCGGTTTTAATTGTGGTTCCTGGTTGAGAGGAATTACGCGTTCTGCAATATTGACAGCAAGATCGCCCATACGTTCGAGGTTATTGGTAATCTTAATTGATGAGGTAATAAACCGGAGATCAATAGCCAGAGGCTGCCGCAATGCAAGTAAATCCACACATTGTTTATCAATCTCTAATTCTAAGATATCTACCTGTTCATCGTTCTGCACAACAAGGCTAGCCAGCTCGCTATTCCTTTCAATCAGGGATTTCACGGCGTTGGCAATAGCAGTCTCCACGCAGGATGCCATCTGAATGAGGTTCTTTCTCAATGCCCCTAATTGTTGATCGAAATGTCTTTCCATATAAATATGTGCAAAAATTCACTACAGAGAGCATAGAGAACTCCGAGTTACAGAAAAAATAGTAATTTTTACATTGAATGATATATTATCCGAATCTTCCCGTGATATAGTCTTCAGTGGCCCTCTTGTCAGGGTTGGTAAATATTTCAGTGGTTATATTATACTCTATTAATTGTCCTTGCAATAAAAATCCTGTATAATCAGATATACGTGCGGCCTGTTGCATGCTATGGGTAACGATTACTATGGTATAGAACTTTTTTAAATCCTCAATAAGTTCTTCAATCCTTGCTGTTGCTATTGGATCAAGAGCGGAACACGGTTCATCCATTAACAAGACTTCCGGATCAACTGCCAACGCCCGTGCAATGCATAGTCGTTGCTGTTGTCCTCCGGAAAGTCCAATTGCACTCTGATTGAGCCGGTCTTTAACTTCATTCCAAAGGGCTGCCTTGGTCAAACTATATTCTACAATCTCATGTAACTGTTTCCTATTGCTTATTCCACGAAGCCTCGGACCAAAGGCCACATTATCGTAAATAGATTTAGGAAAAGGATTAGGCCTCTGGAATACCATGCCAACACGCCGCCTCAGATCTACGAGATCAACATCCCTGTCATAAACATTTTTATGGTCTAACAAGACCTTTCCTTCGATTTTTACCTTAGTAGTAATTTCGGAAATACGATTGACCGATTTAATTAAGGTTGATTTTCCACACCCCGAAGGTCCTATAATGGCGGTGACCTTGCGCTCAAAAAAATCCATGGAGATAGCATCTATCACCTGGGATTCCCCATAGTAAAAGGATACGTTTTCCAGCTTTATCTTCGTTTTTTGCTGTCCTTTTATATCTATATCGTATTCCATACTTATGAGAAAATAAACCCCTATGGATGGACTTTTATAAACTTTTGCCTTACATGATTTGTGTAATGTATATCATAGAATTGTTAAGAATATGTTAAGATTGTATTAAGATTTTGTTAAGACTTTAAATAAGATCACGTCAGAAGATTTGGCTCCGATTACAACATTATCTCCTATCATTAAGTTCAAGTGGTGTACTTCTTCCGTATCTACGAGGGCCTTAAAATACTGGTCTCCATGGAGAATAGTAACAGCAGCGATGATAGGGTCGGATTCTATACCAACTACCTTTCCTGCGATCTGGATACGGGTGCTTAGCCTCTTTCCCATAAATATCTCTTCCGGCGTTCCCTGTTTAACCACCCTGCCTGATTCCAGCACGATTACATAGTCGGCTAGTTTATATACCTCCGTTACATCGTGAGTTACAAACAGTGTCGTTGTATGAAATTGTTGAATAATCCGCTTTAAATCTTCCTGCAATCGTAATCGCGTCTCCAGATCCAAAGCAGAAAGTGGTTCATCCAGGAGAAGGATTTTGGGTTTTCTTGCCAAGGCCCTGATCAGGGCAATCCTCTGTTTTTGCCCCCCGGATAGCTGGCCGGGATAATAACGTTCGTAGCCGGATAGACCTACCAGCGATATGAGTTCTTTTACTTCTCTTAGTCTTTCTTTCCCTCTTATTCCATATGCTACGTTCTTTTCCACGGTCATATGAGGAAATAAGGCATAGTCCTGAAATAAAAACCCTATAGAACGCTGCTGCAGGGGTATGTTAATCCTTTTTATTTTATGAAACCATATTTCTTCTCCATATGTGATTGTTCCGTCGTCGGCCATTTCCAAACCTGAAATAAAACGCAAGGTACTTGTCTTACCTGACCCTGAAGGACCAAATAAGGCTGTTACTTTTTCATGAGGGATCTCAAAATCTACCTTGAGTTTGAATTCTCTCCATGTTTTCTCAATACAAATTTTTAGCAAAACAAGACCTCCGCGGTATAAGTATAAAAGCTATTGTAGCTGACAACCAAACGAATACTCTGGTTTCCCTCTGTTTGCTTTTGCTCAAATTAAGATCATTACGTAGTGTGTGGAATACTCTTAGAACATGCGCATAAAAAAACGTCTATTGATAAAATATACTACCGCGAGTATTACAAATGAAAATGCCAGCAAAATGGCTGCATAGATATTTGCAGTTCCGTAATTCAGCGCCTGTACTTCATCGTAGATAGCTACCGATGCAACTCTGGTAATTCCCGGGATGTTTCCTCCGATCATAAGAACAACCCCAAATTCACCCACACAGTGCGCAAAGGAGAGTATGCAGCCTGTTATAACACCTTGCCGGGAGAGTGGAAAGATAATGAAGAGGAAGGTATATAATTTAGACCTGCCCAGACTCCATGAAGCTTCAAGTAATTTTTTATCCACTCCTGTAAAAGCCAATTGAAATGGCCGTATTGCAAAGGGCAGATTATACATGAATGAACCTATAACAAGTCCTTGAAAGGAGAAGGCGAGTGTCTTATTAAAAATACCTTCGTACCAATACCCAATAAAACTATTTCTTCCAATGGCCATAAGGAGATAAAAGCCCAAAACTGTGGGTGGAAGGACAAGAGGTAAAGCTATTACAGATTCCACAATAAACTTTAATCGTAACGTTGAGAAGGCAAGCCAGTAGGCAAGAGGGATACCTATAATAAATAATAAAACCATGGTAACGATGGAAAGCTTTAGAGTCAAAAGGAGTGGTGTTATAAAATTCATTGTTCTTTCCTTCTCAATAATCTGATAGCTGAAAACAACAATATTACTCCAAGAAATACATGCAAAACGGACCCGGGCGCATAGCTTAAAAGACGACTTCCGATCAACGCTCCTGCGATAGAGCCTAGTAATAGGAAGGAAATAAGAGGAAATTGCTGCCGTTCAAAAGTTGTTGATTTTTGTATTTTACAAGTCCCATTATAATTGTTGGAATGCTAATGGCAAGACTTAAGCTGCCGGCAAGCTCAATATCAACAGAAAACAGCAATATGATAGTTGGAATAATTAATTCTCCTCCGGCAACATCAAGCATACTGCTGAACACGCCAACGCCTATTCCCGCCATAAATCCAAGAACAATTTTAAATAGGTATTGTTAATTTACTTCGGAAGTGAATAGCCGTGTTGAGAAAGTATTTTTTCTCCTTTTTTCCCTTGCACAAATTCCAGGAATTTCCTGACACCGGGCTTATCTTTGCCTCTTTGCAGGACAACATAAGCTTGCCCAAGTTTATTATATGATTCAGTGGATATGACCCAATAGTCTCCATCGCTTTCCATTTTTGGTGAAATTGCCTGAGACAGGGCAATAATTCCAGCGTCTGCTGCACCTGACTGGACGAATTGTGCTGTTTGTGAGATACTTTCCCCGAAGACCAGTTTATCCTGAACCTTCTCCCATAATCCATAGTATCGAAGCGCCTCCTCGGCTGCCATGCCATAGGGCGCTAGTCTTTGATTTGCAATGGCCAGCTTTTTCACTTTCTGGTCTAAAACGACAGGTAATCCCTTCCGGGGATTTAATGCAGAATTCTTCGGTATCCAAAGCACGATACTTCCAAAGGCGTAAATTTTTCCCTCCCCCTTTACCGCCAAACCCTCCTCTTCCAGACGCGCCGGATAGGTTGTATCGGCTGAGAAAAATATATCAAAAGGCGCCCCCTGTTTAATTTGAGCAAAAAAATTACCGGAAGAACCATATGATACTTTTACATCGATAGTGGGGTATGCCTTCTCAAATCCTTTACAAATCTCATCCATAACAGGGTTCAGATTGGCTGCTGCCGCAATAAGGATTTTTTCATCTGCGCAAACATTATGGTGGAAAGCTATCAATAAAAACATGAACCAGGTTGTACATACTATCGGGATAAAACTCGTAACCCACTTTTCAGGCCCTCTCAAAACCATTGCGCCCTCCTCTAAAATATTAACTGATATTGTAATCTAAATCTGTTTTCGTTTTTGTCCGTGTCTTTGGTATCTGTTACAAAGCGGGCTATATCCGCCTGTATCTTTGAACGATGGCCACGGAGGTAATAATTGATGCCAGCTGAATACTCCTTTTGAACATCATCTGGCAAATCGTTGTCAGGGTCAAGCATAGAGTAACGGGCTGCCAGTTCCAGTTTTTTGGGCAACACAAAATATCCTGCCTGAGTATAAAAACCGTCCGAAGTTATTGAATCACCATCGTCTTCAGGGTCATTTTCCCTTATGTAATATTCACTATCCCAGGTAAACCCCCGGTACCTCATACCCAGATCAATATTACCAATGATAGAATTGGTATCCGCCAGCTTCCTGTCTCTCTCCTTCCCATTATAGACCACCGATGCGCCAATTACGGCCTTAAAATTCTCTTCGTATTTCAGATCAGTCTCCTCCCAACCCGTTGCTAAATTATAGGAGTTGTACCATCCAAAGGGATAATATCGTGTGGTAAATACATACAGGAGTTCATTGTCGATATTTTCATCCTTTCCCAGCGCCTTTGAGGGATTCTGGCCGGCGCCGCGAAAAACTGCTGCATGGTATTCCAGGTGGCCATCAAACGGTTTTCCGAAAATATCCAGACCATAATCACGATCCTGTTTAAAGGCATCGCTGGCAATGGACCTATCCTGGAGCAAGAGTTTAAAACCTGATGAATTCCATTGTCGGTTGGCGGGTACCTTAAAATAACCCGTCTTTATATTTAATTCCTCGCGGGGCGACCACCAGACATAATAATCCCTCAGATTTACCTCAAAGCTGTCTCCATCGATTTCCACGTAATAATTTACATCCTTGTTATAGATATTGCCGCCAAAACAAAGCCTTGCCCTGCGCACATCAATATCGGTTTTATCAGGTTCTTCAAAATCATCATCGTTGTCCTTATAGGTCAATCGCGTCTGCATTCTGAACCCAACGTTTAAAGAATAGTTTCCGTCTCTTGTTTGAAAACCTATAGAGGCCTTTTCCTTGTCGGGCAGATAATAGCCGTTAACAGGTTCATATTTGCCAGGTAAGCCCAAACCCAATTTCTCCCGCGCCCCGTTCGATGCGAGGTAGTTTTCTACTTCCTGTTTCACTTCTTCTTTTATTTCTTCCTGTGTAGTTGGTGCAGGTTTTTCACTGATATGCTCGATACGATTTTGCATTTCTTTGATTTGCTCTTGTTGGCTTAACGCTAATGCCTCCATCTGCTTCATCATTTTCTGCTGTACTAAAAGCGCTTCTTCCATTTGTTTTAATTGTCTTTCCAAATCACCTACTTCACTTTCGGAAGTCTCACGGGTCTGTACAATATCCTGAGCAAATATACCCCGCGTCATACCGCCAGCATGTATAACGCAAAATACCGCAGCCAGAGATGCGCCACATTGAAACCATTTATTTCGCATGTATTCTCCCTTTTATTGTTATGCCAATAAAGACATAACGAATATAAATAAAAACAGCTCCGTTACCCTTGGTTGTGTATCTCTCTGCATTTTTCTCATAACTAAATTTCCTTCGATAATATTAGTTCCGTTGATTTTACAATAGCTGTTACTTCATCCTCCTTCTGAAGATTCATTTCTCTGAGAGAAGCATTGGTAATAATGGCATGGAGCATATCACCCTGAGACTCTACAAAAACCTTTGATAACACATCCCCCTGAATAATCTGTCTTACAATTCCCCTTGCCTTATTCCTTGCGCTGAGCATTCCTGATAATGCTTTTGCAAGCATAATATCCGTGCCCTTGATAAGCACAGAAATAGTATCACCCACCGAAAGGCGCATATCCTCACAGGAAGCCCTTGTAATGATAACGCTGAGTGGTATGTCCTTCCATAGGATTTGAACGTGGGCATGGATCTGCCCCTGTACTATATTTACAATTGTTCCGTAAAGTCTATTCGCCATGTGCCATTATCACAGAATTTTAAAATCGAATAGTTACGATTTTTTGTTTCCAAAAATACGTTTGAATTCCTTTTCCATCAATGAAGTCATCCTTTCTGTGTACTTTTTATATTTCAGAATCAGTTCCTCTGCCTCTGATGTCAGGATAGCCCCGCCCCCGCCTTTTCCCCCGGTAGTAACCTCCAATAATTTTACACCCAACACCTTCTCTGTGGCCTTGATCTTTCCCCATGCCGCCCGGTACGACATGCCGAGTTCTTTCGCTGCTGCATGTAATGATCCCAGGCGATTTACAGCCTCCAGAAGCATCCTTCGTCCTTCAGCAAAGGCTACTCCGTCCTTCTCTTCTAACCATATCTTGCATTTTACTTTCATAAAATATTTTACCATTATGCCTTATGTGATATAGCGGTGTCAAATAAAAACCCGATGAGGTCAAGATTTATCAATCTTCTTTATGGATCTTTTTTTCTTCAGACTTCCGATAGAAAATTGATTTGATCTTAGTATTGAACAGCAAAACGAGCCAGGTAGATATTACAAAAGGCGAGGTGAGGCTAATAATGCCTGAATTTATTATTCCATAGCTTATTAATAACCCAACAAAAAAAATTTTTAAGGTTCATAAGTTTATGTTTGTATAATAGTTTTAGCAATAAATAATTTTTCCATCTTTGCCATAACCGATACCTGATGGTTCTTTCCTTTATCGTTCACCCTGTTTCCTCTGTCTTGATTTTCGGTTGCTTTCTTGTCTCTTTTTGTGGTATATTCTCCATCGAAAAGGTAAAATTCCTTGAAATTGTTTTCAATTCTCAAATCCTCTGGAAATTCTACCTTTTCTGTCTGGTCCTATAATGAAACTTTAGCTTGTTTGCAGGATTTAGGCAATATTGAATCAAGAGTAATTCTTACTCATTATACTTTCTTGCTTGTACACATGCCTAACAGTTTTGAACAATCTGATATAACACTGGAAATATCCGCCAAAGGGGGGACTATTTCTGAAATCGAGAAAGATTTCATACTGAAAAGTATGTTATCTGAGATAAAGAAGGTAGTTACTGCACAGCAGTTTGATATATGGTTTTCCTGTCTTAAGATACATACTGTTACAGATAACAGTATTACGTTTATTGCGCCGAATGATTTTATCAGGGAGTGGTTATATAGTAATTATACGGATTTATTTTCAGGCGCTATCTATAAAGTGCTGAATTCCCTGAGAGAAGTGATTTTTTCTACAGAAAATGAAATTTATGGGAGGACATTAGCCTTTCCTTATAATGAAAATTCTACTTTGTCAATTGCTGCTGTCTCTGAACAGTATTGCGCTATACCGCTCAATAAGTATTACAGTTTTGAGAATTTTGTTGTAGGATCGTGTAACAGGTTGGCACATGCGGCAGCTATTGCTGTCTCCGAATCCCCGGGGCATGCTTATAATCCCCTTTTTATACATGGGATGTCAGGTCTCGGTAAGACACATCTTTTGCATGCAATAAATAATGTGTTGCTGTCGAAGCGCACGTTAAAGACGCTTTACCTGTCTTGTGAACATTTTGTAAATCATTACATTTCTACGATACGTTCGAATAGCTGGGACTCGTTTAGAAGATTGTACAGGAACGTGGATGTGCTCTTAATTGATGATATACATTTTTTCGAGAATTCCCAGGGATGCAGGGAGGAATTTTTTCATACATTTAATGCGCTTTATAATGCGAGAAAGCAGATTGTTATTACGAGCGATTGTCCCCCGGAGTCTATAAACTCTTTAGAGGACAGACTTGTTTCCCGATTTAAATGGGGGCTTTTGTGCGGCATAGACAATCCGGCTATAGAAACACGAACTGCTATCGTTGAAAAAAAGGCGTTCTTGTGGGGTATCAGTTTATCTCATGAATCCGCCCTGTATCTTGCGGAAAATATACCTGGTAATATCAGAGAACTTGAGGGCGCAATAGCGAGACTTAGCAAGGAATCGAAGATAACAAAGAATTGTATTACGTTAGATCTGGTTAAAAAGATTTCCCGGGAAATATTAGGGGATAAGAAAACAGTTAATATTGAGATTGTTCTTAAGGCCGTTTCGAATAGATTTAATGTAAGTGTATCACAGCTTCAGTCTAAGTGTAGAGCAAGGAATCTTACGTTACCGCGTCAGATAGCAATGTATTTATCGAGAAAACTAACGAGTATGTCGTTAAAGGAGATTGGAGGATATATCGGCGGAAGGGATCATTCAACGGTAATTCATGCAGACGAGAAGATAGTAAAAATGTCGAAAAAGGATAAAAACCTCCTTTTTATCCTGCAAAAGCTGGAAAGTGAATTACAAAAGTGAATGTTTATTTTATGTAAAATATCTTTGTTCATGGACAGGCCTTTTGGGCAGACCGGTAAGATATCCCTTATTTTTTAGAATAGCTATCTACATGTTTTTTACATTGTTTTATCTAACGTATCATGAGTTGTTATAGCCATTTATACTTTTTATTATGGTTTATCTTCATAGAGTAATACGACTGATTAAAAATTTATTTAATATATAAAGATAGGAATGACAAATGAATTTAAATTTTGTTGGTGTTGATTTATACAGGGGTTTTAATCTGGTAACCAGTATAGTTCCGTCTTCAACTGTAAAAAATGTGTTGCAGGGAGTGAGATTAGAGGTTAGGGATGGGAAAGCGGAATTGACATCGACCGATCTGGAGGTGTTGGTCAGATACACATTGCCGGTAAAAGATTATACAGGTGAGGGCGGTATCGTTTTGCCAGCGGTCCGTGTTAATAATATTCTCAGAGAATGGTCTGGTAATGATGAGATATCCATAGTGGTAGAAGGGAGTAACTGTACAATAAAATCAAAGGGTGGATATTTTAAGGTAGTAGGAGAAGATTTTGGGCAATTTCCTGAAATTTACGCAAATGATATTAAGGGTTTTATTGAGATAGATGGTGAAGTTTTTGCTGATATGGTAGGAAAGGTTGCTCATGCAGTGTCAACGGTAAGGGCAAGAAGCACCCTTTGTGGTATTTTTATCAGAATAGGTAAAGATGATATTACTATGGCTGCAGCAGATGGAAATAGGTTGTCTACAGTAAAACGTAAAGTGAGCAATCCTGATGGAATCCCGATGGAGGGGATAGTTACCGTGAAATGTCTGACATTTTTACAGCGTTTCACGTCAGAATGTAAAGGGGCTTTAAAGGTTGGGATAGGCGAGTCGCAGATAAGATTTAAAGGTGAAAGCGGTGAGGTAATATCTCAACTGATAGATGGTCAATATCCAAAGTACGAAGAAGTTATTCCTAAAGAGAATGATAAGAGGGTTGAAATAAATAGAGATGAATTACTATCTACCGTAAGAATGGCATCGTTTATGACAAGTGAGGGGTACCGTGTTGTGAAATTTGTTTACCGGAAAGATAAGTTAATACTCCTGTCAAAGGCTATGGATATTGGAGAAACTGAACTAGAGATTGCTGCTAGCTATGACGGACCAGAGTTAGAGATAAGTTTCAATCCTGATTATGTTTTAGATGTCTTAAAGGTTTCTGATAATGATGTAGTTACTATGGAATTAAAAAACGCGAGTGATGCTGCAATATTTAAGACTGGCTATGAGCAGTTAAATGTTATTATGCCCGTTGAGTTAAAGTAGCCGGGAGATCTTATATGAAGGAAGAATTACCTGAAAGGTATTTTTTTGGCAAGAATAAGGTTATGAGAATTGGCCAGATATTAAAAGATGCGTTTCCAAAAAAATACAATGATAGAACTTATCAGAGTATAAAAAATGCATGGGGCAATATCGTGGGTAATGAGGTTTGCCAAATTACTAAAATTACAGGCTTTAAGAATGGTGTGTTATATGTAATTGTAGAATCATCCGTTATGATTCATCATTTGACTAATTTTGAGAAAAATGCTATAATTGACAGAATTAATACCATATTAAAGACTCGGTATATAGAGGACATTCATTTTAAAGTAGGGATCTTAAATGACGTCGGAAAAAAGTAATTTAGCGATAAACCAAGACACGTATGATGCGACATCTATAAAAGTACTTGGGGGTATAGAAGCGGTTAGAAAAAGGCCTGCCATGTACATAGGTGATACTACAATCAAGGGATTGCATCATCTGGTAGAAGAGGTCGTTTGCAATAGTGTGGATGAAGCTGTTGCAGGCTTCTGCGAAAATATACAGGTGAAAATAAATATTGATGGAAGCCTGGCAGTTGTGGATGATGGCAGAGGTATTCCCGTTGATGTACATAAAGAGACAAATAAGTCTGCACTAGAAGTAGTTATGACGATGTTACACGCTGGAGGCAAGTTCGAACATAAAAGTTATAAGGTATCCGGCGGTTTGCATGGCGTTGGGGTGTCTGTTGTGAATGCCTTAAGCGAGTGGATGGAGGTCGAGGTAAAAAGGGATGGACATGTATATTTTCAACGCTATGAGAAAGGCGAAGTAAAGTCGAAAGTAGAGGTAAGAGGGGTTACTAAAAAAAGAGGCACGAAGGTTATTTTTAAGCCGGATCCTGAAATCTTTGAGGATAGAAACTTCTGCTTCGAGACGATAGCAAAAAGATTAAGAGAATATGCCTTCTTAAACAAAGGAATAAAGATAACCTTATCAGATGAAAGAACCGATAAAATTGAAACATTTAAATATGAAGGCGGGACAAAGGCGTTTATAAAAGAATTAAATGAAGGAAAAGAGGTAATCCACAAAGATATAATTTATATTGAAAAAGAAATAGATGGAACCATCATAGAAGTGGCCTTGCAATATAATGATAGCTATAGTGAGAACGTGTATTCTTTCGCAAATAATATCAATACGGTAGAAGGCGGCACTCACCTGAGTGGTTTTAGAGCAGCTCTTACAAGAACCCTGAATAACTACGCAAAGAATAAAGGGCTTTTGAATGAGGAGAAAGCGCCCACAGGCGATGACTATAGAGAAGGACTTACAGCGGTTGTAAGTATTAAGCTGCCTGACCCGCAATTTGAGGGACAGACAAAGACAAAACTCGGCAATCGTGAAATACAGGGTCTTGTAGAGGCAGTAATAAATGAGCAGCTTGGGATCTATTGCGAAGAGACACCATCGACAGCGAAAGCCATTATCAACAAGGGAATTGAAGCTGCCAGGGCAAGAGAAGCCGCCCGCAAAGCCAGAGATTTGACAAGGAGAAAAGGAGCATTAAGCAGCTCAAGCCTTCCTGGAAAATTAGCAGACTGTTCATCCCGGGATTTTGAGACCTCTGAACTGTTTCTCGTTGAAGGTATCTCTGCAGGTGGCACAGCAAAGCAGGGAAGAGACCGGACATTCCAGGCTATTCTGCCATTGAAAGGTGTTATTATAAACGTCGAAAAGGCCCGCATCGATAAGATGTTAGGCAATGAAGAAATTCGAACATTAATATCTGCCATGGGGACAGGCATAGGAGCGGACGAGTTTAATTTAAGTAATCTGCGGTATGCTAAGATAATTATTATGACGGATGCCGATATTGACGGGGCGCATATCAGGACGCTCCTGTTGACTTTTTTCTTCCGCCAAATGATAGAATTAATAGAAAAAGGACATATCTACATCGCTCAGCCACCTCTGTACAAAGTAAAAAAACATAAGAAGCAGGAATATATCTATGATGACAGGGAGCTGCAGAAGACCTTGATTACTCTGGGGGCTGAAGAAACTGTTATGGAGATGGAAAACGGGAAAAAAGAGAAATTGGATAATTCAAAGCTGAAGAAATTATTACAGCTCTTAATACAGATAGAAGAATATGTAAAAACCTTGAGAAAAAAGGGTATATCTCTGGATAAATTTTTAAAACTCAGGAACAAAGAGAGTGGAAGCTTCCCTTTATACAAAGTATCATACAGGAAGGGAATATCGTATCTTTATTCCGAAGAAGAGTTGGAAAGGTTTATAAAAGAAAAGCAGCAGGCAGAAGGGAAAGAGCTGGAGATTGTTGAAGAGAACGATACAGGAGAGGCAAAACGGGAAAGGGAAGAAGGAGCAATAGGTGTGCTGGAATATCACGAAAGCAAAGAAATTGAGAAAACAGTAAAGATGATAGAAAATTATGTCTTTTCAATAGACGAATACTTCGGAGAGGGCGCGAGCGAGAAACCCAGATACAAATTAATCTCAGATGATACGGAAATATATGCTCATTCTCTGAATGACGTCTTATCAAAAATACGGGAAATAGGAAGAAAAGGTTTGGAAATACAGCGTTACAAAGGCTTAGGCGAGATGAATGCAGAAGAACTTGCTGAAACAACGATGAGTATCAACACAAGGACATTATTGAAAGTAAAGGTAGAAGACGCTGCCAAAGCAGATGCTATTTTCAGTACCTTAGCAGGAAAAGATGTTCAGAGAAGAAAAGAGTTCATTGAAAAACATGCCTTAGAAGTTAAGAATTTGGATATTTAGTCTCTTATAATGGGAGTTACAGTGATTTCATGCAAAAGAAAGAATTAAAACAAATGGAAAATATTCTTTTGAACAAAAAGAATATTTTATTACGGGAAGTTGAAGAGCGTTTCAAGAAGTATCGGGATGCAAATAATGGAAAATTAACGGATATTGCGGAAATTGCTTCTAGTGTTCTCAATGGCGATCTGGAAATGCTGGTTGCGGTGGAAGATGTTAGAGAGTTGAAACAGATTGAAGATGCCCTTGCCCGAATCAGAGCAGGTCATTATGGAGTATGTGAACAGTGCGGTCAGCCGATAAAGAAAGCGCGTTTAAAAGCTATTCCGTTCGCAACCCTTTGCGTAAGCTGTAAAGAGGAAGAGGAGAGGGAATATTATAATGAGAAAACAACGCAGGTTAAGTACGAATGGGAAGAAAATATGGGAAGTTCTGAAACCAGTGAATTAGACGATATCGATAAGAGAAAGCTGGGAAATAAAATCATGGAATTTGAATATGATGATAACAAAAATTAATATCCGAAAGGTGGAAAATATACAAGGACGCCAGATTGATAACACTCGTCGAAACCTTTCTTAATACCTGTAAAAAACACGCCGGGGCAACAGCCGTTATTGATCAAACTGGGTCTGCTACATATGATACTATTTATCAGGAGGCCAGAGAGATTGCGGCGCAATTATTAGCAGAAGATACAGGCAATACTATCGGAATTCTTCTTCCTGCTGGTAAAAGATTTGTAACAACGTTCTATGGAATCTTGATGGCAGGAAAGACCCCGGTTCCTTTAAATTACCTGCTTTCATCATCCCAGCTATTATTTGTAAGCCAGAATGCGGGTATAGAAACTGTCTTCACCAATAGTCTGTTTAAACCACTCCTGGGAAATCACATAAGACGTATCTTTTCTTGTGAAGAAAAAATTCCTCATGCATTGATAGGAGAAGAAAAAATAAAACGTGGAGATGCAGAGGATTTGGCTGCCATATTATATACATCGGGTACTGATGCCAATCCAAAAGGGGTTATGTTAACACATAAAAATTTCCTGAGTAACCTTGATGGCTGTATACATGCATTTAAATTCACGGATAAGGATATACTATTAGGTATACTTCCGCTTTTTCATACCTACGCATTGACTACTACATTGATATTACCAACCTGTGTGGGCGCAACAGTAGTTTATCTTGAACGGTTTTCAGGGCCGAAAGTTCTTGAAGTGATTGAGAAATATAAGATTACCTGTATAAGCGCTATTCCATCCATGTATAGGATGCTCGTGCGAGCCGTGACGTCAACAAAACATAATGTAAGCTCTTTAAGACTTTGTACATCAGGAGGAGAGCATTTACCCGGAGAGATACTGGCAGCATTTAATAAGGCATTTCCTGTCCGGTTAATGGAAGGATATGGACTAACAGAAGCAACAGCCGTTGTCTCTGTAAATACCCCTGAAAAGTATAAGCCAAATAGCATTGGCGCTCCATTGGATAACCTTGAAGTGAAAATCGCAGGTGAAAGTGGACAATGTCTGCCAGCAAATAAAGAAGGTGAAATTTGGGTGAAGGGACCGAATATCATGAAGGGATATTATAAACTCCCAAACGAAACCGAAAAAACAATCACATCCGACAATTGGCTTAAAACAGGAGATTATGGCAAAGTAGATACAGAAGGATTTTTATGGATTACCGGCAGAAAAAAAGACCTGATTATTATCAGCGGAGAGAATGTATCTCCTCGGGAAATTGAACAGGTTATCGGTGAACACGAAAAGGTATTTGAGGTTGCTGTTGTTGGTGTGCCTGATAAAGTCCGGGGTGAAGTTCCCAAGGCCTGCATAGTATTGCATGAGCATGCGATGTGCAGCGAGGAGGAAATCAGAGACCATTGTATGCAACGATTACCAAACTATAAAGTTCCTAAATATTTTGAATTTCTTAAAGAGCTGCCACATAGTCCCACAGGTAAGATATTAAAAAGGGTTCTGAGGCAATAAATTTTTTGCTCGTCCCCGTTTTCTGAGAAAAAATTTTTTACATCTATCTTTAAACATACCGAGTCCAACCTACCGTTACTATGTCTTTACCATTTTTCTTGCCTCTTTTAATTACCGGTGTAACAGGCGTACCCGGCTACAGCGTCTTTAAATATCTCCATGCAAAATACCCAAAACACGTTACAGCCATCCGCCCTGTTCGTTACTGGCCATTACGTGATGAGGGTATTATTCCTTTAGATATAGAAGACCGCAAAGGACTGGTAAGGTTAATGAAGCAGAAGAATTTCAAGTCTGTTCTGAATGGGGCAGGGTCATGCGCCTTGAAGTCCTGCGAGATGAACTCTGTGCTAGCCTATCGTGTGAATGTGCAATCGGTTCTGAATGTGCTTGAAATGATGGGAGACCAGGAGATCAGGCTCATTCACCTTTCTACAGATCTCGTGTTTCCGGGAAAACCGTCGGGCCTGTATACAGAAGAAAGCCCACTATCTCCCGTTACTATGTATGGCAAGACTATGGCTTTGGCGGAAGAAATTATTATGCTCCGCTATCCTTCTGCAGCAATTTTTCGCATATCGCTCCCCATGGGAATCAGCGTAAATGGACATGCGGGCGCCATTGACTGGATATTATCCCGCTTTAAAAAAAATAATCCGGCCACACTATACTTCGATGAATTGAGATCGCCTTTCTACTGCGAGGACTTCAATAAGATTGTAGAACTTACCCTGGGGGAAAAGATACGGGGTATTTATCATCTTGGCTCACATCGGCACCTCAGTCTTTACCAGATAGGGCAGATCGTAAATAAGGTAGGAGGTTACGCCCCCCATCTATTGAAAGGGTGCATGCGTAAAGAGGCAGGGCCAATGCCCCCCCGGGCAGGTAACGTTACTATGAGTAATAGGAAACTTATCGAGGCGTTGGGGGTAGATCCCTTTCGTAAATGGCCTTATCTGGATTATCACGTCCCTGACGGAGACCAATGGCATTATGACCGTCCTGATCATATGGTCTTTCATCCAGAAATGATTCACAAGTATCTTTACAACATTCCTGTCAAATGTCAGTAGTATGGCTGTGTTTACACCTATCCGCCTGGATGTCCTTGAAAACAGATGGTTTTTCGCTTTTAAATTCTACAGAAAATTGTAATATACTATTATTAGGTAATAAAGAGAAAGAAATCTATGGATCAGTGCAGAAGAGTGATTAATCTCAGAAATTCGATAATACAAAAAAAGAATGGGAAAAAAATTTGAATAGAGATAATGAATTGCCGGAAAAACATACAATCCTTCCTACAGAAGCGGGTCTAACAAAGAGTGACGAAGAATCTCATAGAAAAGCTTCCGACGACATCCAGATGGAGGATGAGCTTCGTAAATTATCCCATGCCATAGAGCAAAGCCCAAGCGCGGTTATGATTACCAATAGTAAGGGCAGTATTGAATATGTCAACCCCAAGTTTACTCAGGTAACAGGCTACACCCCTGAAGAAGTCCTGGGGAAAAACCCACGCATCTTAAAATCCGATACGATACCATCGGAAGAATACCGTCAGTTATGGGAAACGATTACCTCCGGAGGAGAATGGCGGGGGGAGTTCTGTAACAAGAGAAAGGACGGCGGTTGCTATTGGGAGTACGCCTCTATCTCAGGGGTAAGAAACCATAAAGGCGACATCACCCATTTCATCGCCGTTAAGGAAGACATCACAGAACGTAAACGGGCAGAGGACGAGAGGAATAAGCACATTAAGGAGTTAGAGAATCTCATGTCTTATTCTACTATTATGAACGACGAGGTGCACGAAGAAACGTTACTGAGGCACATGAGTTCGGCTATACAGGAACATTTTAACCCGGATATTATGGCAATAATAATGCTGGACAGGGAGAGAAACATGCTTTACGTACCCCTTATAGAACCTTCCATGCCAGTAAGTGAGTTTATAAAAAATGAGGTTATCCTTGACCCTTTGTTGTGCAATGTAATAAAAACGCGCCGGGAATGTATCGTAATGAATACCAACAAGGACTTATCCTGTAAATGCATTCTTTATAAAATTGAAAGGGGTGGATATATATGCCTTCCTCTGATAGCCGGAGGAATTCTGTTTGGAATGGTTGTGATGATAAAAAAGGAGATTGCTTGCTGGAATGACGAAAAAATACGCAGGCTTATGTCAAACTATGTTGGACTGACAGCATTGGCTTTACACAGGCTTGAACTTCTGGATATTGCCAAACATACAAATATAACCGACGAGCTCACAGGGGTATATAATAAAAGATTCTTTAATGAGATACTGAGTAAGCAGATATTTCTGGCAAAGAGACGTAATGAACATTTAAGCCTTCTCATTTTAGACCCGGACCACTTTAAGAATTTACATGATACTTATGGAGAAGGAGCAGGGGACCGTATATTGCAACAAATGACAAGGATTATCAGTGATTTCGTAAACAAATCAGATATTATTGCCAGATACGATCATGAAGAAATCGCCATTATCATGCCTACATTGTTTATAACAAGGGCGCTGGTAAAGGCGGATGAAATTCGCCGGATTATTGAATATACCGATTTTGACGATATCGTACCGGGACAAACCATTAAGTTAACGGTAAGTATCGGGATTGCATCTTTCCCGGAGCATGGCACGGAACAAGAAACCCTCATAAAGCTTGCAAACAAAGCACTCTACCAGGCTAAAGAAGGTGGCAGGAATCGGGTTGCAGGTCCTTATTAAGCTTTGACCATGGCCTATAGTACCAGTACCCTTTGTATGAAACCGAACATATCCTTACCTAACGAAAGACTACCTATAGATAACTTAAGGAGAAATGCTCCATTGTTATTCTTTTCCTCTTTACGTTATATCAGGTTTTAAAAGACAAAACCCAACGGCTTTTTACCCACCCCTCAATTCCCTCCCGAGAGGGGACTTTTATACTTCCCATGCAAGGTAGAAGGATCTCTACGATAGTTTATGAGATTGCTTTGGAAAAAATCCTCGCAATGACGTGGTTAAGAGTTCCGTACATCCCATACACTTGCATATAGCAAAGTCTTGACTCTCTCCATATCCTGTTCGGTTTCATCTCTTGCATACTATAATGCATATGCCCCTTCGGGGTTTAAGGACTTTTTTCTGCTTTTCATCTGACCCGATCTGAAAGCGCAACCCAATACCATGGGGCTAAACATGTTTTTAATCACACATAAGTTGCGCAGAAATAGGATAAATTTGTCCAAGAGTAGCCAAATACCAGGAAATTAAGGACCGTATGGCTGAAAAAGCCTGAAAAATAAGGGT
>JAANMX010001426.1_pt1 | contig 27245 bp, 21 predicted proteins | sample 7279681 | NCBI WGS metagenome assembly JAANMX01 (sample SAMN14094542, study PRJNA606508) | bioreactor metagenome | isolation source: A lab-scale SPAN reactor treating ammonium-rich wastewater day 351 | place: Ireland: Galway | collected 2018-01-01 | reverse complement strand
ACCCCATCGCCGGAGCCGGGCTGCTGGTTACTTTTCTGATTTGTGACCAGACCCGCCTGAAGAAATTTCTCGGCGAACCTTCCGGCGGGATCCTTTTCCTTTTCATGGCGCTCTATCTGTGGGAACCATCGGTCCTGATGCTGATATTGTTCACTATTTACTTCCAGGCCACATATCTGTGGGGGGGCAAGAAGCCGGCCCATTACCTCTGGATTGCTTCAGTCGGTTTCATTCATCTGGCGGTGGTCTCGACCATCATGTCTTCGGTGGTCTTCCCCCTGATCTTTGCAGGCTTCGTGATCCTGCTCACACGAGTCCTGCTGCTGTGCGACTTTCTCACTGGAATCACCCTGGAAGATGGCGCCCTCGACCGCCGTGAACTGGCGCGTTGCGAAAGATCGGTTGTTCAACGCATGAAGGTGGTCAGCTACTGGATCGCGGGCATCTCCATCCTCATCGCAATCATCATCTTTCCGCTGCTGCCCCGTGTCGAAGGGATTTCCTATCAGCCCTCCCAGTTCACTCAGGAAAGTGTCAGCGGTTTTTCCGATGAGGTCACACTCGGCCAGATGGGCGCAATCCAGACCGATAACCGGATCGCCCTGCGCATCTTCATGCCGAAAATCCTGAACCAGAGGATATGGCGCTGGCGTGGAGCGGCTCTCGAAAAGTTCGATTACAATGCCCAGAAGTGGTCCAGCGACAGCAACCCCATGGAAGTGGTTGGAAGTTCAGGCCAGATCAGCCTCTATCATGACAAAGTGCCCCTTGAAAAGGAAAAAATATCGGTCAATGTCAGTTCCATGGCCGATCCGCGAATCTTTCTTCCGGAGGTCGATGGCCGGATGCCCTGGATGGTGGCCAGGATTCAGGGAGATTTCGAAAGGGTGGGTTTCGATCCCGATTCCTGGACATTGCAGCCCCGCAGCGATCTGCGTTACCGGGGTTTTGATTATACCCTCAGGCTCATCCAGTCCGATGTGGCCTATGACTACCGCCCGCAGCCCGGTGAAATCGATCCAGCGCCGCTTCGTGACTGCTTGAGTCTGGCGACAGTTCCCGGCGGCTTTATCCAGCGGCTCGAAGAACGGGGCGAAGAACTGGCCCCCGGGTTCAAAACCAGGGCCATCGATCCGCTCGAGCTGACCCAGACCCTCTCAGTTGGCCTGCAGACCTCCCAGGCCTATACCCTGGATTTCACCGAGCCGAACAGTGCCACGAGCCTGGAGGATTTTATTTTTGAAAAGAAAGCGGGCAACTGCGAATACTTTGCCACTGCCCTGGCGCTGCTTCTCCGAAACTATGGCATCCCGGCCAGGCTGGTCACCGGCTTTCAATCCGGCAGAGAAAACCTGTTCCGCAATTACCTCATGATCCGCCAGAGCGATGCCCACTCCTGGGTGGAAGCCTATCTCGATGATCGCGGGTGGATCACCTTTGATCCAACTCCTTCGAGCAACACACCGGTCAGTTACCTGATGGCCCACCTGGGTGTTGTCGCCGATGTCTATGATTTCCTGCAGCTGCAGTGGAACAACTATGTCCTTGACTACAGCCAGTCTGACCAGAAGGAATTCTTCACTAAGATCTTTGAAACAGGTTTTTTCGAACCCAGAAACATCTTCAACATCGGCTGGTGGATTTATATGGCGCGCCCGATGATTGCGCTCATTCTGTTCCTCGTGTTCCTGGCGTGGCTGATTCGTGAGGTGTCACCCGACTTCTCTTCATTCTTCCAGGCCTTGTCGCTCGATCTGCCCTCGTTTTCCTGGTTCCGCCGACGGCGTTCCAGCGGTTATCTGGCCACACGCCTCTTTCTCAAACTCGAACGGTCTTTTTCGCGGCGGGGCATCCCTCGGGCCTCTTCCGAAACGCCTCTCGCCTATATGAGCCGGATTGCAGCAGCCTACCCGCACAGTGCTCCGCTTTGCACCAGGTTTGCGGCTCTTTATAACATGTCCCGGTTTGGTGGAGTGTCAGAGCTTCCCGAGTGGTCACACGAGTTTCGCAATCTGGCAACCGACCTGATTCAACAGACACGGAATAACCATAAATGAAAATTGTTGTTTTTGACCTCGATGGCACTCTTGTGGATTCTTTTGAGGACATTGCCTGTGCGGCTAACCATGCCCTGAAGACCTTCGGTTTTTCCACTCACTCCACTGAGGCGGTCAAAGCTCAGGTGGGATGCGGGCTGAAAAATCTGATCCGCAACCTCCTCCCCATCCCGGATCACCCGCTTCTGCCGCAGGTTGTTGATGAAGTCAAACACTATTACAGCCGCCATCCCACCGATTTCTCCTGTCTTTACCCGGGCGCCCTCGAGGTCCTTGAAGACCTCGGGCGTAAAGATATCATCCGGGCTGTCTTGAGCAACAAAACCGATCCCCTGGTTCAGCAGATTGCGGCCAACCTCAATTTGGCCAGCCACCTCGAAGCCATTGTCGGCCATCGTGAGGGCCATCCGCTCAAGCCGGATCCTGCATCGTTGCTGGAAATCCTCGAATCGTTCTCCCTTCGGCCCTCGGATTGCCTGCTGGTGGGGGATGGCAGGCCGGATTTCGAACTCGCTGAAAAAAGTGGAGTTGCTTTCTGCGCGGCCACTTATGGTATTGTACCGCAGTCGGTCTGGGCGGAACTCGGGGTCACCCGAACCATCGATCGATTGCCTGATCTTTTGACTTTTCTTCCTGAGAGGAGCTGAACCCGATGAACACCCTATTCTCACAGATGCGATTTTGCCCGATTCGAACTGGCTGCCTGTTGATGCTGCTGATGCTCCAGAGTTCCCAGATTCCTGTTCAGGCGGAAAATCCGAAGGTCATCTGCTCCGGCGAGGCCGCGGGTGGGTATGCTGCCTTTCCCGATGTCTGCCGCCTCAAAGATGGAAGCCTGCTGTGTGTTTTCTATGCGGGCTATTCACACGTGTCCCTGCCCGCTCCCCAGTGCCCTCTGGGAGGGAGGATCACCGGGATTCGATCCACTGATGAAGGAAAAACATGGAGCGACCCGGTCGTCATGATCGACACGGCGGAGGATGATCGCGATCCATCGATTGTCCAGTTGAACAATGGGGATCTTCTTTGTAACTGGTTCACCTACCGCCCTTCTGAGCAGGGTCAGCAGATTAAAACTTACCTCTCCAGATCGAAGGATCTGGGGAAGACCTGGAGTGAACCCAGGGAACTGGCTCTCCCGGTGGATTTCTGGCTGGCGACTTCGTCCCCGGTCAGGCAGCTGGCGGATGGGTCGCTGATCCTGGGCCTGTATCATGAAACCGACAAAGGAGACCGGGTCTTTGGAGCCACAGCCAAATCCAGGGATGATGGGCTCACCTGGGGGGACTATGCCCCCATCGGAGATGGAGCCGGGGTGCATCTCGATGCGGAAACCGATGTGATCCCTCTTAAAAATGGAAATCTTTTTGCTGCCTTGCGCAGCAGCCGTGTCAATATGCACTGTGCCCAGTCCTCAGATATGGGGAAAACCTGGGGTCCTGTCCAGGACATCGGGTTCAAAGGACACTGCCCTTACCTTTACCGCCATTCCTCGGGCCTGATCCTGCTGGGTGTCCGGATTCCCGCCACCTCAATTTATTGGTCAACCGATGAAACAGCCACCTGGAAAGGCCCGCTTCAGGTCGATGCTCACACAGGTGCGTACCCAAGCATGACCGAGCTTCCCGATGGGCAGGTGCTCTTTATCTATTACGAAGAGGGTGAAGGCTCCGGCATTCGTGCGGCCTTTCTGAAAGTCCAGGGTGATCAGGTGGAAATGATTCCCTCCGAGTGACAACCAGTGTTGCAGAATAATAGTATAGATATGCTTAAATTACTGTTGACATGCGGATCCTCGAGTGAGATGATTGGATAAGTTTCAGGTGTGTGTGTCTGTTTTTTTCTTGAAAAGGTGCTCGCAATGACACCTCAGTCACGATCTCATTTCAAAACAAAAGGAGAGGCATAATGAAACACGCTACTGTTATTGCTCTGGTTGTTCTTTTGTTGATTCCCATCATGGCGATGGCCCAGCCCGACCCCAGGGGGCAAGTCCTGGTTTCGACTCGAAATAAGAGTATTTATGCCGTCCCGCCCACAGAGAGTGTTTCTCCCGGGGATATGGGTGCTCTGATCCTGCTGCAGAATGCCGGTTATCGTGGAAAACTCTATGCTGATGCTTACATGCCGGATGAGTATACGGCAGCGGAAGTGACAGGGGATACAATTGAGCTGGTTTATCTTTCGGGAAGCAGCTCCTCATCGGATGTCCAGGCGGTCCCGGAAGGTGTGCCGGTGTTGATGGGTGAGCATGTGACTCTGGCCAACCCTGCGCGAGCCGGAACTATTCCCTTCTATGCCGAAGGCACCTCCACCGGGGACACCAACCGTTGGGGCCAGGATTCGACCGGCTTGACCCAGTATATGAAACTGGTGAACACCAGCCACCCGATAACACAGGGAATCCAGACCGATGCCAATGGACTGGTGCGCATCCTGAGGGATCCCTATCCCAATGAGGATGCCTACAGCCGCCCGGATCCACTGGTCTCTGGCTCCTGGAAAAAGAACTACGAGTATGCCTGGCCTGGAGCGGATATCGCCGGGAAGGCCTCCGGGCTGACAGTGCTGGGTGTCAGCCCTCTCGATGAAACCCGTGTTGTTTTCGCAGTCCTCGAGCAAGGCGCCACCATGGCCAATGGACAGCCGGCCAGTGCAAGGTATGTCCATATTCATGTCAATGAAAATGGGTCAGGTGGAACCATGCGGCGATTCCTGGGCATGAATGAGACCGGCCGGCTCCTGTTTCTGCGTGCGGCTCAATGGGCGATGGGTGACCCACTGAGCCAGCCGGGAGCCTCTGAGGTCGAAAACTGGAACCTCTATTAAGCCGTTAAAGCGACGAAAGCCTTCAGAGACACATTCATGGGGGGATCCTGGATTCAGTGGATCCCCCTTTCCTTTGTCACCGCATGTTCTGAAGAGGTCCAGAATGACTGTTCATTTCTGCGAAAGCAGGAAATGGCAGGTAGGTATTTTAGCTGGATGGAGTGGTATTCCATTTAAAAATCGAGATCCGAAGCTGTATCTTCCGGCAAACCTTGTTAGTATCCTGTTGAAACTTTTGGGATGAGATCAGCAATATTCATGTGCCTGTCAATGGCCTTCCGGCATAAGAAGGAATGGCATGCCTTCGGGTTTGTCCTGAGTCTGTTTTTTCAGCTCGGGCAGCCTGTTCAGGCGGGCAGCCTTTCGCTCGATGGAGACTGGCTTTTTTATCCGGTTCACGGTGGAATCAACGATATTTCGGAAACAGTCAATGTCGATAAATTCACCGGCATCCAGCAGGCCTCGGTCCAATGGGAGCCGATCAAGGTTCCGGGCTACTGGGATCAGCCTCCAGGCGGATTTCCATGGACCGAATCCACCATTCCAGGTGGCCCTTATCCGAAACATGATGGTGAAGCCTGGTATCGTCTCAATTTCCGGGTCCCACCGGAGGTTTTCCCCCCGGGGCGTGTCACCAGTGGAGACCGGGATCATGTCGGGGTGCTCCGTTTCGAGGGTGTTTCTGCCCAGGCCTCGGTCTGGTTGAATGGCGCTCTGGTCGGCAAACGAGTCCGGGGGGCTTATACCCCATTCGAAGTCACCTTTCCTTCCTCAGCCCTGGCTTCGGCGACCAATGTCCTGACTGTTCGTGTTTTTGACAAAGCCGCTTTCATCGAGCCGGGGCACTCTTCTCCCAACAGCACCAGCTCGATTCCCCTCGGGTTCGATCCGAAAGTCGGCGGCATCTATCGGCCGGTTAACCTGCGTATTGTTCCCCGCGAACGGATCCTCGAGGTTTCTGTGCTTCCGAATATACAGGCGCTGGCAGTCAGTGTGGCGGTTTCTGATGAAGCCATCGGCACCAGCACCCTTGAGCTGACCATCACCGAAAAGGAAACAGGCACCCGCATTTATGGCCCGATTCTTCAATCCGTCAATTTTGACCGGTCAAAATTCCGCGGGTTGAACATCTCGATTTCCAACCTCTCGCTTGCAAAAACATGGACACCGGAATTCCCATCCCTGTATCGTCTTTCGGTCCGATTGCTCGGGCCTGCCGGAGGGGAAGATTCCCGCGAACTCGAGTTCGGCTTTCGCAGCTTTACCGCCCGGGATGGAAAATTTTTCCTCAATGGCAAGCCTTACTTCCTGTTTGGGGCCGGCTCGCCGCCACATTATGAAAACCCGCCCGAGGCTGTCGCACGCGCACAGCTTCAGGCGCTCAAGCAGGCCGGTGTGCGCATGGTCCGCTTTGCCCATGAGCCGCCGGCGGAATTCTGGCTTAAAATCTGTGATGAACTCGGACTGCTGGCATGGATCGAAGGCCCCCTGTATGCCGATGATGGCCCTTATGATCTCGCCAATCCGGCTTTTATCGACCAGGCCTCGCAGGAAATGACTGCTATCATTCGCTCCCTGCGCAGCCACCCCTCGGCGGTCATCTGGTCGATGGGGGCAGGGAACTGCATGAGCGCTGCCAGGGTCGATGAAGGTTTTCGTAATGCCACCACTGCGGCGCTTGAGAACCTGGTCAAATCCTGTTCCAGGTTTCTGCCTTCACCGGCTTATGTGGTCATGCCGGATTCCGATAATCGGGGCCTGTTGCCTTCTGCGGTTGAAGATTGGCATGTCGACAGCGGCTGGTATGAGGGCCGCCTGGCGGACTGGCTGCCGTTTCTCCGCCAGTGGACCCTGCTGAGAAAAGGGGCCGATGCCGCCAACCCGCCCTGGGTTTCTTCGGAAATTCAGAGCGGATATTCCTCCGCCGGACAGGGAGTTCCTGTTGGCTCCACCCCTGAAATCACCGCCACCAGGATGCGCATCGGAACCCCTCCCGATGACAGTGCAGCCCTGCTGGAATTTCAATCTCAGCGAATCCGAACCCTGCTCGAGCAGGCTCGCGCTTTCAGGGATCCGCGAAAGAACCGTCTGGCCGGCCTCTTTCCATTCACCTGCGCCAACTGGTTCTACAATCCGATGACCCCCCAGGCCCTTTCTCCAAAACCCATCCTGGAGGCGGTCGGCAAGGCTTACTCACCTGTCATCGTCACCATGAATGGCATGCGCAGGCATTTTTACAGCGGGGAGATCCTCGATGCCTCATTCACCATCGCCCATGATGATATTAAAGCAGGAACCATCACCACCAGCCGGCTGGTCTGCGAGGTATCTGGGCTTGGCGGGCAGGATCCCATTTCGGCCCAGAGTGAAATATCATCGATCGGCTATTACAAAAGCAAATCCCACAGCCTGGCCCTCAAACTTCCTGAAACCCCCACCATCGAAACCGCCAAGGTCAGAGTCCGCCTGATTTCCAGTGAAACAGAGATCGCTGGCAATGAGCTCACTGTGCGCATCGGGAACCGTGCTGTTTGTGATCCCAATCCCAAGGATCTTGCCGAAGGGGTGGGGGTCTATGATCCACAGGGAGACCTGGTTCGTTTCCTTGAAGCACATAAATTCCAGGTTAATCCACTCGACAACCTGACCCAGCTCAACCAGCTTCAAGGGCTGATAATCGGGCCGGATGCCTATGATCATTACATTGCCCGTGCCTGGCCCAGCTTCGAAAAATGGATTCAGGCTGGGGGCAGGCTGCTGGTCCTGGCTCAGGAAAAGCATGAGAGCCGTTGGCGTTTTTCCGGCCCTTATCCAGGAGATTATTTCGCTTCCTCCCCGGAAGGCTGGCCATCCGGGATCGATTTTGTCAACCTGCGGATTCCTGACCATCCCCTTTTCGAAGGGATCAATCGGAAAGACATGAGCAACTGGGGAAATACCGGTGTCCTGGCGACCTCTGTCCTGGTCCGGTATGATTCGCCGCCAACCTCGGCCCCCGGTGTTCGCAGGACACTCGCCGATGTCATCACCAGCAGCAACAAGGCCGGCTGGGGCGACATTGTTTATGAATATGCCCTCGATGAAGGGCAGGCCCTGTTCTGCCAGCTGCACCTGGTCGATCAGGCGGGTGTCGATCCCATCGCGGGAATTATTCTGCGCAATGCCCTGCGTTGGGTGGGCGCTGCGCACCGTCCGGTCCTCGCCAGGATTCCTCCTCCCATGGTTCCATTCAAAGCGCCGCTGGTCGGAAGCAACAGGAATGAAGTGGTCGCCAAAGAAGCAGGCTCCGGGCCGAACGAACCCATTCGGGCGGTGCCTCTTCCCAATGCCCAGTTTGAAACCGGAACCTTTACCGATCAGGCGGGCACCCGTCTGCATGGGATCAAACCGAAATCCGCCAATGGCGAGGTCTATTATGATCTCGATGACCGTTTCTGGTTCGACCAGGGGGGAGCGGCAGAAATACAGGTTCAGGTTATCTGCCAGAAGCCTTCACGCATCCGTCTGGATTATGACTCCTCCGACAACCTCCTCGGGATTATGAGTGTGGCCAAACGCGCCTCACCACGCAAAGTTCTCGAGGTAGGAGTCTGGAAAATCCTGGTTTTCTCTGTTCCGGATGCACGCTTCGCCAATCGCCAGTATGAAAGATGTGATTTCCGGCTCGTGGTCGAGGAGGGCGATGCAGTCTTCGGGCCGATTACAGTCCGCAGGTCAAAATCCTGACTTGCGGCCCGAGGGTGCCGGACTGAAACCCCCTGTAAAGAATGCGAATCCTGTTCCTCAATCATAATGTCATTGGCAGAGGAAGTTTTCTGCGCTGCCTTCCTCTGGCGGGTGAACTTCATCAACGCGGGCATGAGGTGGTGCTGGTCACTACCGCCGATTCGATCCAGTCGGGATGGAAAGAAGAAAACCGCTCCGGTGTCAAGGTCTGGGTCACTCCGCGCTGGGGAAAAATCGGATCACATGATGGGGGCTATGCCCTGGTCGACATACTCAGCCGTCTCGGCCTGCTCCGCCACTCCTGGGATCTGGTCCATGCCTTCGAACATCGCCCCAATGTCACGATCCCCGGACACCTCCTGCATCTCTCCGGCATCCCGCTGGTTTCCGACTGGTCCGACTGGTGGACAAAAGGCGGAATCACCACCTCACGCCGCCGATTGGAGTGGGTTGACCGGCTCGAAGGCAGCTGGATTGAAGAAAGAACCAGGAAACATTCCGATGCAGTGACTGTCGTCTCTCAAACCCTGTATGAACGGGCCATCGGTGTGGGGGTTCCTCCAGACCGCCTGTTCCAGATTCCCTCCGGCTGTGACCACCGCCGGATTACTCCGCTCGATCAGCAGGAATGCCGCAGGCGCCTGGGGCTTCCATCCGGATGCCCGATCGTGTGCTTCTCCGGATTTGCTTTCTGGGATTTTGCCTTCCTTCTCGATGCCTATCGATGGGTGCTGGATTCCTTCCCGGAAACCCGTTTCATTGTTATCGGCTCGGATAAAGAGGGCCAGATCGAATCCTTGTGCCAGGCCAGGCTGGGGGAAAGGGCCGGGCAGGTTCACCAGCTGGGTGTCTTTCACCCTGATGAGATTTCCTTGCCTTTGTCAGCTGCGGATATCCACCTGCTGCCGCTTCCCGATAACCTGGTGAACCGTGCACGCTGGCCGATCAAGTTCGGCGACTACCTCTGCTCCGGGCGGCCGATGGTGGCCTGCCGTGTGGGCGATGCGGTGGAGTGGCTTCCGCGCTTCAATGCAGGACTGGTCTCAAACCCGGATCCGGAGGATATGGCGGCGCGCATCTGTGAGTTGCTCTCCGATAAAACTCTCCGAAGAGAGTGTGGTGCCCGTGCCCGTGAACTGGCCTGTGGGCCTCTCTCCTGGGGCAGCCTGGCCGAACGATTCCTCGAGGTTTATGAAAAGTGTCTCGGGAACCGCACCCGATGAAGCCTCCAGAGCATAAAACATCCCTGGCTGAATGGATCCGGCTGGCGCAGCTTCGCCTCCACGATGCGGAAGTCGAATCCCCACGCGAATCTGTTCTGCTGCTGGCTGAACATGCTCTGGCCCTGACCCGATCCAGGATGCTGGCTGATCCCGGACACCCTCTCTCCTCCCATGATCTGGCGATTCTGGAAGAACTGCTGGAGCGAAGGCTTTGCCATGAGCCGGTGGCTTACATCCTGGGCCGGAAAGGATTCCGGGATCATATCTTCACTGTCTCTTCAAGAGTTCTAATTCCTCGCCCGGAAACCGAGGAGCTGATCGATCTTATCAGTTCGTATCAGCTTGGACCGAAGTCCATTCTCGATGCAGGCACCGGCACAGGCTGCCTTGCCATCTGCCTTTCCGGGATGTTTCCTACAGCCCAGGTCTGCGGCTGTGATTTCTCGAGTGAGGCTCTGCAATGTGCCCGAAGCAATGATCCGGACAGGCGTGTCCACTGGGTGGAAAGCGACTGGCTGGCATGTTTTCGGCAATCGGTTTTCGATCTGATAGTGAGCAACCCGCCCTATCTGACCCGTCAGGAAATTCTGCAAACCGATCCACAGGTCAGGAACTATGAACCGGTGCTGGCGCTCGATGGCGGCGCAGATGGCTGTGAGGCCTTCCGCCGCCTGATTCCACAAGCCAGCAAGGCTCTTGCGCCGGGTGGAATCCTGTTACTGGAAGGAAGCCCCACAGTTGCACTGTCTGTGCTGAAACTCTTATCCGATTGGGAATTCCATTCCATTGAAATGCACTGCGATCTCTCGGGAAAAGAAAGGTTCTTCACCGGGAGGAAATGAACCGATCCTGCCGGCTGCTCAATCCACCGGATCTGCGCCCCTGTCTCCTGAATGAATCCAGCGTGTTCCATCGCCCACATCCGGGTGGGGGAGATGCCCCATTCTCTGCAGGCTGTCGATGGCCGCTTTTTCTGAACCTGCCTTCATGATCAGAATATGCGGGGCAAGGTACCCAAGGCAGTGCTGCGAAATTTCTTTTGAGTGGTAAATGTCATCAGCCAGCATGGAAGTTTCACACACCAGCAGCAATGGGGTTTCCAGCCCGATTCGCCCATATCCGATCCCCCAGGACTCGATGCTGTGATGAACATTCTGCGGGATTGTGCGTTTGTCCCCGAGCTGCTTCGTGTACCACCGGATCTGCTCGTCGGCTCTCCACCCGGAGCAGAAGCCCCGGTACACGGAATCGCGGGTAATGCGATAATTCAGGAGTGTATCGATGGAAATCAGCTCGGCAATCTGCTCCAGCACCACACGGGATTCCCATGCCAGGTTGGCAGGGGCGACTATCTCGAAATTAGGCTGAAGATGGATGAAGCCGAATGAATCCTCGGGAATCATTTCTGGCTCGGGGTGAGGCCTCCACAGCAGATCTTCCCCATCATGCCCCAGGTCGCACAGTCCGAGTGAAAAAAAACCATACAGGATAGCAGAAATCCTTTGCTGGTTCTGAACCGGCTGCCCACCCGGCAAGGGCGGATACATGTGATTCTGAAGGGATTCGACACTGAGCCAGGCGGATCCTTTTCGGCAGCATTTCCGATGCAGGTTCAGAATGCATTTAAGATCGGTCTCGAAGCCTGGATAGGATCCCTCCATGGAGAGGATCCTTTCCAGAGCCTTTTTCGGTGAGCCAAACAGATTGATCGCGGCCTGAAAAGACTTCTTTCCCGGGACAAGAATCCCTTCCTGCTCGCAAAGCAGCCCGGCTCCGTGTGCCAGCCTGAACAGCCTGGCAAACCAGGAGGAGCCTCCAGATACAGGTTCCTGGGCGAGGTCTTCGGTTCTCACACCCCTGAGCAGCGGAAGAATCTTGCGGATTTCCCTTTGGGAAAGCTCACCATTCTTCATCAACGGTATTCTGTCCCGATGCAGGTACCCCAGCAGTGTAATCGTGTCTTCGAGCCAGGTGTTGGTCCCGGCCGAAAAATTTTTCGGGGCCGGTTGCTCGGCAAGTGGGTCTGGAAGGTTGGGAAGCATGAGTGCTCTCAATGGCCCTTTGACTTCCTCGAACAGCGCATACGAGTGATACATCCGGTTTTCATCGGTTCCTATGCCGACCAGGCCGCACTGCATCAATTCTGAGAGAATGAAACCCCGGTCGGAGCCAGCTGCCCGCCATGCCGGATTCTGCAGATCCTGCGAAACAATGGCCACTTCACTGCGCACGACGAAAAACTGAAGCAGCTCGCAGGCCTCTTCTTCCAGGTCGGCCAGAAGCCTTTCGAGAGTGGTTCGCTGCACGATCTTCTGTGCAATTCCAGAGACCAGGCGCTGCTTGGAGTTCTGCAGGCCATACAGGCCGATCCGGCTGGCGATGGACTGCAGCTCATCGATGCTTTTCTGCATGAAATAGGGAAGGAGATGCAACGGTGTTTTTTCCATTGGCTTGCTCTGTTTGCTTCGAACCCCCTCCCATCGTCAGCCGGGTGCCGGGCACCGGTTCTGATTCATTCCGTCTGGCTCGCGTTAGCCCCGCTGTCTATCTCCCCGGGACCGAGTGGATCGGCGGGAAACTGGCCGGGAAAGAATCTTTGCGATCGACAATTTCGTAGCTGTAACCCTGCTCGGTCAAAAATAACTGGCGTTTGGTTGAAAACTCCTGCTCGACAGACTCTTTGGTGACCAGAGTATAAAAGTGGGCGCTCCGGCCATGGGATTTGGGCCTCAGGATCCGCCCCAGGCGCTGCGCTTCCTCCTGGCGGGATCCAAAGGTTCCTGAGACCTGGATTGCCACATTGGCATCCGGCAGATCGATGGCAAAGTTGGCCACCTTTGAAACAATCAGGCAGTGGATCTGCCCCTCGCGGAACTGTTCGAACAGCTCCTCACGCCGTGAATTGACTGTCTGGCCGGTGATCAATGGAAATCCGAATTTCCTGGCGATCTCATGCAGCTGTTTCAGGTACTGGCCAATGATCAGGACCTGATCATCGCTGTGTTTTTCGAGCAGCTCTTCGACCAGGGTCATTTTCAGGCTGTTTTCGGAGGCGATCCTGAATTTGGCCCGGCTGCCCGAAATTGCATAATCCAGCCGGGATGAGTTTTCCAGCGGCAGGCGGATTTCATGGCACTGCGCCGCGGCGATCCACCCTTTTTGTTCGAGCTCTTTCCATGGCACATCGAAGCGTTTCGGACCGATCAGGCTGAATACATCATCCTCATGCCCATCTTCACGCACCAGGGTGGCTGTCAGCCCGAGGCGGCGTTTCCCCTGGATTTCGGCGGTCGCACGGAATACCGGAGCCGGCAGCAGGTGGACCTCATCATAGATGATCAAGCCCCAGTTCCGCGCATCGAACAGATGAAAATGGGGAAATGGGCCTTCCTTTTCCTTCCGGTAGACCACGATCTGGTAGGTCGCAATGGTCACCGGGGCGAATTCTTTCCTCTCTCCGCTGTATTCCGCAATCTGGTCGGATGTCAATGTGGTTTTTTCGAGGATTTCTTCCCGCCATTGGCGCAGCGCCACAATGTTGGTCGCCAGGATCAGTGTGCTGGTCTGAAGCAGGTTCATCACTGCCAGTCCGACCACTGTTTTCCCGGCTCCACAGGGGAGCACGATCACCCCGGAGCCTCCCTCGACCCGGCCCCCCAGATGAAAGGCCGCGGCTGACTGCTCCTGGTAATTCCTCAATCGAAATGGGTGCCCATCCGGCAGATTTTCAGCCAGACTGAGGGATAAGGGATCTCCTTCGGTGTATCCGGCCAGATCCTTGACCGGATAGCCGATCTTGATCAGAACCTGTTTCAGGTCCCCTCGATGGCGCCGATCCACATGAAAACTGTTCTTGACCCCACGATCCACAAGGAAGGGAGAGACCCGGCGGTGATGGCGCAGCTCCTCCATCAGAAATGGGTCGCTGCAATGCAGTGTGATCCCGTCTCCCTCGGCTTCGAACCACAATTTGCCATAACGCGAAAGAAAATCCTCGATATCCGCAATCAGATTGGAGGGGATGTCAAATTTGCTGAAATCACGAAGGGTCGATAGAATGGCTTCCAGAGAAACCCCGCTGGCAGCGGCGTTCCAGATCGAAAGAGGTGTAATTCGGTAGGTGTGAATATGCTCAGGACTCTTGATCAGTTCAGCAAACAGCGCCAGACGGTCGCGAGCTTCTTCATAGGAGGGGTTGTCGACCTCCAGCAGGACCGATCGGTCACTCTGTGCAATCAGTGGTTTATGGGGATCGAAAACCATTCCGTGGCCTGCCCTTTTCTTTCCGGAATTCGGGTAAACGGTTTATGATAGCAGAAATCTCGCCCGGTGAACCAGAGCAGGGGCCATTTTGCCGCCCTTTCTCATGTTTTCCGGATCAAATGACGAACCGGTAATAAAAAATTGGCCAGTTCGAAAAGAAGGCTTGACAAGTTCTGATTTGCATGATGATAATATGCTCACATCTATGAATTTGCGGCTTCTATATTAATAAGGAGAATGAGATGGCCGAAGAAGCCCCGGTATCAACCCAGCCAGCCAAAGGCGGCGCTTTGAGGTTGATCATCATCATTGTCATCCTGATTCTTTTATCAGGAGTGGGGGTCGCCTGGTTTCTGATGAGGCCAACTCCACCTCCGGTATTGAAGGCGATTGTCTGGCCGGGCGAAGAGGAAAAGGCGTTGCAGCTGACAGCGACTCTGTCGGATGGTTCGTATCACCTCCTGACTGAGTTGCGAATGGAAACCGCCCCTCTCGATGTGGCCACACATGGCCATGAAGTTGAGGAGGAGTTCAAAGGAAAACGGAGTGTCATCCTCGGCATCATGACAGAAGTGGCTAACAGCCTGGATCAGACCACTGTTCATAAAATCAAAGAGTTTAAATCCCGCCTGCTGCGGCGTTTGAATGATGTGATCCAGACTGCGGATATTGAGGATGTGGCAGTCGAAAACTGGCTGGTTCAACCAGCGGAATAAGAACCATGGCAGAGATTCTTTCACAGAATGAAATCGATGCGCTTTTGAGTGCCCTTTCTTCGGGAGAAGTGGCTGATACCCAGGCCCCTCACGAATCCGGAAAGGGCATCAAACTCTATGATTTCAAGCATCCGGACCGGTTCTCCAAGGATCAGACCCGTTCGCTGCACATGCTGCATGAACATTTTTCCCGTCTGTTTTCGACCTCACTGTCCACATACTTGAGAACTATCATCGAGGTGAAGCTGGTTTCGGTGGATCAGCTTTCCTACGATGAATTTATCCGTTCGATTCCTAATCCGACCTGTATCAGCCTCTTCCAGATGCGCCCGCTCGAGGGGAATGCCCTCCTGGAGTTTTCGCCGACCCTGTCGTTTGCGATCATCGACCGCCTGATGGGTGGAAGAGGCCAGGCTCTTTATAAAAACCGTGAACTGACCGAAATCGAAAGAAGCATCCTGGTCAAAATCATCGAGCGGATTTTTGATTCCATGGAGGAAGCCTGGGCCAGTGTTGTCTCGCTCAAAATGGACCTCAAAGCCACTGAAGCCAACCCGCAGCTCTTCCTCCAGCTCTATCTGCCGACTGAAATGGTGATCCTGATGACGCATGAGGCCAATGTCGGGAATACGGTTGGAACCTTCTGCATCTGCATTCCCTATGTGGTTCTGGAGCCTGTTGCGGCACGCCTCAGCTCCCGCAGCTGGTTTTCAGGCAAAACAGGAACCGAAGAACCTGGGCAGTCTCCGATGGAGGGGCACCTGCGCAAATTCAATCTCCCCCTGACTGCAACCCTGGGGCAGACTCATTTGAAAATCCGTGACCTGCTTGGCCTTGAAAAAGGTGATGTCGTTTCACTGGATCAGAGAAAAGATGAAGAGATTTCGGTCAGCCTGTCAGGCAAGCCGATGTTTCTTGGCAGGCCGGGAACCCACCGCAGGCACCGGGCCTTCAAAGTGACCCGTGTTCTTGGCGGAGAAACGGAGTGGCTGGCATGAGCGCAGATGCACTTTCCCAGGAAGAAATCGATGCCCTGCTGAAGGGAGCGGGCGGCGGCGGAGGGGGAGCCATCGAACCCGCAGCCGCCAAATCTTTGGCAATCAATCCCCGCCAGGCGCAGGGCCTGAGTGTTTATGCCGGCCTGGCAGCCCATACCATGTCCGAAATGGTGGGGACCTTCCTGGCCACCACTGGAAAATTTGTTCCTCAACGGCCGGTTGCGAAAACCAGCCGGAGTGCCGCCGAAACGATCCAGGAAAAAGTGGTTGTCACCCGCTTTTCCTATCATGGCAAGCTTTTCGGCGAAACGGCTTTCATCTTCCCTCATGCGACTGCCTGTTCGATCGGTGGAACCATGGTGGGGGATCCCTCAGCAACTGAATTCACAGGCATGGTGGCGGATGCTTTCCAGGAGGTGATGAATACAGTCCTCGGGAACCTCAACGCCAGCCTGGGCCATGCGATCAGCGCGACTGTCTCCAATACACCCATGCAGGTTGAGGCAGTCAACGCCGATCCGGAGAGCCTCAGCGCCAGCCTGGGCGGGCAGGAGCAGATGGTTCTTCAGCCGTATGAAATGTCTGTGGGAGAGGTGATTCAGGATCGCTGCTGGCAGCTCTTTTCCGCGGATTTGATCGATTCGCTCGAAAGCCTGTCCGCACCGGCTTCTGAACAGGCTGCTCCCAGGCCAGCAGCTGCCAGAGAAACCCAGCCCGCAGTCAAAGCCGCACCGGTTCAGTTCGATGCCCTGTCCGATGAAGGCCCGGCTCTGATTGCATCGCCAGCCAATCTCGACCTGCTGATGGATATCGAGCTGGAGATTCGGGTGGAGCTCGGACGTTCGAACATGAAGATCAGGGATGTTCTCAAACTGGGAACCGGTTCGGTCGTCGAGCTGGATAAACTGGCTGGCGAGCGGTGGACCTGCTGGTCAATGATGTCATCTTCGCCAAAGGTGAAGTGGTTGTTATCGATGAGAACTTCGGTGTCCGCATCACCGATATTTTAAGCCTGGCCGATCGTGTGAAAACTTTCGGCGAACGGAAAAGTTGATGTCTCTGCCGGAGAGGGCCATCGGTTCTTAGGGGGTCCGATGGCCCCCTCCGGATAGAGCAGCACGGGAGCCTGGGGGGCTCCCCAAGGGGAAAAAGGGGGAATTGGGGGATGAGCCAGAAATTCTGGTTCTGTGCTCTTGTGCTTGTTTTGTTTGTGTTGCCTGCCCGCGCAGGTGAAAACACGGCAACTGCGCCTTCTCTTCCGGCTGCAACAGCCACGCTCTCCTCGCAAGGCCTCTCAAAGGTTCAGATGGACCGTCTTTCCCAGGCTTATGATCGCGCCATGAAGCGCAACCTCGCCGAGCCGGAAAAGACTCCAGTGGCAGGGCTTGGACCTTCAACCGGTTTTGGTTCGCTGATCGCGAAGATGGTAATGTCTCTGCTTTTGGTGGTCGGTTCGATTTATGCGTTTTCTTATGCCGCACGCCGATGGACAGGGGGTGCCCTGCTGTCCACAACAGGACCTCTGAAGGTTTTGGCTCGGCAGCAGATATCGCAGAAATCATCAGTCTATGTTGTCGCAGCAATGGACCGCTTCCTCATTATCGGCGAATCGCCGCAGGGATTGACCTGTTTATCGCAGTTTGATGATTCCGAAGAGAACCGCCATATCCGCGAAACCTGGGGGTGGGATGGAATCGGTGTAAAATCCACCAACCGCCTGTACTCACCCTCGACTTCTCCCTTTGGCCCCTCACTGCGGTCTCATGTGGATGAGCTGGAACGGGAAATGTCACGTTTCCAGGAGGTGTCATCATGACCTTCAATTCTTTCGATAACCGCCAGACTCGGGTTTCTTCAATTTCACTTTCTTCAAGGCTGCAGGCTGTGAAGAGGATCGCCTCGATCGCGATTCTGTTTGTCGTTCTGCTCCTGGTCTTTTTTGCCGGGATACCGGCCATGGGGCAGGGATTGCCCACGCTGCACATGGGTGTCGAGTCGAGTTCGGATCCCAAAGATGTCGCAGTCACACTTCAGATCCTGTTCCTCTTCACCATTCTCACCATCGCACCCAGCATTCTGATTCTGACGACTTCCTTTACCCGCATTATCATCGTTCTGTCGTTTATCCGCCGGGCGCTCAACCTGCAGCAGACCCCGCCGAACCAGGTTCTGATCGGGCTTTCGCTTTTCCTTACCTTTTTTGTGATGGAGCCGGTCTGGCGCGAAATAAATACAACAGCGATACAGCCTTACCTCAAACATGAATTTGATCAGGGCCGGCGTGCCGCAATCGATCCGGCCACTGGTGATGCGATTCCGGAAGAAACTCTTCCGTTCAACATCATGCTCGAGCGGGCAGTGCGGCCGATACGCGCCTTCATGTGGTCCCAGATTGGCACGGATGGCGAGGATGAAGTGGCTCTGATGATGGTGATGGCAGGCCTTGAAAAACCCAGCAGGGAGCCGGATGTTCCTCTACGGGTTCTCATCCCGGCCTTTGTCCTGAGCGAACTTCAGAAGTCGTTCATTATGGGCTTCCTTCTGTTTTTGCCATTTCTCGTCATAGACATTGTGATCGCCGCTGTCATTCTTTCGATGGGCATGTTCACTTTGAGTCCAGTGCTGATTTCGCTGCCGTTCAAAATCCTTCTCTTTGTGATGGTGGATGGCTGGCGTCTTGTCGTTGAGTCGTTGGGGGTATCGATTCTCGGATCATAGGCGGGGTTTCAACCTGGATCCGTAGTTGTAATCAGAGAGAGGGTGAATCGGGACATTCTTCCGATTCATTGAGTTGACGTGGGTTATATGGGGTCTGAGAGGGGGTTTTTCCATGGATGAAGGCACAGTCATTGCACTCGGAAGAGACATGCTCCTCCTGACACTTTATCTGTCTGTGCCTGTCATGCTGGTTGGCATGATTGTCGGACTGATTGTCAGCATTTTCCAGGCAATGACACAGATACAGGAGCAGACTCTGACATTTGTGCCCAAGATCATTGCGATTCTGGTGGCGCTGCTGCTGGTGATGCCCTGGAGCCTTCAGCAGATCATGGACTACACCATTCGGCTGGTGGAAGAAATGCCGCACCTGGTGAAATAAATCATGCCGATCGATTACGGAATGCTGCAGGATCAATTGAGAGTGTTTCTCCTAGTATTTGTGCGCATGACCGCCATGGTTGTCGCAGCGCCGGTGCTGGGAAGCGCTCTGCTGCGTGTCGCCCCCCAGCTGGTGGTTGCGATCGGCTCGGCTTTGTCCCTGGTGGTGATGATGAATCTCCCCGCTCCGTTAAGCGCACCGGATTATGGGTGGGAGCTGGCGCTGCGTGCCTGCGGCGAGGCGTTTTTGGGTATTTCGATTGGCTTCCTGGCGACTCTGATCATGGCTGGGCTACAGTTCGGCGGAGAAGTGATCGACCACCTCATCGGATTCGCCGTTTCGGATGTCATCGATCCAATCACAAATGAGTCGGCGTCATTGATCGGCAATCTGAAGGGGCTTCTGGCGACAACACTCTTTCTGGCGTTGCATGGCCACCACCACCTCTTCAGGGGAATCATGCGGACCTTTGAACTGGTTCCGCCAGGCGGGGCTGGTTTGCCGCTGGAAGTCTGGCCGCTCATGGAAACCTATGCTGAGGCGCTGTTTGTCGTCGGTTTGCAGGTGGCGACACCCTGCCTGCTTGTGATGACGCTGCTTTGGATTCCTGAGGGCTTCCTGGCAAGGATGGTTCCTCAACTCAATCTGCTGGTAAACGATATTCCACTGCGAATCGGATTGGGGCTGTTCCTCGTATGGCTGGGAATCGGCCCATTTGTCTACCTTGTAGGGAGGCTTATAGATTCAATTGCGGCTGCCTCGGACCAGCTGGCGCTGGTCGTGGCGGGTGCAACCTGATCGGATAAGGAAAACAGATGGCATCGGGTGATGACAGCGAAGAGAGAACGGAAGATGCGACTCCACGCCAGCGCGAAAAAGCGCGCGATGAGGGTCGTGTCGCCAGCAGCCGCGAAGTGGGAACCCTTGCGGTGCTGTCCGCTGCAACCTTCGGAATCTATTACCTGGGGCCTTACATGGCGAACAGAATGTCCATGCTCCTGATATATTTCTTTGAAAATCTTTCGGATATCGACCTGTCAAAAGCCGGTGCGGTATTGCTCCTGCAGGATGTCTTTTTCCGTGTCCTGATCATCATCGGCCCGCTTATGCTGCTTCTGGTTGTGGCGTCACTTGCCGGGTATCTGCTGCAAGTCGGATTCCTGATATCTGGAAAGCCTCTTCAGCCTAAACTGTCCAGAATCAATCCGATTCAGGGCGCCAAGCGGGTCTTTTCTACACACATGCTTTCAGAAACTCTTAAATCGATCTTCAAGTTTCTCGTTGTCGTCTGGGTGTCATGGTCTGTTTTTGAGTCGATAATCCCCGCAGCCTGTGAATTGATGGACTCGGATCCAACCACAGTGTTTCCAGCTTACCTGATCATCGGCTTTCGCCTGGCCGGCTTGATTCTGCTGTTCCTCCTGATCATGGCTGTTTCTGATTATGCTTTTCAACGCTGGCAGTTTGAAAAAAGCATCCGCATGAGCCGTTACGAGATCAAGCAGGAGCTGAAGGAAACCGAGGGAGATCCACAAATCAAGGCGAGGGTCCGTTCAATCCGCCAGCAGCAGGCCCGCAACCGCATGATGGCGGAAGTCCCTCACGCCGAAGTTATCGTAACCAATCCGACTCACTACTCCATCGCCCTGAGATACGACCCATCCGAGCGTGAAGCCCCGCATGTCGTCGCAAAGGGACAGGGTTTGATGGCCCTCCGTATCCGTGAGATTGCACAGGAACACGAAATACCATTGTATGAGGAGCCTTGGCTGGCAAGGCAGCTCTATCGGACCTGCGATATCGGGGACACTGTCCCGGTCGATCTCTGGCAGGCGGTCGCAAAGGTCCTTGCGTATGTCCGGGCGCTCGACCGGAAGAAAGTGATGGTTGGGGTGTAAACCATGGCGAATGGCAACGGATTAGAAGCCCCGCGCGGCCTGCTCCACCCTGAAAACCGTGCCAATCTGCTGGCGGCGCTTGGCATCATCGGCATCCTGGTGATTATGCTGGGTGCAGTTCCCGCCAGTTTTATCTCAATTCTGATTACCCTGAACATTGCATTGTCCCTGATGGTCCTGATGATTTCTTTTTATATCTCCGGGCCGCTTGAGTTTTCGACATTCCCGAGTGTCATCCTGCTGTTGACACTCTTCCGCCTGTCTTTGAATGTCGCCAGCACCAAGCTGATTCTCCTTCCAACTGCCGGCGAGCCGACTGAAAAAGCGGGAGCCGTGATCGAATTCTTCGGGCGTTATGTCGCTGGAAGCAATGCTGTCGTCGGATTTGTAATCTTTCTCATCCTGGTTTTGATTCAGTTCATCGTGATTACACGCGGTGCAAGCCGGATTGCTGAGGTAGCGGCGCGATTCACGCTCGATGCCATGCCTGGAAAACAGCTCTCCATCGACCAGGATCTCAACAGCGGTCTGATAACAGAAGACCAGGCGCGGGCCAAGCGTGAATCCCTGGCGCGTGAATCTGATTTCTATGGGGCAATGGATGGCGCCAGCCGCTTTGTGCGCGGAGATGCCATCGCCGGCCTGGTGATTACAGTGATCAATGTCATCGGCGGGATCATTGTCGGCGCGACACGGGAGAGTCTGTCGCTGGTGGATACCATGGCCACATACACGATTCTGTCCATCGGCGATGGCCTCGTATCGCAGATTCCCTCCCTGCTGGTCTCGACTGCATCCGGCATTGTTGTGACACGTGCTGCCTCCAAAGACACGCTTGGAACCAGTGTTGGCAGGCAATTGCTTGCGCAGCCGGCCTCTCTGGCGGTGGCCGCCGGCACACTCGGATTCCTTGCAGTTGTCTCTTTTGTGAATGCCGATACACGCGGGATCTTCTTTCCCTTTGCCAGCATCGCTCTGGCGCTTTCTGTCATGTGGTACCTGGTCACACGACGGGAACAGGAACAGTATGAAGTCCAGGTGCGGCAAAAGCGCGAAACGCTGGAGGATGCGCCAAAAGAACCAGAGCCGGTCGAAAGCTTCCTCAAAGTGGATGCGATGGAACTCATGATCGGCTACAACCTCGTTCCGCTGATGGATTCCGCACGGGGTGGCACCTTCCTCGAGCAGGTCGCCACAATCCGGCGTTCGATCGCACTGGAACTCGGCATTGTAGTTCCCCAGATCCGCATCCGCGACAACATTCAACTCGGCCCGAATGAATACATGTTGCGCATACGGGGAGTTCAGGTTGCTATGGGCGAGATACTCCCTGATCATTACCTTGCCATTAACCCGGGTGAAGGCGCTGGCGATCTTCCCGGCGTCCACACCACCGAACCGGCCTTCGGTGTTCCGGCAATCTGGATCACCCCTCAGAATCGCGGCGCGGCAGAGCTGGCCGGCCATAATGTCATCGAGCCATCCGCGGTCCTCGCAACACATCTGACCGAAGTGATCCGCCGTCATGCAGCAGACCTGCTCGGACGCCAGGAAACTCAAAAACTGCTCGATGGCATCAAGGTGGAGGCGCCGGTTGTCGTCGCCGAACTCCTCGATGGTTCACAGGCTATCGGGGTCGGGAAGATCCAGAAAGTCCTCCAGAATCTGCTTGCCGAGCGCGTCTCGGTCCGCAATCTGGCCTTGATCCTTGAATCGCTGGCGGACAATGTCAGCCTGACAAAAGACCCGGATGCGCTGACTGAATTCGCACGCATGTCGCTGGCTCCGGGAATCATCCAGTCCCTCTTGGCGGGGGATGGAACCCTGTCCGTGATTCTGCTCGATCCCCAGGTGGAGGCCGAGATTCAGAATGCGGCACGGCAAACCAGCCAGGGATCCTTTGCCGCGCTGGATCCGGCCCTTTCCAGGCGAATCTTTGCCGCAGTGCAGGTCCAGTCCGATGAGGCGGCTGCGCTCGGGGTTCATCCCGTGATACTCACCAATCCGCAGATTCGCCTGGTCTTCAGCCGACTGATACGGCGCCAGATACCAGGCATCATCGTTTTGTCGTACACCGAGGTAACCGGCGATGCCAGCCTCAGAAGCATCGGAACAGTCACACTCAGCGAAAAAACACAGGGAGCACGCACCTGATGGACGCCTTTTCACAAAAAATGGAAAGGCTGTCAGACAGTCTCAGTCGATAGGGGGATGAGGGGGAAATGAGAATTCGAAAGTTTGAAGCTGCAACAGTCCAGCTGGCCATGGCCCGGGTCAAATCCGAACTGGGGGAGAATGCTGTCATTCTTCATACACGGACATACCCGGGAAGGCTGTTCGGCATCCTGGGAAAACCGCGAGTCGAGGTCACAGCGGCGCTGGAAGACCAGCAGCCCCTGTACAGCCCGAACCGGCTCGCTCCGATGACGGCCAATGATCTGCGGGTGGCTGCAACAGCTCCTGCAGCTGAGGTTAAGGCAGCTGCGCCTGCACCAGTGCCGGTCAGCCATGCTCATGCTGCGGCCCATGAGTTTCTTTCTAAAATCGAAAAAATCCGGCAATCCAACACCCCTGCTCACACTGCAACTGCCGAATCTCATCCCGCTCCCGCAGCTGGAGATGCAGCCTCAGCTGCCAGTGAAAAACCTGCTGCTGATTCCCTGTTTGACCCCACCCGGTTTGAAGCGCTCGAGGTCAGAATCGACCGTCTGGCCAACTCAATGGAAAGGCTCCTGTCGATCACAGGTCCGCTTGGCCGATTCGGCCTGCTCGCCGAGGTTCCGGTTGAGTGGCATTCCAGTATGAAGAAACTGATGGAAAGCGCCCTGTCCGAATCCCTGCTCAACCGCATCGCTCTGAAACTCATGGCGATCCCGCACCCAGGGGTGGATTATGAACAGAAGATCCTGCGCGAACTGATCGCCGGGTCCCTGGCAACTGTTCCACCGATAGCCAAACCGGAAACCGGCCAGCGTATTATCACTCTTGTCGGACCGACTGGTGTTGGAAAAACCACCACACTCGCCAAACTCGCCTCGGGCCTGGTAGTCAATCCACGGGTTTCAACCCGGGTTGGCCTGATCACAGTCGATACCTACCGCCTGGCGGCCGAAGACCAGCTGCGCAAATATGCCGAAATTCTCCGCCTGGATCTCCAGGTGGTCTATGGGCCTGAAGAAATGCCGGATGCACTCAGGCGCTGTTCCGATGCCGATGTCATCTTCATCGACACGGCCGGGCGCTCACCACGTGATGAAACCCAGATGGCCGAGCTGCGCGCTTTCCTCGATCCTATTCCCGATTGCGAGAAGGTGCTCGTCCTTTCGTCGACTATGAACGACCGTTATATTGAGGAGGCGGTTGAAAGGTTCAAGCCCCTCTCCATCCACAGCCTGATCGTGACCAAACTGGATGAAACCCGCAACTTCGCGAATCCATTCAACATCCAGCATCTCACCCATATTCCCGTTTCATATCTGACCACCGGCCAGAATGTCCCGGAGGATATCGAGCCAGTCAATGCTCTCCACCTGGCCGATGAGATCCTGGCTTCGCTAACCCTGGAGAGTTCGGACCACACGCTCCATTCAGTGGCGGGTGGAAAAGTGGAGGCTTAACCAATGCCAGCCGTTACCGATCAGGCGCAACGCCTGCGTGAAATGATTGAATCCCTGCATCCCGAGGCTCCGGTCGTGGCCTTGCGGCCCGAATACCGCAAGGTTCGCACCATCGCGGTCACCAGCGGGAAAGGTGGGGTGGGCAAATCGAATATCGTGGCGAATCTGGCCATCGCCCTGTCCCGGCGCGGGAAGAAAGTCCTCGTGGTGGATGCCGATCTCTCACTGGCCAATATCCATGTCCTGCTCGGACTTCAGCCTCATTTTAACCTGTCGCATGTCATCAATGGCGAAAAGCGGCTGGGGGAGGTCATGATCGAAGGCCCGGCGGGAGTGAAGGTCATCCCTGCCTCGAGTGGCATCGCAGAGCTGGCCATGCTGCGTGAGAGAGAATTGGAGGGGCTGATCCATCAGTTCCAGGGTTTCCTGCCCGAAATGGATCTGATCCTGGTGGATACCGCGGCTGGGCTTGCCGATAGTGTTCTTTCGTTTGTCCATGCCGCCCGGGAGGTTCTGGTGGTCACCACCCCGGAACCGACCGCCTATCTCGATGCGTATCAGATGCTCAAGAATATCCACCTGCATGAACCTTCAAAAAAAGTCCACCTGGTGGTCAACATGGCATCCTCTGAGAAAGAGGCGGAAAAAACCGGCAGCTTTATGAGTGAGATGTCGGTCCGATTCCTGGGCCATCCCCTCAATCTGCTGGGTTCGGTCCTAAGGGATCCGGATATGCCGATCGCTGTCAGAAACCAGAGAGCATTCCTCGAAGAAGCGCCGCATGGGATTGCCTCACGGGGTATTCAGACTTTGACCACACGGCTTCTGAATTCTCTATGTGAGGAAGGCAGCGAGGATCGGGATGTGGGGGGATTATGGAAAAGGGTAGCAACCTACCTTAAGGGACGAAAGGCCTGATCGATGCCGACGACACTGGCTGCACGCCCTTCTCGTGACCGTTTGTCCCGCATCGCCGCCCAGATCGAGCGGTTGGAGGCGAATACCGCTGAATGGGCGGAGTCTCCACCGAATTCGCAACCGGCAGAAGGGAAGCCGTCCAGAGACCACGAATCAGGCATTTTTGAGAAATCAAAAATTTCTCCTGATTATCCAACTTCCCAGTGGGAAAATGGATCGATTCATGCTAACCTGTCTTATTGGAGGGGAACCCTGAACCGATTGGTGTTGGATATGAAAGAACAATCCAGGCATCCCTTCTCTCTGCGCACCCTGCAAATTGCAGCCTTGTGCGCCTTTGTTCCGTTTGTTCTTGCCGTGCTTTCAGCGGCGATCCGCTTTATGCCGCAGATGCCATCTATGCCGCTTTGGTCAAAGATTACCTGGTTTATGGCATTTCCCATTTTCCTGTCGATGACAGGGGCTTTCGTCGGGTTTCTGATCGGCCTGATGCTCGATACCTTCGAGACACAGATGCACCCGCCTCACAATATTAAAACAAGTTCCGGGGAGGCCTCGCCGCAACGGGTGGATGCGCCTTCCTCTCAGGTGATGAAGTCCGCTGTCTGGGTGGCGGTGGAGGATCTCGAGCCGAACCAGCGGGTGGCAGAAACAGTCATCGGAGAAAATGGCACTCCGATCCTGCTGCGCCACACCCTGCTGAAACCCAATCATCTCGAGCTGCTCAAAAAGCAGAATATCCGGAAAGTAAAAGTCGAAGTAATGAAATATTCCAGTGAAGGAGACTTAGCTCTGGTTGGTTGATGGCCTTTCATCCGAAAGGTGGATTCATTGGGGACAGGGAGATTACTTGCATGGCTGGCAATACAACAGACTGTACTGACGAGACTCGCACTCGGCCCGTCAAGTCTCAAAAAGTTAAACCCATGCCGGATGAGGCAGGGGTCTGGCAGGAGATTCTGAAGGGCAATGCTCATGCCCGTGACCGGATGATCCGCCAGTACATCTATGTGGTCAAATATGTTCTGAACCGCCTCGTCACACATCCGCACCTTGACCAGGATGTCCTGGATTTCGATGACCTCTATTCAGCAGGTGTCATTGGACTCATCAATGCGGTCGATAATTTTGACCCTTCACGCGAGGTGAAGTTCATCACCTATGCCATCCCGCGGGTTCGCGGGGCGATCATCGATGAGCTGCGCGCAGTCGACTGGCTGCCGCGTTTGCTCCGCCGGAGGATGAACCAGCTGCAGAATGCCTATTCGCAGCTCGAAAATAAATTCCTTCGTCCAGCCAATGATGAGGAAGTGAGCGCTTTCCTGGATTTGTCAGTCGATGAATTCCGCCAGCTGCTCAGCATGGCCTCCAGGTCTGTGGTCCTCAGCCTGGATGAGGAGCTGCGCCTTTCGGATGACAGCCGGACCACACGTGGCGACCAGGCTGCGCGAACCGAAAAAACATGCCGCGACATCCTCGCACGGGATGAACTCATTTCCATCCTGGCGGAAACGATCGAAAATCTTCCTGAAAAGGAACGCCTTGTGGTGGCGATGTATTACTATGATGAAATGACCTTCAAGGAAATCGGCAAGGTCCTGAATGTCACAGAAAGCCGTGTCTGCCAGCTGCATACCAAATCGATGGCCAGGTTGCGGGCGCGTTTGAAGAATCTCGAGAATGACTTTGCCCGAACGATTCAGGCTCCCTGAAGGTCTATCGGGCAGAGTGAAAATGCTGTCGTTTTGATGTAAAGGAAGCAATCGCCTTCCGGCAGCCGGATACAGGGAGCCAGTCAGGCTGCCGGGGAGATGAGGGGATCGGGGAAGGAAGGAGGGTCCGATGCGAATCGCGGATCATGCACCAGTTCTCCAGGGGTCGCCAGTTCTTCAACAACCCT
>JAANMX010001425.1_pt1 | contig 27267 bp, 17 predicted proteins | sample 7279681 | NCBI WGS metagenome assembly JAANMX01 (sample SAMN14094542, study PRJNA606508) | bioreactor metagenome | isolation source: A lab-scale SPAN reactor treating ammonium-rich wastewater day 351 | place: Ireland: Galway | collected 2018-01-01 | reverse complement strand
ATCAATTCACAAAAGAGGCTCGTTTCGTGGAAGTACGCCCCGTGCTGGCGCTTGGGGCTTGCTATTGAAAATTCACCGAAGGGTGAGCAACCCGGTGCGAGGGGGAGCCGAGGCGTGCTGCGCCCCGCGCTGGCGCTTGGGGTTTGCTATTCAAAATTCACCGGAGGGTGATCAACCCGGTGCCGGGGTGCGCCGAGGCGTGCAGCGCCCCGCGCTCGCGCTTGGGGCTAGTAATGCCGATTTCCCGCGCTGGCGCTTGGGGCTTGCTATTGAAAATTCACCGAAGGGTGAGCAACCCGGTGCGCGGGGTGAGCCGAGGCGTGCAGCGCCCCGCGCTCGCGCTTGGGGCTAGTAATGCAGATTTCCCGCGCTGGCGCTTGGGGCTTGTAATGCAGTTTTCAAGCACCCGCCCCAATCCCGTGAAACGATCACTTTGATGGGGTCATCATCGTCGTATAGCCATGCAGTGTAGAAGGTTTCGGCAAACAAATGTCGCTGGGTACGAATTGATCGTTTCACGGGAGTGTGGCGACTCGAAGAGCGTGATGGCCTAGCGACGGCACATAATGAATTTTCTTGCTCTTACACCGAAAGCTACAATTAAGGCAAATGTAAATGATCAAATTCTTGACGAAGTCCAGAGTTTACATATCTCGAAGTTATGTCCAAGAATTTAGCCGATTTGCTGCGCGAACATGGCGTCCAAGTCACAGCACAACGTTTAGCTGTGCTGCGGGCGGTTTCGGTGCGTCCGCACTGCACGGCGGACGACATCACCGAGGACGTTCGCGCGGAAATTGGAACCATCTCTCGACAGGCCGTGTACGATGCCCTGAAAGTCCTGGTGGACAAGGGAATCATTCGACGCATTCAACCGGCTGGGTCGCCAACACGATACGAAGATCGGGTCGGCGACAATCACCATCATGTGATCTGCCGCCGCTGCGGTAAGACCGTCGACGTGGAATGTGCCGTCGGGGAAGCGCCGTGTCTCACCGCGGCAGCCGACTCGGGATACCAAATCGACGAAGCGGAAGTGATCTATTGGGGCACCTGTCCCGACTGTCGAGCGGAGCATCCAAGCTAAATCGTCGACTGTCCATCCACCCCCTGTTCTACACAACGAATCGATTGGTCACGTTCTATCACGAGGAGAGTTTTCATGACAGAAAAAGCCACCCAATGCCCAGTGATGAACCAGGTTCACCGACATACAGCGGCCGGCGCTTTGTCGAATCGCGACTGGTGGCCGAATCAATTGAACTTGCACATCCTCCACCAGCACTCTCCCTTATCCAATCCCATGGGGCAGGCATTCAATTACGCGGAAGAGTTCAAACAACTCGACCTGGACGCTGTGAAGAAAGACCTGTTTGCGTTGATGACCACTTCGCAGGATTGGTGGCCGGCCGATTATGGCCATTACGGGCCGCTTTTCATTCGGATGGCGTGGCATAGTGCGGGAACGTATCGCATCGCGGACGGCCGAGGAGGCGCCGCCTCCGGCACGCAGCGCCTGGCTCCGCTCAACAGTTGGCCCGACAACGCCAATCTCGACAAGGCGCGTCGCTTGCTTTGGCCGATCAAGCAAAAGTACGGCAAAAAAATCTCGTGGGCTGACTTGATGATCTTGGCTGGCAACTGCGCCTTGGAATCCATGGGGTTTAAAACGTTTGGTTTTGCTGGAGGTCGGGCCGACCTTTGGGAACCTGAGGAAGATATTTACTGGGGCCCCGAAAGTGAATGGCTGGGCGACAAGCGTTACTCCGGCGACCGGGACCTGGAGAATCCATTGGGCGCCGTTCAGATGGGTTTGATCTACGTCAATCCGGAGGGGCCAAACGGCACGCCTAGCGTGATGGCCGCGGCCAGGGACATCCGGGAAACTTTTGCCCGGATGGCGATGAATGATGAAGAGACCGTGGCTCTGATCGCCGGCGGCCACACATTCGGCAAGGCCCATGGCGCTGCCCCCGCGGCCCAATACGTTGGTCCCGAACCCGAGGGAGCCAGCATCGAAGAGCAGGGGCTCGGATGGAAGAACACATATCGAACCGGCAAGGGCGCCGACACGATCACCAGCGGCTTGGAGGGGGCATGGACGGCGAATCCCACGAAGTGGGACAATGGTTATCTCGACAACTTGTTCCGCTATGATTGGGATCTGGTCAAAAGTCCGGGAGGGGCCTGGCAATGGGTGCCGACCGACCCTGCGGCAAAAACTACGGTCCCTGACGCCCACGATCCGTCCAAAAAACATGCCCCCATCATGTTCACGACGGATCTTGCCCTGAAAATGGACCCGATTTATGCGCCCATCGCGAAGCGGTTTCACGAGCATCCGGACCAATTTGCCGAGGCGTTCGCCAAGGCGTGGTATAAGCTGACACACCGCGACATGGGACCCGTGACGCGGTTGCTTGGCCCCTTGGTCCCGCCGCCGCAGTTGTGGCAAGACCCCGTTCCTCCCGTCGATCATGAATTGATCGCAGGCTCGGACGTCGCACAACTCAAGTCCAAAATTCTCGCGTCTGGATTAACGATTTCACAATTGGTGAAGACGGCCTGGGCCTCTGCATCGACCTTCCGCGGCACCGACAAGCGCGGTGGTGCGAACGGGGCGCGGATTCGCTTGGCCCCACAAAAGGATTGGGAGGTCAACCAACCCGCTGAGTTGGCAAAGGTTTTGAAAGTGTTTGAGAACATCCAAAAGGAGTTCAACGGCGCGCAGGCTGGCAAGAAAAAGGTTTCGCTTGCTGATCTGATCGTGCTTGGTGGATGTGCCGCCGTTGAGGCGGCCGCCAAGAAGGCGGGGCAAGACGTGCAAGTTCCCTTCACGCCAGGGCGCACCGACGCGACGGCGGAGATGACCGATGCCGCCTCCTTTGCCGTGCTCGAACCCCTTGCGGACGGTTTTCGCAACTACGTCCGCAAGGGCATGCAGCGACCCGTCGAAGAACTGCTCGTGGATCGTGCGCATCTCCTGACGCTCACGGCTCCCGAAATGACGGTTCTCGTCGGCGGAATGCGCGTACTGAACGCCAATTTCGGCCAATCCAAATTGGGCGTCTTCACCAACCAGCCCGAGGCCTTGTCGAACGACTTCTTCGTGAATCTGCTTGACATGAACACGGAGTGGCGCAAGTCCGCTCAATGCGAGCACTTTTACGAGGGCTGTGATCGCAAGTCGGGCGATGTCAAATGGACGGGCACGGCGGTCGATCTGGTCTTTGGCTCTAATTCGCAACTCCGAGCCATCGCCGAAGTCTATGCCTGTGCGGACGCGGCACAGAAATTTGTGCGTGACTTTGTGGCGGCGTGGGTGAAGGTGATGAATCTGGATCGCTTTGATCTGGCTTGAACGTGAATCAAAGCCATCATCCATGCGAGTGGGTCGATCATCGAAGCCCATCAACGCAGCTTCAGACAGCGCACGCCGATCAAACCCGGCGTGCGTTGTCGCTGGATGGGGCTTCGTCGATGGTCAGGGGTTGAGGAGAAAGTACTTTAAGTTAAAAGTCGGAAGCAGGGGAGTGCCAGCAAGGTAAATAAATAGCGGCGACTGGATTTGAACCAGTGACCTTGGCCTTATGAAGACCCTGCTCTAACCACTGAGCTACGCCGCCTTTGAAGTCGATATTTTAAGCAACTGGCCGAGTTCTGGCCAGCAGAGCAAGATGCTTTCCAAGCGATCCTTTGGTATGACCGTCAATCCGGCCGCCAGGTTCGTGCACGAGCCCATTGCTGGCTTTAGTTCATTTTTACCTTGACAGGCTCCCGTTCCAGAGCGGAGTCCAATTCGAAAAAAGCAGTTTCGTTGAAGCCGAATTGACCGGCTATAAGGTTGCTCGGAAATTGCTGCACCAGGGTATTCAAATCCTTGACGTTGCCGTTGTAGAAACGCCGAGCTGCCTGGATGCGATTTTCCGTATTTACCAATTCCTCCTGCAATCTCAGGAAATTTTGACTGGCTTTGAGTTCGGGATAGCCCTCGGCGATCGCCAGCACGCTCCGCATAGCCTTGGCCAGTTGATTTTCATCGCGCACCAATTTCACACGATCATCGTGAGGCTGCATGGCCAAGTTGCGTGCCGCCACCACGCGCTCCAACACCTCTTTTTCATGGGCGGCGTAGCCCTTGACGGTGGACACCAAGTTCGGAATCAGGTCATGGCGGCGTTTGAGTTCCGTGTCGATGTTGCTCCAGGCGTTTTCGATCAACTCGCGAAGATTGACCATGCGATTGTACGTGCCGATGACGTAAACCAGGAGCACCAGAACGCACACGCCCAAGGCGATCAGGGTGGGAATCACCGCTTTCCTCCAACTTAGGTTCGATTCAGATATTCGGGCAAGAGATCGATGAACCGATGAGCGATCTTCTTGATGGCGTAAGCATCGTCGCGATCGAACTTCTTCTGACGATAGAAGTAGATGAGCAGCGCTTCGCCGCACCATTCCAGCGCCAACTCCCGATGTTGGAGCATGAATTCCATCATGCGCGGATGAAACACATCATAGGCGAATTTCTTGCTTTCGCAGTGGACTTGAAATGCACGGTTGAAGGCTTCCAATTCGAAATTGATGTCTTCAAAACCGAAGAAGGCCGCGAAGCGATCGAAGGTGTTCTCTGGTCTCACGGTCAAACGCATGCCGATGATGGGAATCTCGACAATCAGAGCCGATAATTCATGGTGTTGTTGGCTTTTCCCCGAACCTGTCTTGTAATGATAGTCGAACATGAGCATTAAGCGGCCGCGTTCCTCGCCTTCGATCAAGTGTTTGACGCGTCGCTGATGGCCTTGATCGAAAAGTTGGAACGGATAGTTATTGGGAATGTCATGAGGATCTCCATGGTAATAACGAAACTTCCAGGCTCGAGCCAATTCGCGCCAGAATTCTTTGCGAAGATGCTCGACGTAAAGAATGATCCCAATCACCACGGCGGCGATCAGGATGACGATAACGACATAGCCCACGATGGAGGTTGCTCCTGCTGATGGCTCGGAACCGCTTTGCATCAAGTTAACGAAAATCCCGCGATGAAACCAAGAAAAAACCATGATGAAAATCATCATGGTTTTTTCGTTGATTCAAGTGATCTATTTACTTTGGCCGGTTGGGTTTGCCCGAAGAGGGAGGGCGATTGCCATTTCCCCCCGTGCCATCAGAAGCAGGTGGCTTGTTATCCCTATTTCGACTCTCCGAAGGTGGACGATTGCCCCCAGAGGGCGGCAGGATCGGTGGCTTGTTGCCACTGCTGCCCGAGCCAGTGCTGGAGCCATTCCCGCCCGCGGGTGGACGATTGCCCCCAGAGGGTGGCAGGATCGGCGGCTTGTTGCCACTGCTGCCCGAGCCAGTGCTGGAGCCACTCCCGCCCGCGGGTGGACGATTGCCCCCAGAAGGTGGCAGGGTCGGCGGCTTGTTGCCACTGCTGCCAGACCCGATGTCCGGCCCTCGCTCCGGCCTGGTTCCGCCAAGTGGCGGCCGGTTGCCGCCTGTGGGTGGAATCGTCGGCAGCTTGTTATCACTGCTACCGGACCCGATGTCCGGCCCTCGCTCCGGCCTGGTTCCGCCAAGTGGCGGCCGGTTGCCGCCTGTGGGTGGAATCGTCGGCAGCTTGTTATCAGTGCTACCAGACCCGATACCCGGCCCTCGCTCCGGCTTGGTTCCGCCAAGTGGCGGCCGGTTGCCGCCTTCAGGCAACGTAACCGGTTTTCCATCATTTCCTTGGCCGGTGCCTCCCGTGCCAATACCTCCAGGACGAGTGATATTCGGACGGGTATTGGCATCAGTGGAGTTGCTTTCGCCCGTGCCAGCTCCGCCTCGTCGGGGCAAGGTCTGGGTCGGCGGTTGCGTTACCGGATTGCGCGAGGCAATCGGAGCCTTGGGGAGGTCCAATTTCACTGGCTGCGTGATCTTGGGCGACGTCGCCTGGCCCGAACCCATTCGCGGCAAGCGCGCCGCGGTTTTTCTCTCCCATTCTTCTCGCTGCGAGATGAAGTTGCGGGTTTCTCGCCCTTGATTCCGATATTGCTGCACTTGCTGTTCATCCAATCGTCGAAAATGCATGGGCGCGGCCGAGTCACGCGCTGCATGGGCCGTCACTTCAGCGTAAGGCCTTGCCATTACGATCTTGTTGAACTGATTGTTCACCGTGGTGGTGTTAATGGTCACATTATTGATGATGTTCTGCTGAGCAATGTAAGTTCGCGGAGGACGATAGCTCATGTCATCAAAGGCGCGGCGATAGCCCAATTGAATGTTGGCTTCCCATCGGGGATCTCGTGAACGATAGTACCAGGCATGGTAACTGTAGATTGGGCAATGATAACCAACGCCGCGCGTGTAGCGAAATTGAAACCAGGGAGTAAAGCCAAGACTCACGTAAGTGCTTCCATAGTAATCGCCAAAGTAATAGTGGCGATACATGGGACGGCAGAAGAAATGAGCCGTGAGAATGTCCACGTCGATGCAAATGCGCGGTCGGAAGAAGTAATTGGGTCGATAGACATAGCGATTCCAGAATATGGGAGCGAACAAGACGCCCCGTCGGCGAATGGAGTAATCCCAGTAGCCGTCCACAAAGACGTATCCGCAAGGAGTGTAGGTGTAGTGAGCCGGGGTCCAGATCCAGCCTGGTTGAGCCACGATCCAGTAACCTGGACGCCACAGGTATCGGGATTCACGCCATACCCATGACCCAGGCACCCAGGTATGATTTTCGGTGGGAGGTTCGGACGCCGCGCCTGTTTCCAGGGATCCGGGCGGTGCAGGGAGATATTCAACCTGGTCGCTCTGAGAGGCGGACCAGTATCCTGAAATCCATTGCGTGCCGCCCCCTTCGAGGTTGCTCCAATAGCCGGGGACCCACTGGCGACCCGGTGGCAGCATCCGCCAAAAGCCGCTAACCCATAAGTAGTCCTTGCGATCGTCATCCCAGTGCCAATATCCGGGAATCCAAGCGACGTTCTCACCGTCTGGCTTTTCGTCTGGGGGGAGTTCCTCGACGGGCTCCGGGGGCCTTATCGCAACGATCGGCCCAGGTTTCGCATCGAAGACAATCGGCTCGGCGAACGCCTCATGGACAGGACCACGCGTCAAGACCTGGGGTTCCTGATCGTTGTCGTTTTGTCCTGATGCGCTACGGTCCGGTGACATGGCCAGCATGGACAAGCTGATGAAACTTATCACCGTGATGGGGATCCAAGATCGATCGAGTCTATTACGAGCCATGGTGAGCGTCCTTTACCAAATGGCACAGGGCTTTCAGCGTTTTCTAGTTGTTCTCGTCTATCTCGAAACGCTGCAGCAGGGCGCAATTGCGCCAAGGGGGCATTTTAGAGCACAACGCCAATTCTTGCCTATCGCAATTTACGACCAAAGTTCGATTCCTTAGCATGGAATCGCAAGTGGATAAACAGCCATAAAGATATATATAGCATAGAGATGCGATTGGCAATCTGCCTGCGTAGCTCTCAGCCAATGAGCTTTATGGTGTAGTTCATGCCGGGATGCAGAACAGATGTCGATAGGGGTTGGTCTAGGCAGGCGATTCAGCACGATATAGACTGCACCCCTTCGTAAGGGACATTTGTGGCATTCTGGGGAATAAATAATGATAACCGATCGCATTGCCATCATGCATGACTGGTTGATCGGGATGCGTGGTGGAGAGAAATGTCTGGAATATTTATGCCGAGTATGGCCCAAGGCCCGGTTGCATACATTATTAGCCTACCCTCCCAAGCTCTCACCTTTGCTGCGAAGCCGCCTCGTGCAAACATCCTTATTACAGTGGCTTCCCAAAGTGGAACGTTATCATCGTTATTTGCTGCCGTTGATGCCCGCTGCGCTGCGATGTATGGAAATCAAGGACTGCGAACTCGTTTTTAGCAGCAGTACGTGTGTGGCCAAGAGCGTTCGTCCGCCCAAGGGCATTCCCCATATCTGTTATTGCCACACGCCGATGCGCTATGCATGGCATATGCGCGACGTCTACATGCAAAGCGTGCCTGCTCTTCTCCGGCCGCTGGCGAATTTCATATTGGACCACATACGGGAATGGGATCGAAAAACGGCTCATCGAGTGACCTTGTTCATTGCCAATAGCGAGAACATTCGCCGCCGCATCCGCGAAGCCTATGACCGGGACAGCCTCGTCGTCCATCCACCCGTGGACGTGGATTTTTATCACCCCATGAAGGTGGAACGGGAGGAATACTACCTCGTGGTTTCGGCCTTGGTCCCCTACAAACGCGTGGACTTGGCCATCGAAGCGTGTGCCCGCCTGGGGCGGCCGCTCCTCATCATTGGCAAGGGGGATGCCGAAGCCAGTTTGCGCGCCCATGCCAAGGGCCAAGTGACGTTCGCGGGCTGGCAAGCGAATGAGCAGATTCGACTCCATCTCCAGCGCTGTCGAGCGTTGCTGTTTCCTGGGGAAGAAGATTTCGGCATCGTTCCGCTTGAGGCACAAGCCTGCGGCACGCCGGTGATAGCCTTGGGGCGAGGCGGCGCCCTGGAAACAATTCTTCCTTGGGGTGCATCGACTCAACCCACGGGATTTTTCTTTAATGAGCAAAACGTGGACTCGCTGGCGGACGCCATGCTGGCTTTCGAAAAGCACCTCGGCGATTTTGCTGCGGAGCCATGTCGACGACAAGCGGAACGCTTTAGCATCCCGCGATTTCAGAGACAAATGAGTGCCATTGTCAAGGACGCCATGCGCAACTCAGACTTTGTGGGGCAGCGGCGCAAAGCGGCGTAAATGGTCCCAATGGAAGTTGGCGACACGCAGCGCCTTGGCATGAGGGGAGAACTTTTCCCGATAGCGCTGGGGTGCTAAAGTGCTTTATTCATCCACGAGGATGGTTCCCAAAACCGGATGATGCACGCGCAAGGAATCGATCAACAGGGAAAGCCAAGGGTGGTCTCTTTGCTTGGCCGTGTGCAACACGCACGACGCAGCCACCTCCTCCGCCAGAAGCAAGCCGTTAGACGATTGTGGCCAAGTTGGGCTGTTCATGAGGAGCAGCCGATAGAATCTCTGCAGTTGACGCAGCAGGATGCCGGACTGCTTCGCCCACGCCGCGGGAGAGGCTCCAGCAAGCCTGTTGCCCGAGGCAATCACGTCCAATCCCATGTGCCCGCTGCGTTGAATAACTTGACCCGCTTCCATGCCTTGCAGTAACTCTTGCCAGCCTGGCGCAGGCGCAATCGGCAGCCATTGCGTGATCGCTTTGGCATCGATGGAAGCATCGATCAGCAATACGGGCTGCTGCGTCTTTTCAGCGAAGATGCGACCTAACTTGACTGACAGTTCCACCTGGCCTACTTCTTGCTCTAAGGCGATGAGCATGATTGAGGAAAGTTCCCGATCATGCATGATCTTCAAAACGGCTTGGCCAATAGACTCAAACTCTTCAAGCGAGGGGTCGAGCCGTTTGGCAGTGAAGTCATGAAAGAGAGGCGAACCAATCGATTTCGCTTCCTCAGCCATCTGCTCGAGGTGCAAAAGTCGCGGCGAGGCATCCGTTTTCACTTCTTTCTTCAGCAGTTCATGGATGGGAGTGGATGAAGATCCCGCATCGGGAACTTCGATGAAAGGAATGATGGCTTCTTCAAACAGAGGTTCCCAACCTCCGAATTCTGCTTCGACCTGGAAGGGGATGGCCGTCGGCGTCGCATCGGATTCGCGTTGAGGCTCGTTCGTGGATTCCATGGCGGCCCCTGGCAGCGGCGCCGATCGCAGCAAGTTGCCATTCAGTGACTTATGCAATTTGCCCATGCCATTCTCCCAATTGGTCGTAATTCGACCAATCGATGTCCATGATCCGTTGAGTGGGATAACCAAGCACGACCGTTTCAGGCAGAGCGTTTGCGGATGTCAAGTTCTGGCGTCGCCGACTCCAGAGACAATGGTGCAGTTTGGATTAGCCTGTCATCCAAACCACCGTCGTGATCTACTCCTGGCAGGCCAATGGATTCAGCCGCCAATAGTAATGTCTCTGCATCCATTTTTTGCGTGTTCGCTTCGATAGCCAATCGGTATGCTTCATTGGCCAAACGTTGGACCCAACGCGGCACCCCCTCCGTCAATTCCGTGAGCAACTGAATGGCTTCCTCATCCACCCATTTTTGCGGGGAGAGGCCAGCCTGCTTGAATTCACCATTAAGGAATTCTTTTATGGTGTCTTCAGACCATGGATGGAGCGATATGCGGCGCGCGATGCATTGACGCAAGCTTTTCAATGCCTCTTGATCCATCTTCTGTACCAGTTCTTCCCGCCCCACGAGCAAGGTCTGAATCAAGCGTCCATTCGCTCCCGCTAAATTGCCTAAAAGTCTCAGTTCTTCCAATTGATCAACTTGAAGGTGATGGGCATCATCGACAAACAACAGCATTCCGCCTTGCGAGACACTGTTCAGCACGGCATCCGTGACGGCTAACCGCAGCCTTTGCTCCGAAGGCAAATCGTAGGGCGCATCCAGGTCGTACAAGATGGCCTGAAACAGGCTCGTCAAATCTGGCAAGTGAGGATTCAATACCTGAACGACGCACATTTCCTGCATGAGCGTTTGAACCACTCGTCGGGCCAGCATGGTTTTGCCCATGCCGCTATCGCCCACGATGAGGGCCATGCCATGACGTTCGCGTAAGGTGTGAAAGATGGCAGCTTGCTGCTCAAAGCGCAGGGCAGAGGGATACAGTTGCGGATCTGGTCCATGATCCACGAAAGGTTTGGGCTTCTTTTCGGAGATCATTGGTTTCATGCAAGTCGATCCATCGGCTCATGCCTGAACTCAATCTCGGCCAAGGTCCTTTCCTAGCATCGAATGGGGGCAGCTTGCTTCTTTAATTTGGCCAAACATTTCCCAGGGAAACGATTATGCTACAACAATCCGGGTAAGCTTGACAAACAGGATGGAGATGCATTCATGGCTGCTCGAAGACTGGATGGCAAGGCCGTGGCCGAGGTCATCAAAAATGAATTAAAGGTCGGCGTGGATCAATTTCGGCAGCGTCATGGTCAAGTTCCAGGTTTGGCCACGGTGCTGGTGGGCGAGAATCCTGCAAGTCAGGTCTACGTGAGAAATAAACATAAAGCGTGTGCTCAGGTCGGCATCTTAAGCTTTCACCACGAATTGCCTGCAAATACATGTCAAGAATCGCTCCTTCACTTGGTGCAAGAACTGAATGAAGATGTTCGTGTTCACGGCATCTTGATCCAATCGCCATTGCCTGAGGGTTTGAATGAAGAGCAAGTCATGCGGGCCGTCCACTGGACCAAGGACGTCGATGGTTTTGGACCTTATAATCTGGGTTGTTTAGCTCGTGGAGAGCCTCACTTCTTGGCCTGCACGCCCTATGGAATATGGGAACTGCTGATTCGTCATCAAATCCCCTTGGCGGGCCGGCACGTGGTGATCGTCGGCCGCAGCAACATCGTGGGCAAACCCTTGGCATTGATCTTGATGCAAAAGCATCCGCAAGCCAATGCGACCGTGACGGTCTGCCATTCCCAGTCAACCGACTTGCCTGGCCTCACGCGGCAGGCGGATGTGCTGGTGGCGGCGATTGGCAAAGCCAAGTTCATTCGCGCCGACATGGTGCAACCTGGCGCGGTGGTCGTCGACGTTGGCATCAATCGCCTAGCCGACGGAACGCTCTGTGGCGACGTCGATTTTGATGGGGTAGCTCCCATGGCAGGTTGGCTGACACCGGTGCCTGGCGGCGTGGGGCCCATGACCATTGCCATGTTGCTCGTGAATACCTTGAAGGCGGCCCATCATCAAATCAAATCCAAGATGGGATCACGGACGGATGATCCATTCCCAATTCAGACTTGACCCTTCGGAACAACGAATCGACGCCATGATGAACACCAAGGGATGATGACATGACTTCGCCAATGGCAACTCCAAATCGCTTGATCCACGAAGGCAGCCCTTACCTGCGGCAACATGCCAACAACCCTGTGGACTGGTACCCCTGGGGCAAGGAAGCCTTGCAGCGTGCCAAGGAAGAAGACAAACCCATCTTTCTGAGCATTGGTTACGCGGCATGTCACTGGTGTCATGTCATGGAGCGCGAGAGTTTTGAAGATCACGAAATCGCGGACCTGCTCAATCGCCACTTCATATGCATCAAGGTGGATCGCGAAGAGCGGCCGGACCTCGATCAATTGTACATGAGCGCGGTGGTGGCCTTAACGCGCCGCGGCGGTTGGCCCATGTCGGTGTTTCTCACCCCCGACGCCAAGCCTTTCTTCGGCGGCACCTATTTCCCGCCCGATGATCGTTATGGCATGCCCAGCTTCCGGCGGCTGTTGCAAAGTTTAATCTCCGCCTGGCAGCAACGAAAAGGCGATGTTTTGAAAAGTTCCGATGAAATCACGCAACATTTGAGCGACACGGCCAACCTTTCGTCTAATGGATCGGATTTAGGTTTGGAGGCGATGCGGCAGGCCGTTCAAGCCTGGGCCAGAGCCTTCGATCCCGTCCATGGCGGGTTTGGACAAGCGCCCAAATTTCCTCATCCCATTGAGATTCAACTCCTCTTGCGAATGGCCAGACGCAGCGGCGACCAGCCGTCGCATCACATGGCCTTGCATAGTCTGACCCATATGGCCCTCGGGGGAATCTATGATCAATTGAGGGGCGGCTTTCATCGTTACAGCACGGATGCCAAATGGCTGGTCCCCCACTTCGAAAAAATGCTCTATGACAATGCCCTATTGGTGCAGTCTTATTTGCTCGGCTACCGCTTGACCGGCTCATCGACCTATCAAAGAGTCATCCAAGATACGCTGCAATGGGTGTTGGAGGAAATGACCAGCCCGAGTGGCGCGTTTTACAGCACCTTGGACGCCGACAGCGAGGGCGTGGAAGGCAAGTTCTATATTTGGTCCAAGGCGGAAGTGGCCAGTGTGCTTGGCAAGGATGCGGATTGGTTCTGCGAGCTCATGAACATCACGGAGGACGGCCAATGGGAAGGCCACAATATCCTTCATCGCCAGAAAACGGACGACGACATCGTCCACCAAAATGGGTTGTCGGAGGAAGCATTTCGCGAGCGATGGAAGAGATGCCGGGAGGAATTACTGGATCGACGTTCACAGCGAACCCGGCCCGGTCGAGACGAAAAAATCATCACAGCTTGGAACGGCATGATGATCAAAGCGTTAGCCCAGGCGGGGCTGCTCATGGGTTCGCAATACGTGGCCGCGGCGGAACGAGCCGCGCTTGATGTGTTGAAGCGGTTGCGTTCACCCGATGGCTTTCTCTATCGATCATGTCTGGAGGAACACCCGCCCAAACAATTGGGATTTTTGGATGACTATGCTTTCTTGATCGATGCCCTTGTGGCATTGCATGAAGCGACGGGAAGCTGGCATTGGCTTGAGGAAGCACGGCAGTTGATGGAAAAACTGCTTCTGGAGTTTAGCGATGATCAACAGGGCGGCTTTTTCTTCACTGGGCGAAGCCAGGAAACGCTCATCCTCCGAGGTAAGGAGACGCACGACGATGCCACGCCCGCGGGAGTGTCGATGACGGTCACGGTTTTATTGAAACTGGCCAAAGTATCTGATCGCCCCGATTGGGAAAACAAAGCGCGCGACACGATGAGGCTCTACTCGGACACCGTGACCCGTTATCCAACGTCAATGAGCCAGTTGTTGTGTGCTTTGGATTTTCAGATTGGACCCGTGCAAGAATGGGTTTTCATGGGATCACACGAGGATAGCGAGGTTCAAGAAATGAAGCGGTGTGTGGCGAAGCATGGCGATTACAACCAGATCATGCTTGGACCGTGCACACAAAAGGATGTGAATCGATTCGCGGACCAATATCCGCTGCTCAAAGGCAAAACGGCCATCCACGGTTCGGCTACGGCTTATCTGTGTCAGGGAGGAACTTGCGAGGCGCCCATGGTCGGTTTGGAGGCCGTTCGTAAGCGTTTGCATGCACAACCATGAGTGGCTGCACGTTGCCGACTTCCGTGGGGATGAATTGAGGACGATTATTAAAACGGCCCTTGTTCTTCCGTCGCTTCTTCAATGACTTCCTCCGCCACGTAAATCGGCACCTTGGTCGATACGGCCAAGGCAATGGCGTCGCTGGGCCGGGCATCGACTTCCACGAGTTCGCCGTTCAAGCGAATGCGCAGCTTGGCGAAGTAAGTGCCTTCCCGCAACTCATTGATGAGAATGTCACTCAGTTCGCCGCCCAATTGATCGATGACATTCACGACCAGATCGTGGGTTAAGGGGCGCTGCGAGGGCATGTTGCGTATGCGGCGTTCGATGCTGGAGACTTCATAAAGCCCGATCATGATGGGAAAACTGCGTTCCCCTTCCACTTCCTTGAGGATGAGAAAGTGTTGATCTTGCGTGTCGCTGGTGCTGGAAATGATGCGCCGCAATTCCATGGGGACAGGCACGATGGGTCTACTCCAAGTGACAAGATAAATGAAGGAAGCAATAGGGATGTTGCTGGTTTCCCTGATTCCATTATGATTCTCCTGAAGGGCGGGTCAAGCGAACATCTTGCCTGGTCCGTCAAAAGCCATTCATCCTTAAGGAAAACAGCCAGGCAATCCATATATTTGCTTGCGTCCGATACGCTCCTAGATACACTACTGGGGAAGGGGAACGCCTGATGAACGAACGGCCTCTCGACGAGGGAATCGCGTTTCATCAGCAAGTGGACGAGATACGATTGCTTTGGGAACCGAGGTGGCCCAATGGCCGTACGGCTCAAGATTGGAAAATGTAGTCTTTTAGGAAATTATCGTGAGAACAATGAAGATGCGGTGGCGGTCAAGGAAACGCCGCAGATAAGCACATGTCTGGTGGCGGACGGCATGGGTGGCCAGCAAGCTGGTGAAAAAGCCAGTCAAATGGCGACGGAGATCATCCCGCGCGAAATCGATCAGCAAATCCCCGAGGCCAAAAGCGCCGACGAAATCCGCAAAATAATCCGCAAAGCCATCGTCCAAGCCAATGAAGAAATTATCTCCATGGGCCAACTGGACCGCGATTACCGCAACATGGGTACCACGGTCGTCGGCATCGTCTGGGTGCCCTCGTTTCGCGATGATTGCATATTTATCGCGGGGATCGGCGATAGCAGGGCTTATTTGATTCGTGATGACAAGATTGAGCAATTAACCACGGACCACTCCTTGGCCCAAGCCTTGGTTGAGGCCAAAACTATTTCCGCCGAAGAAGCACGCGAGCATAAGTTCAAAAACGTCTTGTGGAAATACCTTGGCAGTCGAGAAGTGGGCGAGGGGCCTGAGGTCAAAATGCTCTTCATTCGCCCTGGGGATCGCCTGCTCATGTGTTCCGATGGATTGACGGGCGTGGTTCCCGATGAAACGTTATTGGAATCGATAAAGCAACAAGATGACATGCAAGTCTTGGCCGAGGCATTGTGTCAATTAGCCTTGGACATGGGATCGCGTGATAACGTGTCTGCCGTTGTGGTCGAGATTTGTGAAGGTGGTGAATCGGCCTAGACCATCCTTATGAAGTAAGTTATCATTACTTAATGATTGCAAGTTCAAATCGTCTAGGAGGCAACTACTAGACGATTTGACTCTTTTATGTTTTCCTTCGTGCAAGAGCAAGTTCACAACTTTGTTAAATAGGTAAGAAGAAGCGCTATTTTCCGCACCTCATTTGCATTTTGCATTGCAACGTGTATGCTTCAAAATGACCCATTGTTGTTTGAGGTAGGATTACAGGAAAATGTCATCCCTAACTCATCTAGCAATAAGGGTTTGCGATAAGACGTCAAACCTAGTTTAAGGCCATTCATGCTTAATGCTGGGATGGAAGCCTGTCCTGGTTTCAAACTTGTGAAACGCATCGGCAAGGGCGGGTTCGGCGAAGTCTGGCAAGCTATCGGGGCGGACGGTCAAAAAGTCGCCCTCAAATTCGTGGATTGTCGGTCCAAGGATAATAGTGTTGTCGTCAATGAAATCAAATTGCTGCTAGCCCTGCGTGATCTGCAACACCCGCACGTGATCCAATTACTGAACATCAACACCGGCCCAAACTACATCATTCTCGTCATGGAATTGGCGGACGGCAGCCTCAATGATTTACATTACATTTATCAGCAAGACTATAAGACCAATATCCCGCCGAAAGTCCTTTGCCAACTGCTCACCCAAGCCGCTAATGCGCTTGATTTTTTGGCCGTCCAAAAGTTTCAAACCAGCAGTTTTTCTAAATCCGGGCTGCAACACTGTGATGTTAAGCCAAGCAATATTTTGATCCTGAATGGCATCGTCAAAGTCGCGGATTTTGGCTTAAGTGGTCCCATGATGTGGAACAGTCGCCGCGGGGTCATGGTGGGCACGCCGCCCTATGCCGCGCCGGAACTCTATGAAGGAAAAACCTCAGAACATACTGATCAATTCGGTTTGGCCGTGACGTACGTCGAATTGCGCACGGGACGTTGGCCCTACAAGGAAAAATCTATTACCAAATTGCGCCAGGAGTCCCCTGATTTGAGCATGTTGCCAATCGAGGAGCAGCATGTCATCGCCAGGGCGCTGCAGACCCGCTGGCTCAATCGCTGGCCCAGTTGCATGGACATGATGAACCAACTGACGGCCATCGTGAATCGCGCCGACACACCCGCTGGCCCGAAGAAACCGCCTTCTTCCGCTGCCTATGTCATCGACCCTGCTAGCGGTAAGCCGCAATCCACCAAGAAGCCCACTTAAGCAGGTCACGACGATGACCAGCGGCCTCAAGCCAATGAAAAAGCCATGGAATCTAGTTCCATGGCTTTCACGATGGCGCGAACGGCCTTCGAGTTATCATTTTTCTCTGGGAAGCAACTCTTCCAAATTGGCGATGCGCATGGCCATGACCGCCATCACCTGGGCACCTTGGATCAAATCCTCCTCGCGGGCTTTGTCCAAGGTGTCCGACTGCGAGTGGTGCGTCAGCCGATATTCCGCCGGGTCCTGCTGAAACATGAACCCTGGGACGCCCGCGGCCTCAAAGGACTGATGGTCGCTGCCTCCATTGGAGCGCAGCGTCATCTCCGTCACGCCAATTTGCTTTAGACTGCTGAATTCATTCTCCAGCAGACCCTTCAGTTTTTCTCGGCCTTGCAAAGGTAAAGCCACCACGCGGCCGGTACCGGTATCATGAATCAAGGCAGCGGACGTGCGGTTCATCTCTTCTCGATGCAAGCGAACATAGGCCCGAGAGCCGTGGAGACCTTGCTCTTCGCCGCTGAAAAGAACGAAGCGAATAGTCCGTTTGGGTTTCACGCCGCTTTTCGCAATAATCCGGGCGGCTTCCAACACCACGCAAGTTCCCGTGCCATTATCGGTGGTTCCTTGACCTAAATCCCAGGAATCGATGTGCGCCCCAAGCACCACGAATTCATCCGGCTTTTCACTGCCGCGAATTTCACCGACCGTGTTGTAGACGGGAATGGGAGTGGGGTCCAGTTTGTTCTGAATGTCGATTTCCACCATGGTCCGCTCAGGTTCAGGCCGGCTGGCTAAACGATAAAGCAGAGAATAATGCTCATGGGCAATGAAAGCGGTTGGCACTTGAGCCGCCGCGGTCACGCGGTCATCTTGCATCCGCCAGTTGCCTGTCATGTTGAGAAGTCCATGGGGTTTGCCCGCGTCTTGCAATAGCACCGCCACGCCTTCGTTGATGAAAAAGTCATTCATTTCCCTGCGAAACGCCATGAAGCCGCTTCGATCTGCCCGCTGATCAAATCCTTGCGGGCGCGTCCCTTGGGGAGGCGTCCCTTCGCTCCTTGTGGAACTGGTTCCTCGGGGGCGTTCCGCGCGCGTCGACGTGGGTTGAGGACGATTCAGTTCCCCGCGGCCCGACGGCCTGGTGGGCGCGGTAGCTTCGGGGCCTTGACGCGAGAGATCCGTAATTGGGCGGACGTTGGTTGGCGGGCCGCGAAGGACGATGGCGTTTTTCAACTTCCCTTTATAAGCTTTCAGTTCTTCGGGATTGCGTGCACGCACAATGACCACGGGACCGACGACTTTACCTTTGGTGCTGGGCGTCCATCCCATGGCCGCCAGATGCAGGGTTTTTCCATTGTCGGGTTCAACGATCCTGGCATAGGCATGTCCGCGTTCCCATTGAACGGGCAGTTCCCAGGCTTCGAGTCGGACATTCTCCAGTCCATAACTTTTCATCTTCTCGGCGGCCCAGTCATTGGCTCGTTTGAGGTTGTGGGAGCCGGTGAGCCGCGGGCCAATATGATCGCTCAGGTGGGTGAGATTGCTCATGATCTCGGAATCTTCCTTGGCCATCTGCATGAGCTTCATGTCCAGCGACGAGGCTGAATCGAGCTTATCCTCCCAAGCCACCAGTTGCATTTGCAAGAGAAGGAGGATCAAACCGGATAAACTAAACAGTGTTGTCAGCCAGCGGTGGTTTTTTTGTTTCCAACGCATGCGTTATCTCCCCAGTTGATCAAGCAATCCCGCTAATTATAAGCATCATTCATCATAACAATACAGCCATGAATTGCACTTGAAAACGGGACAAGCACCAAAGCGAAGACAAGAAGTTTATTTCCTTTTCAAGGCCAGAGTCGATTAAAACGTATCGCTCATGTACAATGATGCCCAGACCTTCGTTTACCGGTCGCTAAGTGAATACTCGGTTAATGACGACTTGCCTTTTAAATGCCAAGGGGAAACTTCTCAATGAAAGTCAATTGGAAGCGATTTGGATGGTGCCTTGGCATCATTGGTGTATTGGGTTTAAGCAGTTGTCAAAACGAAGTTCAAGAAGCTCCCAAGGAAGCTCCCAAAGTCACGGTCGCCCATCCAGTCGTACGGGACATTATTGACTATCGCTATTACAACGGTTGGCTGCAAGCCACGCAAACCGTGGACGTGCGGTCGCGGGTGCGCGGCCACATGCAAAAAATTCATTTTGTCGAAGGAGCATACGTCGAGGCAGGGAAGGAATTGTTCACCATCGACCCTCGCCCCTTTGAAACCGTTCTGGCGGAGAAAGTGGCCGATAAGCAAGCTGCCGAGGCGCGCTTGGAGTTGGCCACCGCGCAATATAACCGCACGAGCGTCTTGGTGCGAACCGGCGCCGCCAGCCGCGAGGAATTGGACATCGTCACAGGGCAAAAGAGCGTAGCCACCGCCGAGGTGACGCGAGCAGAAGCCGCGATTGAAAAAGCCAAGCTTGATTTGGATTACTGCGTCATCAAGGCGCCCATCACGGGCCGCGTGAGCCGAGCCTTGGTCACGGAAGGCAACCTGGTCAACGCCGGGACCGGAGAACAAATTCTGACCACCATTGTGGCCTTGGACCCCATCTATGCCTTCTTCAACATCGAAGAACGCATTTGGCAACAGCATGTGGAAACGAAAAAGAAAGCCGGCGCCACGGACGCCATCCCATCGTCCAAGGACAAAGGCAACTTGCTGAAGTTTGAATTTGGCTTGGAGATCGACGAAAGTTATCCCTACCAAGGCGTCATCGACTTCGTTGACAATAAAATCGAGGCGAGCACCGGCACGCTGCAAATACGAGGCGAGATTGTCAACGAAAAGAAATCCTTAATGCCAGGTTCACGGATCAAGATTCGCATTTCCACTACGGGATCGCGCAAACGCTTCGTCGTTCCCGATGAAGCCATCCTCTCGGATCAAGGCCGCCGCTATCTACTGCTGGTGAACGAAAAAAAGGTCGTTTATCGCAAGGATGTTCTTTTGGGTCAGCTCACGGAAGATGGCCAGCGCGTGCTGCTGCCTTCCGAAAAACCCGAAGATGAATTAAAAGAAACGGATCAAGTGATCATTCGTGGGTTGCAGCGAGCACGCCTGGACTATCCTGTGGAACCGTTGGAAGATAAAAAACCAGATGCCAACAAAGCTGAATAGGCGAGTCGGAAGTTCCTTGAATTGCGTTGTACTCACTCGACTTTTTCACCCAAGAGGCTCCTGTGATCTCCCATTTTTTTATCGATCGCCCGATCTTCGCTTCCGTTCTGTCCGTGGTTATCGTCATCGTTGGCACCGTGGCCTTGTTCCTCCTGCCCATCGCCCAGTATCCCGACGTGGCCCCGCCGACCATCCAAGTCACTGCCACATATCCCGGCGCTAATGCCAAAACCGTGGCTGACACTGTGGCCAGCCCCATCGAGCAAGAGGTCAACGGCGTCGAGCGCATGCTCTACATGTCCTCGCGGTGCACCAATGACGGCCAGATGACATTGGACGTCACTTTCGAACTGGGCACGAATTTAGATACCGCCCAGGTGCTCGTGCAAAACCGCGTCTCCGTGGCCATGGCCAAGCTGCCCGAAGAAGTGAAGCGGATCGGCGTCACCACCAAAAAGAAGTCGCCCAGCATTCTGCTCTGCGTCAACGTGGTCTCCCCCAATCGCACCTATGATCAGCTTTACCTCAGCAATTTCGCCACCTTGCAAATCAAGGATGACCTGGCGCGCGTGAAAGGCGTGGGCGACGTGTCTTTCCTCGGTCCCCGCGACTATAGCTTGCGCGTGTGGCTGGATCCGTTAAAAATGGCAGCCAAAGACATGACGGCCGAGGATGTCATCAAGGCCTTGCAAGAGCAAAATGTGCAAGTGGCCGCGGGGCGGCTCGGCCAACCGCCCGTGCCTGCGGATTCAGGCATTCGTTTTCAAACGCCGCTTAACACGCAAGGGCGATTGCAAACGGAAGCGGAATTCGAAGAGATCATCGTGAAGCGCGGGACCAATGGCGAACTCGTTTACTTGCGCGACGTCGCCTTGGATAAACGCTTCGATGACCAGGGCAGGGTGACGCGCAAAGGCATTGAAATTGGCGCGAAGAATTACGATGTGAACAGCTATTTGGATGGCGAACCTGCCGTCACCATGGCCATTTTTCAGCTTCCCGGTTCCAACGCCCTCGAAACGGCGGAAGCCATTCGCAAGCGCATGATCGACATCAGTTCGCGCTTTCCCAAGGACGTCGCTTATTTTATCCATTACGACACGACGGTCTTCATCGAAGAATCGGTTAAAAGCGTACAACATACGCTCATCGAAGCTATTATCCTCGTGTTTATCGTCGTGCTTGTGTTCTTGCAGAATTGGCGCGCCACGTTGATCCCCATGATTGCCGTGCCCGTTTCGTTGGTCGGTGCCCTATTCGCGATGTCCCTGCTGGGGTTTAGTTTGAACAATCTGTCCCTCTTCGGGCTCGTCTTGGCGATTGGCATTGTGGTGGATGACGCCATTGTCGTCGTGGAAAATGTGGAACGCTGGATGGCAGAAGGATTGTCGCCTCGGGATGCCTCGCGCAAGGCGATGGACGAAGTGACGGGGCCCGTGATCGCTATTGCCTTGGTGCTGTGTGCTGTCTTTGTGCCTACCGCCTTCATGGCGGGCATCACCGGTCAATTTTATCGACAGTTTGCCTTAACCATAGCCGCGTCAACGATCATTTCCGCCTTCAATTCCCTGACGCTCAGCCCCGCCTTGTGCGCCATCATGCTGAAGCCCCACGCCAGCAAGGACCATGGCCATGGACATGCGGAGGCATTGCCGAAATTGGGGATAGCGATCATCGCGGGTTTCGTGATGAATCATTACCTCCAAAACTTTTTGTTGGAGAAACTAAGTTTACCTCATGGTCATGGTCATTCCGCTGAATTCGGCACGAAGGAATATTTCATGACTTGGGGAGTGCACGTGGGATTGTTCCTGGCTGGCGGACTGATCGGTTGGTTCGTGAGCCGATGGGTGAATCAAGTTCTTGGCCTCTTTTTCAAGGGGTTTAATCTGGCCTTTGATTTCGCCATCAATGTGTATGGCAAAATCGTGGCTGGCCTGATTCGGGTATTAGTGATCGGTCTCATCGTCTACGTGGGGTTGATTGCCTTGACCTACCTTGGCTTCCGCGTCGTTCCGGTCGGTTTTATCCCGGAACAGGACAAGGGATATCTGGTCATCAACGTTCAGTTGCCGGATGGGGCCAGTCTGGAGCGAACCGATCAACTCATCAAGAAAGTCAGCCAAATCACCCGTGAGACGGAGGGCGTGGCGCATACGTTGGACATGCCAGGGTATTCGATTTTGCTTGGAACCAACGTCAGCAACATCGGCGGGATGTACGTCATCCTCAAACCGTTTGATGAACGGGCCAAGAACCCAGAAGTCAGTGCGCCGGCCATCCTGCGCAAGCTCATGGCGAAAATCAGCGACATTCAAGACGCGCAGATTGTCATCTTTGGCGCTCCCCCCGTCGAAGGCCTGGGGAGCACGGGCGGCTTCAAACTGCAAATCCAAGACCGCCGCAACGCCGGCCTGCGCGAACTCCAAGGAGCCGTTCAGAATCTGTCCGTTCAGGCCATCGGGCATCCGCAAATCCGTGGTGCATTCAGCAGTTTCACGGTCACACAACCGCAATTCTACATTGACATCGACCGCGAGAAAGCCAAGTCGCAAGGCGTTTCGCTCACTTCCATCCATACGACGCTGCAGACGTTTCTTGGCTCCACGTATGTGAACGATTTCTTCTTCGAAAACCGCAATTGGCAAGTGAATCTACAAGCCGACGCGCAGTACCGCTTGCGCATCGAAGACATCGATAAGTTTGAAGTACGCAATGCACAAGGGCAGCGCGTCCCCTTGTCGACCTTGGTGAGCATTCGCGAGGATTCCGGGCCTGCCGTCGTGAATCACTATAACCTGTATCCCTCGGCTGAATTAAACGGCAGCCCCATGCCGGGAGTCAGCTCGGGGCAATCCATCGCCATCATGAATAAGCTGGCCGATGAGAACTTGCCGTCCACGATGGGCTACGAATGGACCGAACTCACCTTGCAAGAAATCCTGGCCGGCGAGGATGTGTTGACCAAACTGGCTTTCCCGTTGGCGGTCGTTTTCGTGTTTCTCGTCTTGGCGGCGCAATACGAAAGCCTTTCCTTGCCCGTGTCCATTTTGTTGATCGTGCCCATGTGTCTGTTGGCCGCCATAACCGGCATTTGGCTCATGAAGATGGACAACAATATCTTCACGCAAATCGGCCTCGTTGTCTTGATCGGCCTGGCCGCCAAGAACGCCATCCTTATCGTCGAGTTCGCCAAACAATTGCAGGACCAAGGCAAAAACCGCTTCGATGCCACCGTTGAAGCGTGCAAGCTGCGGCTCCGTCCCATTTTGATGACCTCCTTCGCCTTTATTTTGGGCGTGGTGCCGTTGGTTTTGGCCAAGGGGGCCGGTGCGGAAATGCGCTTTGCTTTGGGAGTGGCGGTCTTCAGCGGCATGCTCGGGGTGACGATTTTTGGTATCTTTTTTACACCCCTGTTTTATGTCTTCATCCGTTGGCTTACGGGGAAATCCTAACCCGCAAGCCATGCTTTCATCGTTGACTATACTCACCACGATGACCCCATTGAATAAGATACTGTGGATGGGATTAACGGTTCCTGCCATCGAGTAGGCATTCCGACCTGTATGACCAAGGAATCATGCATGTCCCGGCTTCCTTGCCACAGCTTCAACTTTTAGAAAGTTGACATCATCATGACGCAGCACGTGATGGATGGTCAGCGCTTCCTGCGAGAGCAGCCTTTTTATCTCGTCAAGCAGGTGCCAACAGCCAACGCTCTCATAGCAATTGAAACGGCGGTTCGCGAACAACTTGAGCAAAGCCATTTGCGTGAACGCTTGCCGGCGGGAGCGCGCGTCGCCGTGGCGGTGGGCAGTCGCGGGATCGCCCACCTTGAAGAACTGGTCCGAGCAGCTTTGAAAACGCTTTTCAAATGGGGAATGAAGCCCTTTATCGTCGCCGCCATGGGCAGTCATGGTGGCGCAACTGCCGATGGACAAGCGACCCTTTTGGCGGAATATGGCATCACTTCTGAGCGTTTGGGCGTGCCGATCAGCACTTCCATGGAAACCGTTTTACTGGGTGAAAACGCATGGGGAGAACCCGTCTACTGGGATCGACAGGCGTTCGAAGCGGATACTGTCCTGCCCATTGCCCGCATCAAAGCCCACACCGATTTCACCAGCCCGTTTGAAAGCGGCTTGGTGAAGATGCTCGTCATCGGCCTGGGTAAAAAAGATGGCGCTGCGACGCATCATCAATACGGCGTGCGCGGCTTGCGCGACATGATGCCGCTCTCGGCCCAAATCGTGGTCGCGAAAACGCGCTTCATGGTGGGTCTGGCCGTGATTGAAAATGCCCATCATGAGTTGGCCCACGTCGAGGCCGTGGCGGTGGAGGATTTATTCACGACGGAACCAAGGCTGTTGAAGTTGGCCAAGCAATTGGCTGGTCGATTGCCTTTTCAGGAGCTGGACCTGTTGGTCGTGGGCGAGTTGGGTAAAAACTTCAGCGGCACCGGGATGGATGTGCACGTTCTGGGGCGCCACATGGTCGAAGGCGAGCCGGAACCTTGGCAGCCGAGGATCACGCGGGTCTGTGTGCTGGATGTCAGCGACGAGAGCCATGGCAACGCCGTGGGAGCGGGATTGGCGGATTTAACGACCCAGCGGTTGCTTTCGAAACGGGATGAAGCCATCACGATGATGAACTATCTCACCTCATGCTTCTTGCTCCGGGCCAAAACGCCACATGCCTTGCCCACCGATTGGGAATGCATGGCAGAAGGTCTTCGGACTTGTTGGCAGCCTCATGCAAGCAAAGTGCGGATGGCCGTCATTCCCAACACCCTGGAAATCCAGGAGCTTTGGGTGAGCAAGGCCTTGCGGGAGCAAGCCTCGTCGCAACCAGGTTTAGAAGTTCATGACGCGGGTCAACGGCTACCTTTTGATGCGCTAGGAAATCTGCTTCAGGAGCAATTGTTTCCAAGGAGTGCTCGCGCCACCCGGAAGAAACACGCATAAATGAATCGCGCCTCTCCCATACCTCCCTTGACTGTCTACAAAATAGAGTAGCGCGAGTTCATGAACTCGCCTGGCTTGCCAGGATGTTGTCGAGTGAACCCAGAATCAATATCTTGTTAGGAATTTTGCCTCCCTGCTGTGTTCAACTAGAAGCTTGCGGGTTGGAGCAATGGTTGGACCGCTTGAAATCCATGGAGTCCCTGCCAGACATGCCAAAGCGCACCGATTTGCAGAAGATCTTGATCATTGGTTCGGGACCTATCATCATCGGCCAAGCTTGCGAATTTGACTACAGCGGCACCCAGGCGTGCAAGGCCTTGCGGGAAGAAGGATTCGAAGTCGTTCTCGTCAATTCCAACCCTGCCACCATCATGACCGATCCGGAAATGGCGGATCGGACTTACATTGAACCAATCACTTGGGAATACGTCGCCAAAATCATCGAAATAGAGCGTCCTGATGCCTTGCTCCCCACTTTGGGTGGGCAAACCGGTCTCAATACAGCCATGGATTTGACTCGGCACGGCATTCTGGAAAAGTATGGCGTCGAACTGATCGGCGCCAACGCCCAAGCCATCGAAAAAGCGGAGGATCGCGAATGTTTCAAGAAAGCGATGGAAAAAATTGGCATCGATGTCCCGCGCAGCTATCTGGCTCATTCCTTGGATGAGGCCAAGTCCATTCGCGAACGCATTGGTCTGCCATGCGTGCTCCGACCTAGTTTTACCCTGGGGGGATCGGGCGGAGGCATCGCTTACAATCGAGATGAATTCAACGAACTCATCGCTCGAGGACTGGAATTAAGCCCGGTTCATTCCGTTTTGATCGAAGAGTCCGTGATTGGCTGGAAGGAATTTGAGTTGGAGGTCATGCGCGACGTTGCGGATAACGTCGTCATCATTTGCTCGATCGAAAATTTGGATCCGATGGGCGTACACACGGGCGACAGCATCACTGTGGCCCCCGCGCAAACCTTGACGGACAAGGAATATCAGCGGATGCGGGATGCGTCCATCAAAATCATCCGCGAGATCGGGGTCGAAACGGGCGGTTCCAACATTCAGTTCGCCATCAATCCTGCGGATGGCCGGATGGTGGCGATTGAGATGAATCCCCGCGTCAGTCGTTCCTCGGCACTCGCCTCCAAGGCCACGGGTTTTCCAATCGCCAAGATCGCTGCCAAGTTGGCCGTTGGCTATCGTCTTGACGAACTGCGCAACGACATCACGCGCGAAACCCCCGCGTGTTTTGAGCCGACGATCGACTACGTCGTCACCAAGATTCCCCGCTGGGCGTTTGAGAAATTTCCCGAAGCCGACCCCACGCTGACAACGCAGATGAAGTCCGTGGGAGAGACCATGGCCATCGGGCGAACGTTCAAAGAGTCCTTTCAAAAAGCGCTGCGCGGGTTGGAAACCGGCCGCTTTGGCTTGGGCTGCGATCGCTTGGACCGCTGGGGGACGCCGCAGCAGCCAACCCTCGCCGAGATTCAGCGGAAGCTCTCCATCCCCAATGCGGAAAGGGTGTGGTATCTCCGGTACGCTTTCTTGGCGGGCATGAGCCGAGAAGAGATTCATCATCGAACAAAGATCGATCCTTGGTTTCTCAAGCACATCGAGGAATTGATTGAACTGGAAAAGCGTCTGCAACAGGTGGCCAAATTGAGCGAGGCGCCCCCGGAATTGATTTGGGAAGCGAAGCAGGCAGGCTTTTCAGATCATCAGTTGGCGCATCTTTGGACCTCGACGGAAGGCGAGGTGCGGCGGCATCGCCAGCAGTTAGGCGTCCTTCCGACATATAAATGCGTGGATACTTGCGCTGCCGAGTTCGAAGCCTACACGCCTTACTATTACTCCAGTTACGAACGGTCGTTTCAAGCCAGCGACGCCTCCGCGCCAGGTGCGCGCGAGCACGTGGAAGATGAACTGCGTCCACCCACGGACAAACCGCGAATCATGATCATTGGTGGTGGACCCAACCGCATTGGACAAGGGATCGAGTTTGATTATTGCTGTTGCCAGGCATCCTTTGCCTTGCGCGAGTTGCAATACGAAACCATCATGGTGAACTCCAACCCTGAGACTGTTTCAACCGACTACGACACGAGCGACATGTTGTTCTTCGAGCCTCTCACGGTGGAGGACGTGCTCAATCTCTGCGAGCGCGTCAAACCATCGGGAGTCATCGTGCAATTCGGCGGTCAAACGCCGTTGAATCTCTCTCGATCCTTGGCTGAGGCGGGGGTGCCGATTATCGGAACCAGCGTGGAGTCCATCGACATAGCGGAAGATCGCAAACAATTTGCGGAACTCGTGCAGCGACTGGGACTCAAACAGCCTGAAAGCGGGATTGCATTTGATGCCTTGCAAGCCAAGAAAATTGCGGGCGAAA
>JAANMX010001423.1_pt1 | contig 27275 bp, 29 predicted proteins | sample 7279681 | NCBI WGS metagenome assembly JAANMX01 (sample SAMN14094542, study PRJNA606508) | bioreactor metagenome | isolation source: A lab-scale SPAN reactor treating ammonium-rich wastewater day 351 | place: Ireland: Galway | collected 2018-01-01 | reverse complement strand
CGGCATCTTCCCGGACTACGCCCAGGCCCATGCCGCCTGGAAGGCCGAGGCGCAACGCACCGTGGACAGCGCCCATACCCGCTATTTCATCGCCCACCTGCACCGGCTGCGCGACGAAGAGCGCGAGGTCAGCCCGACCGAGGAACTGGGCAGCTAGGCCCCCGCGAATCGCGATGCTTCCCGCCGATGCAACCGCGTCCCTGGCGCTTTGGCTGCACCTGCGCCGCCGCGCGGCGCTGGCCGGCAGCCCGGTCGAACTCCCCGAGGCCCCACCGGGCGAGGGGCCGCTGGTCATGGTGCATCTGGCGGAACAGGCCGAAGAGCCGCCGCAGCCGGGCGCGCTGGTCAGGGCGCTGCTGGCCCGGCGGCCGGGGCTGCGCTTCGCCTTTCTCGGCGCGCCCTTGGCCCCGGACACCCTGCCTGCCGGGCTGCGCGCCGTGACCCTGCCCCGGCCGCAGGATCCGGCCGCGGTGCGCGAGGTGATCCGGGCGCTGCAGCCGCGGGCGCTGCTGGTCCTGGGCGACCAGCTTCCGGCCGCGCTGATCTCGGGCGCGTCCGAGCGGAACCTGCCGGTCATCCTGTGCGAGGCGCGGCTCGTGTCACACGCCCGGCGCAGATCGTGGCGCGGCGCGGTCAATCGCGGGCTGATGGGCAAGATCGCCCGCATCCTCGCCCCGGACCCGACCGCCGCCGCCGCCGCCCGGCAATTGGGCGCCCCGCCCGGCCGGATCGAGCTGACCGGCCCGATCACCGAGACACGGCCGCCCTTGGCCGCCAACGAGGCAGAGCGGCGCGCGCTGGCCCAGATCCTGGCCGGCCGCCACAGCTGGCTGGCGGCCTGTCCCACGCTGCCCGAGGCCAAGGCGGCGCTGGCCGCGCACCAGGCCGCGCTGCACCACAACCACCGCGCCTTGCTGATCCTGGCCGGGCTGCCGGCCGAGACGATCCCCCAGGTCCGGGCCGAGGTCGAGGCGCTTGGCCTGGCCGCGGTGCTGCGCTCGGACGACGAAGACCCCTCGCCCGACGATCACGTGCTGATCGCCGAGGACACGCAGGAGATGGGCCTGTGGTATCGGCTGGCGCCGGTCTGCTTCATGGGCGGCACGCTTCTGCCCGGTCCGGGCCTGGCGCCGCGCCACCCGTTCGAGCCGGCGGCGCTTGGCTCGGCCATCATCCACGGCCCGCTTACCGAGGCGCATGGCCCGGAATGGACGCAGCTCGACGGGGCCTCGGCCGCGCGGCTGGTGACCGAGGCGGCCGGGCTGACGCGCGCGGTCGCCGATCTCTCGGCGCCGGATCAGGCGGCGATGCTGGCCGGCAACGCCTGGTCGGTCAGCACCGGCGGCGCCGCCGTCCTCGGCCGCATCGCCGATACCGTCCTCGAGGCCATGGAGAACCCGCAATGAGCCGCCGCGCCCCCGATTTCTGGTTCCGGCCGCCGGGGCTCAAGGCGCGGCTGCTGGCGCCGCTGGGCGCGCTTTACGCCGCGGCCACCGCCCGCCGCCTGGCGCGGGGGCCACGCACGCGGCCGGGGGTGCCGGTGATCTGCATCGGCAACCTGAACGCCGGCGGCACCGGCAAGACGCCCACCGCCATCATGCTGGCCCAGCTCTTGCAGGACCGCGGCGTTGCCGTGCATGTGGTCTCGCGCGGCTATGGCGGCAGCGAAAAGGGACCGCTGCGGGTCGAGGAATCGCGCCACAAGGCGGCCGAGGTCGGCGACGAGCCGCTGCTGATGGCGGCCTTCGTCCCGGTCTGGGTCGCGGACGACCGCCAGGCGGGCGCAAGGGCGGCGGTCGAGGCCGGGGCGCAGGCGATCCTGCTCGACGACGGTTTCCAGGATCCGGCGCTGGCGCATGACCTGGCGCTGGTGGTGGTCGATGCGGCCAAGGGTTTCGGCAACGGGCTTTGCCTGCCCGCGGGGCCGCTGCGCGAGCCGGTGGAACGCGGCCTCGCCCGCGCCGACCTGCTGCTTTCGATCGGCGAGGCCCCGGCCCAGGCGCAATTCGCCGCGGCCTGGGGGACGCATCTATCCCTGCCGCACCTGACCGGCCGGCTTGCGCCCCTGCAGACCGGCATGGACTGGCAGGGCCAGCGCGTGCTGGCCTTTGCCGGCATCGGCCATCCCGAGAAATTCTTCGCCACCCTGCGCGACTTGGGCGCCGAGGTGGCCCGCGCCGAGGCGCTGGAGGACCACCAGCCCTTCACGCCGCAGCTGCTGACCCGGCTGGAAACCGAATCGCGGCTGATCGGCGCGCAGCTGGTGACGACGGAAAAGGACGCGGTGCGGCTGCCGCGCGGCTTCCGGCCCAAGGTGCTGGCCCTGCCGGTGCGGCTGCAACTGGACGACCCGGCGCCGCTTGCCGACCGGCTGGCCGCGCTGGGTTTGTGAAAGGCCCCGAAACGGGTCCGGGGCCTTCCGCTTTCTCCGTTCTCCAAATACTCCCGCGGCCGCGCCGCCCGGAGATCGCTCAGCCTTTCTCGGCCAGCTTGGCGTCGATGATCTTCTTCAGCTCTTCCCAGGGCTGGTTTTGCACCTTTTCGCCGGCGATGATGAAGGTCGGCGTGCCCTCGACCTGGTCGGCGGTGGCATGGGTCTGGAAGGTGGTGACCAGGTCCGCGACCTTCTGCTTGTCGTTCCAGCAGGCATCCATCTGCTCGGTCGTCATCCCGGCCTTGGCGCCGATCTTGCGCAGGTTCGCCGCGATCTCGTCGCCCGATTTCGCGTTCAGCCAGTTCTTCTGGTCGTCGAAGATCAGGTCCGAGACGGCATAGTATTTCTCGTCCCCGCCGCAGCGGGCAAGGATGCCGGCCCAAAGCCCGACCGCATCGAAATAGACGTCGCGCTGGATGAAGCGCACCTTGCCGGTATCGACATATTCCGCCTTCAGCCTGGGCAGGTTCTCGTCATGAAAGACCGCGCAATGGCTGCATGTGAAGCTGGCATATTCGATGATCGTGACCGGCGCGTCGGCCTGGCCCAGCGCGATGTCGGGCAGAACCTTGCCCTCGGGCGCCGGCTCGGCGGCATTCTCGGCGGGTTTCGCCTCTTGCGCCATCGCGGGCAGCGCGGAAAGGGTCAGCGCGGCCGTGGCGGCGGCGATCAGGGAGCGGCGAAGCAGCATCATGGATTGGCCTTTCGGTCGTTGGCGTCCCGGCGGGACAGGATGTTCAGCGCCAGCCGCCGCATGGCGGCGGACAGCGCGGGATTGTCGAAGCCCGAGGCGATGGCCTCGGCCTGGGCGAGGTCTTGCGGACCCGGCGCAGCCGCGCGGCGCGGCGCGGCAAGGAACGCGGCCTGCCCCTCGGCAAAGCCTTCCGCGCCTTGGGCATCGGCCCCTTCGGCAAAGCCGACGGGCGCGGTCTGGGTCAGCACGATGCGCGAGACGGCGTTGAAGCCGTAGCAGGCGTTCACCCGCGCGCGGATCTGTTCCAGCTGCATGCCGATCAGCGGCGCCTGCGCCCCCGGCACCAGCAGCGTCAGCGTGGCGCCCATGGACTTGCCATGGCTGATCCTGACCGGGCGGGTATGGGCGGCAAGCTCGGGGCCGACCACCTCGGGCCAATGGGTCAGCAGCCGGGTCGCGGCAAAGCCCCGGCCCTCGCCCACCGCCTTGACCCGATGCGCGACCAGCTGGGCCGCGGCCTCGAAGCCGCGCATCCGGCGGCGGGGCTGGGTTTCGGGTTTCTTCTGGGCCATCGGGCGACCATATGGTTTATCTGGCGCGCAGTCTGGACCGCGGCGCGCCCGGATACCAGAGAGACGAGGCTGAAAATTGCGTGACCCCAGGGTGATCCCGACCGAGCTGCTGGCATGGTACGACCGCCACGCCCGCGTGCTGCCATGGCGCATGCCGCCGGGCGGCGGCGCGGCCGACCCCTATCGCGTCTGGCTGTCCGAGGTCATGCTGCAACAGACCACCGTCGCCGCGGTAAAGTCCTATTTCCAGCGGTTCACCAGCCTCTGGCCCACGGTCCACGACCTTGCCGCGGCCGAGGATGCGCAGGTCATGGCGGAATGGGCCGGGCTTGGCTATTACGCCCGCGCCCGCAACCTGGTCGCCTGCGCCCGCGCGGTCGCGGCCATGGGCGGATTCCCCGACACGCGCGAGGGGCTGGCGGCCCTGCCCGGCATCGGCGCCTATACCTCGGCCGCCATCGCCGCCATCGCTTTCGACCGGCCCGAGACGGTGGTGGACGGCAATGTCGAGCGCGTGGTCGCACGGCTTTTCGCGGTCGAAACCCCGCTGCCCGCCGCCAAGCCGGAACTGGTCGCGCTGGCCACCCGCCTGACCCCGCCCCGGCGGCCGGGCGATTTCGCCCAGGCCATGATGGACCTGGGCGCGACCATCTGCACGCCCCGCAGCCCGGCCTGCGGCATCTGCCCGATCATCCCCCATTGCGCGGCCCGCGCGCAGGGCATCGCCGCGGACCTGCCGCGCAAGGCGCCGAAGAAGGCCAAGCCCCTGCGCCGCGGCATCGTCTGGATCGGCTTTGCCGAGGGCGCGGTCCTGGTCGAGACCCGACCGGACAAGGGCCTGCTGGGCGGCACGCTGGCCTTTCCCTCGACGGGCTGGGACGGCTCGGACCTGCCGCCCCCGGCGCCCGCGGACTGGCAGGAGATCGGGCTCGTCCGCCATGTCTTCACCCATTTCGCGCTGGACCTGACGGTGATGTCCGCCCCCTTGACCGCGGCGCCGCAGCGCGGCAGTCTGGCACCGTTCAGCGAGTTCAGACCTTCCGCCCTGCCAGGGCTGATGCGCAAGGCCTGGGCGCTTGCCCGCCCCGAAACCGCAACCGGGTCTGCGACAACCGGTCGCCGTGGCAAGCCATGGCGAAACCCGCCACAGTCCCCCGCGTGACACGCATTTCTCCCGGCTGCTCAAGCCCCGTATCAAGACCGATTATTTCGTTGCCCCCATGCAAACCGCTTTTCGTTCCCGTCTGATCGACGCCCTGCCCTTCTGGCTTTCGCTGGGCATGGTTCCCCTTTTCCTCATCGCCGCATATTTCGGCGGCTGGTGGTTCCTGCTGATGCCGCTCTACGCCTGGTATCTGATGACCATGCTGGACGCGATCCTGGGCCTGAACGAGGAAAACCCCGACACCGAAACCCCCGAGGCGCAGCTGTTCTGGTATCGCGCCATCACCGTGATCTGGTTCCCGATCCAGGCGGCGATGATCTTCGGCGCGATCTGGTATTCCGCCCGCAGCGGCCTGACCGGCTGGGAAAGGCTCGGCCTGTTCTTCGGCATCGGCGTGGCCTCGGGCACCATCGGCATCGTCTATTCCCATGAGCTGCTGCACCAGAAGAACCGGCTGGAGCGCTGGATGGGCGACCTGCTTCTGGCCTCGACGCTTTATTCGCATTTCCGCACCGAGCACCTGCTGGTGCATCATTCCTGGGTGGCGACGCCGCGCGACGCGGTTTCGGCCCGCTACAACGAAGGGTTCTTCCGCTTCTTCCTGCGGGTGCTGGCCGAATGCCCGAAAAGCGCCTGGCAGGCCGAGGCGCGGCGGCTGACCCGCACCGGCCGGTCGAAATTCGACCGCCGCAACCCGTTCTGGCGCTATGGCGCGCTGCAACTGGCGATGCTGGCCCTGGCGGCGGCGCTTGGCGGCTGGCAGGGGATCTTGCTGTTCCTCTGGCAAGCCTTCGTCGCCGTCTGGCAACTGGAACTGACCAATTACGTCGAACATTACGGGCTGACCCGCAAGCATCTGGGCGAGGGCCGCTATGAACATGTGCTGCCGCGCCACAGCTGGAACAGCGCGCACACGGCGACGAACTGGCTGCTCATCAACCTGCAACGCCATTCCGACCATCACTACAAGCCCGACCGCCGCTTTCCGCTGCTGCAAAACTATAGCGAGGAAGAGGCGCCGCAATTGCCGATGGGCTATCCGGCCATGACCTTCCTGGCCATGGTCCCGTCCCTGTGGCGGCGGCGGATGAACCCCCGCGTCCGGGCCTGGCGGCGGCAGTTCTATCCCGAGATCACCGATTGGCAGCCCTATAACCGCGCCAAGCTGCCGATGCCGCGCGGCGCGCTCTAGCGCCGCCGGCGCAGGCCGCCCCGCCGGTTCCGGCAAAGCTGAAAAGGCCCCGCCCGGCGGCATGCCGCAGGACGGGGCAAGGCGGTCCCGGCCGCACCAGAGCTTGCGGAGCCTCGGGACTTGGCGAAAGCGGAAAACTCAGTGGGCGCGGCCTTCCTCGGCCTCCATCTCGGCGCGGATCTGCTGGCGCAGGATGTCGATGGGCACCATCCGCCCCTCGCGCCGGAAATGCCAATAGGTCCAGCCGTTGCAACTGGGCGCCCCTTCCAGCGCCGCGCCGACCTGGTGGATCGAGCCCTTCACGTCATTGCCGATCAGGCTGCCATCGGCGCGCACCTTGGCCTTGTGGCGGCTGTTGAGCGAATAAAGCTCCTCGCCCGGCCGCAGCATCCCGCGCTCGACCACCTGGCCGAAGGGCACGCGCGGCTCGGCGCGCTTGGGCTTGATGGTGGCGATGGCCTCGCTGTCGAACTTGCGGATGCGGGCAAGGCGCTTTTCGGCCACCTCGCGATAGGCCTGCTCGCGCTCGATGCCGATGAAGTCGCGACCCAGCATCTTGGCCACGGCGCCGGTGGTGCCGGTACCGAAGAACGGGTCCAGCACCACGTCGCCGGGATTCGTGGACCCGACCAGGATGCGGTGCAGCAGCGCCTCGGGCTTCTGGGTCGGATGCGCCTTGGCGCCCTCCGCATCCTTCAGCCGCTCGCCGCCGGTGCAGATCGGCAGCACCCAGTCGGAACGCATCTGCACGCCCTCGTTCAGCGACTTCAGCGCCTCGTAGTTGAAGGTGTATTTCGCGCCCTCGGACTTGCTGGCCCAGATCATCGTCTCATGCGCATTGGTCAGCCGCTTGCCGCGGAAATTCGGCATCGGGTTGGCCTTGCGCCAGACCACGTCGTTCAGGATCCAGAAGCCCTGGTTCTGCAATTCGGCCCCGACGCGGAAGATGTTGTGATACGAGCCGATGACCCAGATCGCCCCATCGGGCTTGAGGATGCGCCGCGCCGCCGCCAGCCAGTCGCGGGTAAAGCGGTCATAGGCGGCGAAACCGGAAAACTGGTCCCAATGGTCGTCCACCGCATCGACGCGGGAATTGTCCGGCCGGTGCAGCTCGCCCTTCAGCTGCAGGTTATAGGGCGGGTCGGCAAAGATCAGGTCGACGCTGGCCTCGGGCAGCGCGTTCATGATCTCGATGCAATCGCCGGCGAGAATCTGGTTAAGCGGAAGCGTTCGCGCCGCAGCGCGGGATTTGGTGTCAAGCTTGGTCATCACTGCCTCGGGTTTCGGCTATTGGTTTGCCGATTTGCTGGGGCCGATAATGAGTCACAGCCGATTCGCCGTCAAATTCTTTTTCGAATCAACAGCTTGCAGTTTCCTCTTTACACAATATCTTGTGGACCGGGGCAAAGCTGCGCCTATGATATGGGGTCACGCCCAGATCTAGCAGCGCCTGGCGATGCGCCGGGGTCGGATAACCGGCATTCGCCTCCCAGCCGTATCCGGGATGCTGTTGCGCCAAATCCACCATGATGCGATCGCGCAACAGTTTGGCCAGGATCGAGGCCGCCGCGATCGACAGGCAACGCGCATCGCCGCCGACCACGGCCTGCCCCGGCAGGTCCAGCTCGCGCGGCAGCATGTTGCCGTCGACCAGCACCAGGCAGGGCCGCCGGCGCAGCCCGGCGATGGCCCGGCACATCGCCAGGTGCGAGGCGCGCAGGATGTTCAGCCGGTCGATCTCCTCGACGCTGGCATGGCCGACGGCCCAGTCGCAACGCGCCATGATCAGCTCGGCCAGCACCTCGCGACGCTTCGCCGTCAGCTTCTTGGAATCGTTGAGCCCCTCGGGAATGCAGGCGACATCCAGGATCACCGCCGCCGCCGTCACCGGCCCCGCCAGGGGTCCGCGCCCGACCTCGTCGACGCCGGCGACGAACCGCGCGCCCTCGCGCAGCGCGGCCTCCTCCAGGGCATAGTCGGGCAGGCTCATGCCTCGACGGTGACGGGGGCGATCGCGACCTCCTCCAGATTCACGCCCCCACCCTCGCGATCCACGACCAGGAAATCGGCCGGCCGGTCCAGCGGCGTCAGCACGCCGTGCCAAGCCCCGGCGCGCAGGTTCACCCCCATGCCCGCCGGCACCAGGAAGGCGATGGGCGCGCCCGGCCGCCCGTCCTCGTCCGGGGCGACGATCGACAGCCAGGGATCGGGCCCCAGCGGCACGAAGGCCTGCGAGCCCAAGGGATGCCGCTCCAGCAGCGCGCAGTCATAGGGCAGGCTCACCGGCTCGGACCGGAAGATCGAGATGATCGCCTCGCCCCCGCCGCGCTCGACCGTGGCCAGCGCGTGATGGCGCTCGCAGCGCCCGGCGTTGATCATCTTGCTGGGTGCCTCGCGCGGGGTCAGCAACTCGCCGAAAGGGGCGAACTCATCGGCCGTGATCGGCCTTGCCTTGATCGTCGTCATGTTTCTTTCGTGTCCAAATATCCCGGGGGTCCGGGGGCAGCGCCCCCGGACCGAACTCTACAACCGCCCCATCCGCGGCAGGAAGATGGTCAGCAGGCCCATCAGCGGCAGATAGGAACAGACCTGATAGACGAATTCGATCCCCCTGGCATCGGCGATCACCCCCAGCACCGCCGCGGCGATCCCGCCCATGCCAAAGGCGAAGCCGAAGAAGATGCCGGCGATCATCCCGGTCCGCCCCGGCACCAGCTCCTGGGCAAAGACCACGATGGCCGGGAAGGCCGAGGCCAGGATCACCCCGATCACCACGGTCAGAAGCCCGGTCGCGACCAGCCCGACATGCGGCAGCACCAGGGTAAAGGGCAGGATGCCCAGGATCGAGAACCAGATCACCTTCAAGGGCCCGACCCGGTCGCCGACCAGCCCGCCCAGCATGACGCCCGCCGCCATCCCGCCCAGGAACAGGAACAGCATCACCTGCGCATGCTGGGTGCTGAGCCCGAATTTCTCGATCAGGAAGAAGGTGTAATAGCTGGAAATGCTGGCGGTATAGATGTTCTTGGTGAATGTCAGCAGCGCCAGCACCACGATGGCCAGCGCCACCCGCTGGCGGGTGAATGGCAGGGCCTCGGCGGGACGCGCCGAGGCGGCCTTGCGCCGCCCGTCGGCCCAGCTGCCGATCCGCCACAGGATCGCCGATCCCGCCATGGCCGCGATCGAGAAGATCGCGACCGAGGGCCGGCCCAGCGGCACCACGATGAAGGCCGCAAGCAGCGGCCCCAGCGCCGCCCCGAAATTGCCGCCCAGCTGGAACAGCGACTGCGCCGTGCCGAATCGCCCGCCCGAGGCGATGCGGGCCACGCGCGAGCTTTCGGGATGGAACACCGCCGAGCCGATGCCGATCAGCATCGCCCCCGACAGGAGCACCCAATATTCATGCGCCAGCGCCAGCAGCAGCACCCCGACGAAGGTCGAGCCCATGCCGACGGCCAGCGAACGCGGCATCGGGTTGCGGTCCGTGACCATGCCCACCACCGGCTGCAAAAGCGAGGCCGTGACCTGGAAGGCAAAGGTCATCATGCCGATCTGCCAATAGGACAGCGCGAATTCCTCGCGCAGCAACGGATAGATCGCGGCCAGCATGGACTGCATGATGTCGTTGATCATGTGGCACAGGCTGATCGCGACCAGAACCGTCCAGGCCGTGGCGGAAACGCCCTGGCCGCGGAACATCGAAGCTTCCGACACGGCAACACCTCTTGAGAATCGCCCGATTTGTCCCGTCCGGCCGGCAAAATGTCAACCGTGGCAGGCGGAACACGGCCGGCCGGCGCGATTGTCCTTGACCCTCACGGGAATTTGCTCTCAAAAACTAAACCAATAAGTTTACTTAAGCCTCTGGTCGGGCGAGACATGTGGCACGGCCTTGTTGCAGCCTCGGTGCCGCGAACCGTTTGATCCAGACGTATCGAGTTCTGCCGCCCCCTCGACGCAAAGACATATTCCAGAGATGATTGAACTTCCCCGCCACCTTGCCCAGGCACTTTCGGCCGAACAACAAGAGCGCAAGCGTCGGAACATGACCTGGCAGGCCGTCCAGGAAGAGGTTCTGACCCGGATCCACGACGGCCATTGGCCCGAGGGCGAACTGATCCCGACCGAGGCCGAGCTGGCGACCGAATTCGGCTGCGCCCGCGCCACCGTGAACCGTGCCCTGCAGACCCTGGCGCAAAGCGGCGTCCTGGAGCGCCGGCGCAAGGTCGGCACCCGCGTCGCCCAGCACCCGCGCGTGCAGATGGTGCGATTCCTGCTGCGGCGCGAGATCGAGGCGGCGGGCAAGGCCTATGGCTATGCGCTGCTGGACTACCAGGAATGTTCGCCCCCGGGCGACGTGGCGCAGGCCATGCTGCTGCGCACCGACGACAGCCTCTTGCGCATCAAGGCCCGGTTCAGCGCCGACGAGGCGCCCTATTGCTGCGAGGAACGCTGGATCAACAGCTACGCCACCCCCGGCCTGACCCGCGAGGCGCTGTTGCAGATGAGCCCCTGCGAATGGCTGCTGGGCCATGTGCCGATCAACCGCGCCAGCATGGCGATCGGGGCGACGCTGGCCGGCTCGGGCTTCGTGGCCGAGGCGCTGGGACTGGCGCCGGGCGATCCGGTCCTGGTCACCGAACGGATCGACTGGCTGAACAACATGCCGGTTTCGCTGACGCGGCGCTATTTCCCGCAACACCACCGCTTCGCCGCCACGATCTGAGCCGGGCGTTCAACCCGAGTTGACCGGCTCTTGCTTGCCTTGCGCGGCACATTTGGCCAAATGTGCCCGACAAAAGCAAAAGACCACAGGCAAACAGAACGGTTCCGAGCATGTTCCCGACCCGACCCCGCACGGGCCTTTTTCCGCATCTCGCGCTGGCCGCGGCCGCCCTTGTGCTGCCGCTTTCCGCCGGCTGGGCGCAGACGGCAGCGCCCGCCTCCGGCACCTCGGCGCAGGTCGCGGCGCCCAAGCCCAGGGCCCTGGCCTCGATCACACCGGCCGAGATCGAGGCGGCCGTCTATGACGGCACCGACCTGCCCGCGGGCCAATCCGCGCTGACCGCCAAGGTGCAGATCCTGCTGGACCGCGCCGGCATCTCGCCCGGCGTGGTGGACGGCTGGCGCGGCGGCATGAGCGAAAGCGCCATCATGGCCTTCCAGCGCCGCTCGGGCCTGCCGATGACGGGGCGCATGGATCACGCGGTCTGGGATCTGCTCCAGGGCTATGCCGCCGCGCCGCTGACCATGGCCTATACCATCACCGAAGAGGACGCGACCGGCCTGGTGGACCGCATCCCCTCGGATTATGCCGAAAAGGCGGCGATGAGTTCGCAGGGCTATACCAGCGTGCTGGAAAAGCTGGCCGAACGCTTCCACATGGACGAGAAGTTCCTGGCCAAGCTGAACCCCGGCGCCCGCTTCCAGCCCGGCGAGACGATCCATGCCACCGTGCCCGCCAAGCCGATCCGCGCCAGCGTCACCCGCATCATCGTGGACAAGGAAACCCGCCGCGTCGCCGCCTATGACGCCAAGGGCAACATGGTCGCGGACTACCCGGCCACCGTCGGCTCGGCCGACACGCCCTCGCCCCACGGCAACCACGTGGTCGATGCGGTGGCGCTGAACCCGACCTATACCTACAACCCGCACCGCAACTTCAAGCAGGGCGAGAACGACCGGGTGCTGATCATCCCGCCGGGGCCGAACGCGCCGGTCGGCAATGTCTGGATCGACCTGTCCGAGCCGACCTATGGCATCCACGGAACCGCGACCCCGTCGCAGCTGTTCCTGAACCAGTCGCATGGCTGCGTGCGGCTGACCAACTGGGACGCATGGGAGCTGGCGCATATGGTCAAGCCCAAGGTGACGACGGTCGAATTCCTGCCCCCCGGCGTGCGGATCGCCGATGTGACCGGGATCTCGCCCGTGGCGGCGGCAACGCAGACGGCGGCGGTCGCGGCCATCGCCAGCACCCGCCCGCCGGCCCGCGGCGACCGGCTGCCGCCGGCCGCACCCGCGGCAGTCGCCATCCCCGCCGCCGCAACCATGGCCGAGGCCGCCGCCGCGACCGCCGCCGCCGTGGTCACGCCCGAGCCGCTGGTCATCACCCCCGACATCCCGGCCTCGAACGAGCCGCTGGTCCCCGAGGCGGCCCCCGCCCTGCCCGTCCAGGAAGAGCCGGAATATCCCTCGGACGCGGTGCTGCCGGAAAGCCTGCCCGGACAGGCGCCGGGCAGCGTGACGCTGTATCCCCAGGCCGGGCAGCCCTGAGGATGCGCTGGCTGGCGCCGATTCTGGTGGCGATGGCCGCGCTGCTGACCGCCCCCGCATCGGCGCAGGATGCCCCCGCGCCGCGTCCCGACCACCCCGCCGCCGACCGCCCCGCGCCCCGCCCGGAGGCGGAGGCAGAGCCCCAGGCGGAGGCAGAGGCAGAGGCAGCGCCCGAGCCGCCCGCCGAGGCCGCCCCGGATCCCGAAACCCCGGAGAAAGCCGAGGCCGAGCCCCCGCCCGCAGCCCCCGTCCCGACCGGCCCGCCGGTTCATGCGACCCTGCGCGAAAGCGACTTCGACTATTCCGCCTGCCTGCTGGAGCTGACGCTGCTGGGCGCCGATTACAGCGAGACGCCGCCGATCCTCGACCCCGATCAGCGCGATTGCGGCATCGACCGGCCGGTCTTGCTGCGCCAGCCCCTGCCGGGGATCGAGATTCCGGGCGGCGCGCCCATGCGCTGCGACCTGGCGCGGCACCTGGCGCATTGGCTGCGCGATTTCGTCCGCCCCGCCGCGGCGCTGCTGCCGGGCCAGCCGCGGCTGGTGGCGCTGGAGCCGGGCTCGACCTATCAATGCCGGGCGACCGTCGGGACCGCGGGCGAGAACCTGTCCGAACATGCCTTCGGCAACGCCTTCGACATCGCCGCCTTTCGTTTCGAGGACGGCTCCCGCATCGAGATCGGCCCGCGCCAGGACAACGGCGACTTGCAGGAGGCCTTCCAGCGCGCGGCGCGCGGCACCGCCTGCCTGCATTTCACCACCGTCCTCGGCCCCGGCGCCAATGCGGCGCATGACGACCACCTGCATCTGGACATCAAGGCCCGGCGCGGCGGCTTCCGGCTGTGCCAATAGGGCCTAGCGCCGGGCCCGGCCCAGCTCCAGATATTCGGGATCGAACCGCGCCAGCCGCGCCAGCCTTTGCCAGTCGAGAATCTCGACCTCGGCGCCGTTCCAGCGGATCAGCCCGTCCGCGCGCAGGTCGCGCACGGCGCGGTTCACATGGATCGGCGTATAGCCGAGGATGTCGGCCAGTTCCTTTTGCAGCAGCGGCAGCACGAAGCGGTGGTCCTGCGCCGCGCCCACGCTGGCCAGCCGCGTGTAAAGCTCGCACAAAAGATGGGCCAGATGCGCGCTGGAGCGCAGCGAGGCCGCCGCGACCAGCCATTGCCGGTGGATCGCCGCGTCGATCGCGGTGGACATCCACAAGAGCCGGGTCAGATGCGGAAAGTTCTGGGTGATCTGCCGCAGCTCGGCGTGATCGACGAATTCGACGTCGGATTCCCCGACCGAGATCACGTCATGTTCCAGCCCGGCCAGCACGAAGGCGTGCAGGTCCACGAAATCCCCCGGAACGTGCAGGGCGGTGATCACCCGCTCGCCCGGACGGCCGACCAGCTCGTGCTGGCGGGCCGACATGCCGCGCAGCATCATGCAGCTGCGCGTGGCCATCCGCCCGCGCGGCACGATCACCTCGCCGGGGCGAAAACAGGCATGCTGGGTCGGAATCGCGCGCAGGCAGGCAATATCGCATTCGGAAAGCAGGTCTCGTCTTTGCAAATATCGGACAAAATATTCGGTGATGGCCATGACGCTCCTCGGCTCGACCGCAGGAGATTGTCAACGCGCCGCGGGCTGCGCAATGACCTCGGGACTCCGGTTAACATTCATCAATCATGCCATAACCCCGCCGGATTCATAGACTTCTTTCGCGTTCAGCCCGGTTTCGGCGCCGCAACGCCCAAAGCCTCGGCCAAAAGCGCGAAGCTTTGCGTCGCATCGGCACCTTGCCGGGTGAAGAAGGCGTCCAGGGCCGGGTAAAGCCGCACCGCCTCGTCCAGCCTGGGGTCCGAGCCCGGCGCATAAAGCCCGGCGCGGATCATCAGCTCGGATTCGGCATAGGTTCCCAGCGTCGCCCGCGCCCGCGCGATCAGCGCGTTCTCGGCCGCACTTGCCGCCTGCGGCAGCGACCGCGAGACCGAGCGCAGCACGTCCACCGCCGGGAACCGCCCGCGCTCGGCGATGGCGCGGTCCAGCACGACATGGCCGTCCAGCACCCCGCGCAGGATGTCGGCCACCGGCTCTTCCATGTCGGAACCGGCGACCAGCACGCTGAAGATCGCGGTGATGTCGCCCGCCCCCTCGGGGCCCGGCCCGGAACGTTCGGCCAGCGACATGATCAGATGCGAGGTCGAGGGCGGAAAGCCGCGATAGCTGGGGCTTTCCCCCGCCGCCAGCGCGATTTCCCGATGCGCCTCGGCAAAGCGGGTGATCGAATCGGCCAGGAACAGCACATGCCGGCCCTGGTCGCGGAAATGCTCGGCCACCGTCATCGCCGCCCAGGCGCAGCACCGCCGCATCAGCGGCGACTGGTCCGAGGTCGCCGCGACCACGACCGCGCGCGCCATCCCTTCCTCGCCCAGCGTCTCCTCGACGAATTCGCGCAGCTCGCGCCCGCGCTCGCCGACCAGCGCGATCACCACCACATCGGCCGAAACCCCCTTGGCCAGGGCCGAAAGCAGCGTGGACTTGCCCACGCCCGAGCCCGCAAACAGCCCCATCCGCTGGCCGCGCACCAGGGGCAGCAGCGTGTCGAAGACCGCAAGCCCGGTATCCAGCCGCCCGCCCAGCCGGTTGCGCAGCGCGGCCGGCGGCGGGGCGGGACGAAAGCCGCGCTCCTCGCCGCCCGCGACCAGGGGGCGGCCGTCGAGCGGCCTGCCGAAAGGGTCGATGATTCGCCCGATCCAGGCATTCGCCGGCGCCAGCATGGGCGCAAAGACCAGCTCGACCCGCGTGCCGATCGACAGCCCGTCCATCGGCCCCTCGGGCAGGATCGCCGCCTGGTCGGAATGCAGCGCAATGACCTCGCCGCGCAGGTTTTCGCCGGAACGCATTGAAAAGACAACGCGATCACCCAGGGACGCGTGGCTGTTCAACCCGGCCGCCAGGATCACCCCGGCCTGGATCGCGCTGACCTGGCCGAAATGCCGGCTCAGGCGGACCCGCCGTATCCGCGTCGCGATAGATTGCATTTTATCCATTTCGTCCTCGCTTTTTCCGGCCGGCGCCCCTGCCTCGAAAGGGTTTCTAAACCAGTCGAGGTTAAGACCGGGTTTATCGGAACCTGAGGAGAAGCCTCGATGTTTGACCGTATCGACACCCTGCGCATGGCCAGTTCGCTGACGGCCCATGCCGCCGAACGGCAGAAGCTGATCGCCCGGAACGTCGCCAATGCCGACACGCCCGGCTTCCGGTCACGCGATCTTGCCGGCTTTGCCGAGACCTATCGCAGCCAGGGGGCCATGGGGATGCGCGCCTCGCGGCCGGGCCATCTGGCGGGGGCCGGCTGGGGCGCAGGCTCCGCGCGCGTCGCCGATGCCGGCGGCGAGCCCGCGCCCAACGGCAACTCCGTCTCGCTCGAGGACGAGATGTTTCGCAGCGCCGCCGCCAAGCGCCAGTTCGACCTGTCGCTGGCGGTGACCAAATCCTCGCTCTCGCTGGTCCGCACCAGCCTTGGCCGCCGCAGTTGAGGGGAGCGATCATGACCCAGCCGCTTTCCGCCACCGAGCTGGCCGTGTCGGGGATGAAATCCCAGGCCGTGCGCCTGCGCCATATTTCGGAAAACATCGCCAATGCCGACACGCCCGGCTATCGCCGCAAGCTGGTGGCGTTCCAGGAACAGGTCGATTTCGGCCGTCCGACCGGCGCGGTCAGCGCGGGGCCGACCCGGCTGGACCGGCGCGAATTGCCGCGCGTCTACGACCCCGCGCATCCGATGGCCGACGACGAAGGCTATTACGCGGGCTCCAACGTGGACCTGATCGTCGAGATCGCCGACGCCAAAGAGGCCAGCCGCAGCTACGAGGCCAATCTGCGCGTCTTTGAACAATCCCGCCAGATGGGCAGTTCGCTGCTGGATCTGATCCGCCGCTAAGGGGCAATGCCATGATTTCACCGACAATCGCCGCAACCGCCTATGACCGCGCCCGCCATGCCGTCGCCCCGGCCGAGGGGCTGCCGCAGGGCGTGACCAGCGCCGCGGCGGATTTCGCCCGCGTGATGGAGCAGGTCGACCTCGCCGCCACCGGCGCCATGACCGGCAAGACCGAGACGCATGAGCTGGTCCACAGCATCGCCCAGGCCGAGATCGCGCTCGAGACCGTGGTGGCCATCCGCGACAAGGTGGTCGAGGCCTACCAGGAAATCCTGCGCATGCCGGTCTGAGGGGCAATCATGGACGAGAACCTGATCTTCGACCTGACCCGGCAGGCGCTGTGGATCGCGGTGCGCATGTCGGCGCCGCTTCTGATCGTGGCCCTGGTCGCCGGCGTCGTGATCGGCCTGTTCCAGGCGCTGACCTCGGTGCAGGAGATGACGCTGACCTTCGTGCCCAAGATCGGCCTGATGCTGGTGGTGTTCTGGGTCAGCATGAGCTTCATGACCGCGACGCTGACCAGTTTCTTCACCGACCAGATCCTGCCGCAGATCGCGGGGTCATAGGCCATGGACAACGCGATCTATGCCGCCCTGACCCGGCAATCCGGCCTGATGCGCGAAATGCGCACCGTCGCCAACAACATCGCCAACGCCAATACCGCCGGCTTCCGGCGCGAGGGCGTGGTGTTCTCGGAATACATGGTGCCGCTGGACGGGCGCGGCGAAACCCTTGCCATGGCCAATGGCCGCGGCCGCATGGTCGATCTTGCCCCCGGCGGCATGACCCAGACCAACGGCCAGTTCGACCTGGCCATCGACGGCGAGGGCTTCCTGATGGTCCAGACCCCGCAGGGCAACCGCCTGACCCGCGCCGGCGCCTTCATGACCAATGCCGAAGGCGAGCTGGTCAATCCCGACGGCTACCCGCTGCTCGACGACGGCGAGGCCCCGATCGTGATCCCGGCCGGGGTCGGCAGCGTCGGGATCGGCATCGACGGCACCATCTCGGCCGACGGCAACCCGATCGGTCGGATCGGCGTCTTCGCCAGCCCCGACCCGGCAAGGCTGCGCCATACGGCAGGCACGCTCTTCGACCCCGGCGGCGCGGTCGAGCCGCTGGACCAGGCGGTGCTGCGCCAGGGCTTCCTAGAGGAATCCAACGTGGATCCGGTGCTGGAGGTCGCCCGCATGATCGAGGTCCAGCGCGCCTATCAGCTGGGCCAGAGCTTCCTTGACCAGGAAGACCAGCGCATCCGCCAGACCATCTCCTCGCTGACCCGGTGAAAGGACAAGCCATGAGGGCACTTCAAATCGCGGCATCGGGCATGAGCGCGCAACAGATGCGCGTCGATGTCATCTCGAACAACCTCGCGAACATGTCCACCACGGGCTACAATGCCCGGCGGGCAGAGTTCGCCGACCTGCAATACCAGCAGGCCACCCGGCCCGGCACGCTGACCGCCGCCACCGGCACCATGGTCCCGGCGGGCGTGCAGCTTGGCCTGGGCGTGCGCCCGGCCAGCGTGGCGGTCATGCTGGCGCAGGGCACCCCGGTCCAGACCAACGGCGACCTCGACATCGCCATCGACGGCAACGGCTACCTGGAGGTCACGATGCCGTCGGGCATCTCGGCCTATACCCGCGACGGCAGCCTGAAACGCTCGGCCGAGGGGCAGGTCGTCACCTCGGAAGGCTATCCGCTGGTTCCCGACATCACCATCCCCGAGGACGCCCGCAGCATCGCGATCAATGCCGACGGCCAGATCTTCGCCTATTTCGACGACCGGGTCGAGCCCGAGAACCTGGGCCAGATCACGCTGGCCAATTTCGTCAACGCCAAGGGGCTCGAGGCGATCGGCTCGAACATGTTCCTGGAAACCCCGGCCTCGGGCGCACCCCAGGTCGCCACGCCGGGGCAAGAGGGGCTGGGCACGATCCGCGCCGGCTTCCTCGAGGAAAGCTCGGTCGATCCGGTGCGCGAGATCGCCGAGCTGATCAAGGCGCAGCGCGGCTACGAGCTGAACTCCAAGGTGATCACCGCCGCGGACCAGATGCTCGGCACCACGGTGCAGGTGCGCTGATGCGCGGCCTCGTCCTTTTGCTGATGCTGCTGCCGCAAGGGGTGCTGGCCGGATCGGTGGTGGCCAACCGTACGCTGCCTGCCGGCACGGTGATCGCGGCCGGCGACGTCACGCTGGTCCCGGACCAGCAGGGCGGCATCGAGGATCTCGCGCCGGTCCTGGGCCAGCAGTTGCGCGTCATGGTCTACCAGGGCCGCCGCATCGACCCCTCGGCCCTGACCGCGCCAACCCTGGTCGGGCGCAACCAGATCGTCACCATCGCCTATGAAAAGGCCGCCCTGCGGATCGAGGCCGAGGGCCGCGCGCTTTCGGCCGGCAGCGCCGGGCAGGTCATCCGCGTCATGAACAACGCCTCGCGCGTGACCGTCTCGGGGCGCGTGGCCCCCGACGGGACGGTCATCGTCCGGCAAAACTGAAAGGCAGCCCATGCCCAAGCACATGTTCCCCCGCCCCGCCCCGCTGATCGGCGCCCTGGCCCTTGCCCTGTCGCTTTCCGCCTGCGGCCGGGTCACGCAGATCGGGCAGGTGCCCGACATGACCGCCCCCGAAAGCAGCGTCGAATTCCAGGCCATGACCTCGTCGGGCCATGGCGTGCAGGAACTGCCCTACAGGGCCGACAGCACGGCCTCGCTCTGGCGCGTGTCGCAGAATTCGCTGGTGGCGGACCGGCGTGCCTCGGACCGCGGCGACATCCTGACCGTGGTGATCGAGATCGACGACAGCGCCGAAATCCAGAACAGTTCGGGGCGCAGCCGCAGTTCGGCCGACAAGGTCGGCATCCCCTCGCTGGCGGGCCTGCCGCAGCGCATCGACCGCATCCTGCCCGAAGGCGCCAGCATGGAGGAACTGGCCGAGGCCAAGGCATCCTCGAGCTACAAGGGCAGCGGCAATATCTCGCGCCGCGACAAGCTGACCCTGCGCGTCGCCGCGACCGTGGTGGACCGGCTGGCCAACGGCGTGCTGCGCATCCAGGGCACGCAGGAGGTGCGGGTGAACTACGAGGTGCGCGAACTGACCGTCAGCGGCTTCGTGCGCCCCTCGGACATCGGGCGGCGCAACGAGATCGCCTATGACCGCATCGCGGGCGCGCGCATCTCCTATGGCGGCCGCGGCCAGATCAGCGATGTCCAGCAGCCGCGCTATGGCCAGCAGCTTGCCGACATCCTCCTGCCTTACTGAAAGGGGGTCGCGGTGAAAAAGATCCTGCTTATCCTGGTCCCCCTGCTGGCCTTCCTGGGCGGCGCGGTCGGGGGCGACATGCTGGGCGGCTCGAAACCGGCCGAGCCTGCCCAGGGCGATGTCGCCACGGCGGCCGAGCCGGGCGCGGCGGAGACCGGCGATCCCGCCCCAGACCACGGCAGCGAGGACGGCGGCGGCGAGGGCGGCGGCGGCGAGGCGGCCGACACCGGGGCCAGCCTCGACTGGTTCGCCTTTCCCAACCAGTTCTTCGTGCCGATCCTGCGCAACGGCACGCCCTCGGCCATCATGATCCTGTCGCTGAGCGTAGAGATGCCCGCCTCGGCCCGCGCAGAGATCGAGGCGCAGGAACATCGGCTGCGGGACGCCTTGCTGAACGCGCTGATGATCGAGGCGAATACCGGCGGCTTCGACGGCAATTTCACCGCCGAACCGGCCATGCAACGCCTGCGCGCAGCCCTGCTTGCGGCAGGCCGGAAAGCCGCGGGGCCGAATGTCAGGCGCATCCTGATCGAGGACATCGGCCAGCAGATCCAGTAAGGCTCGGCAATCCGGGCCGGCAGCCATGGCCGAACCGTTTCACGCGGGCGCCCAGCCGGCAGCCTGTTTTCGCATCTTCTGGCCCCCCTGCACTCGGGCGATGCCTTCCACGACAGCCGGGGCAATGCATTTTTCGGCCGCCAAGTGGTCCTGCAACGGCACGGGATCCGTCAAGTCGGGGCCGGAGAGCGGCTTCGGATAGCCGAGCGGCTCAGCGCTCGTCGCCGGCGGCGGCCGGGCCGGTGCCGGCGCCATTGGCCGGTGCGGCGGCCGTTCCGGCACCATTGGCCAGGGCCATGATCTGGGCATGGCTTCGCCCCAGCTCGCCACGAAAGGCGTCCCGCACCGCCAGGCGGATCAGCCGGCGGCAGATGCGCCGCTCGGCCGGGGGCAGCAGGCGGCCCTTGCGCAACCATTTCAGCAACATCAGCGCCATCAGCGGCGGAAAGAACAGCCGCCCCGCGACCCGGCGATAGACGAACCAGGCGTTGCGATGCAGGTAATACACCTTCCACAGCGGCCGGGGCATCGCCCCCGCCGTCTGCGTCGCGCAATCATGCTCGAACTCCAGGTCCGGGGCGAAAAGCAGCCGCCCGCCGGCCTGGGTCAGCCCCAGCGAATACAGAACGTCGTCGCCATAGATGAACAGCCGGCCATCGGGATAGCCGGCGCGGGCCACCCCGGCGCGGGACACGAAGAAGCCGACGAAGGAGGTGCCGTCCAGGGGCCGCGGCGCCTGCGCATCGTAGTCGCTGTCGGGAATGTGAAACGCCGCCCGGCCGCCCCCTGCCAGCACGCGCAGGAAAACCGGCAGGTCGCCGAAGGGGTTGACCCAGGGCCGGTTCATCTCGCAGATCCGGCCGCCGGGAAAGCGCACCGCCGCCGCCAGCGCCTCGGCGCCGGGCCAGCGGCCCTCGGCCAGGCCTTGCCGGAACCGGACGATGGCGCCGGTCGCCGGGCGGGCGTCGTCGTCCATCAGCACCATCCAGTCGGGGTCCAGCCTGCGGCCGGTCTCGCGCATTCCGACCTCGAACCCCAGCGCACCGCCGCCGTTCTGCGGCATCTCGATGACGAGCAGCCGCGGGTCGTCCTGGCCGGCCAGCCATTCCCGCGTGCCGTCGGTCGAGCCGTTCTCGACCACCACGACGTGATCGAGCGGTTCGGCCAGCAGGCGGGTCAGGGTCTTTTCCAGATGCGCCAGCCGGTTGAAGGTGACGACGACCGCCGCGACGACCGGAGGGGAAGGATCAGGCTGGATCAAGACGGGCTCACGGGTTGGCTGGCGGAAGGGGCGCAAAACCGGGGTTTCTTAGCAAGAGACGCGGCGGGGATAAAGCAGCGGGCTGGGCGGCAGGCGGCCGATCCGCGGCAAGCCGCGCAACGATCCGAATGCCGCGGCATGCGGCCTGCCCGGCAAGCTTTGCCCCGGACAGGCGCCGTCGGGATCGCGGGCCAGCTACTCGGCCTCGCCCAGCAGGCGCAACAGATAGCGGCCATAGGCATTCTTGGCGCATTGCCCGGCCCTGGCCCGCAGCTCATCGGCGGAAATCCAGCCGGCCTGGAAGGCGATCTCCTCGGGGCAGCCGGTCTGCAGGCCCTGGCGGTTTTCCAGCGTGCGCACGAAATTCCCCGCATCCAGCAGGCTGGCATGGGTGCCGGTATCCAGCCAGGCAAAACCGCGGCCCATCTTCTCGACGCTCAGCTGGCCGTCGTGCAGATAGCTTTCCAGAAGCGTGGTGATCTCCAGCTCGCCCCGGTCCGAGGGACGGACCTCGGCCGCGCGCCGCGGCGCCGTGCCGTCCAGGAAATAAAGCCCGGTGACGGCGAAATTCGACGGCGGCTGGGCCGGTTTCTCGACGATGGCGCGCGCCCGGCCCGCCTGGTCGAAATCGACCACGCCATAGCGCTCGGGGTCGGAAACCTGGTATCCGAAGACCGTGCCGCCCGTGTCCCGCCGGTCCGCCGCCTCCAGCAGCAAGGGCAGGCCGTGGCCGAAGAAGATATTGTCGCCCAGCACCATGGCCGAGGGCGCGCCCGCCAGGAAATCCTCGGCCAGAAGATAGGCCTGCGCCAGCCCGTCGGGCGAAGGCTGCACAAGGTAGTCGAAGCTGAGCCCCCATTGGCTGCCGTCGCCCAGCAGGCGGCGGAACTGGTCCTGGTCCTCGGGCGTGGTGATGATGGCGATCTCGCGGATGCCCGACAGCATCAGCACGGTGATCGGGTAATAGATCATCGGCTTGTCATAGATCGGCAGCAGCTGCTTGGACACGCCCATGGTGATCGGATAAAGCCGGGTGCCCGAGCCGCCGGCCAGGATGATGCCCTTGCGGCGGCTGGGTGGGGTCTGGGATTGGGTCATGGTTTCAGCTCCTGCAAGACCTTGGCGAGACCGGCACGCCAGTCGGGGCGACTGATGCCGAAATCCCGCTGAATGGCGGCGCAGTTCAGGCGCGAATTGGCCGGGCGCCGGGCGGGGGTGGGATAATCCGTCGTTGAAATGTCGCTGACGCGGCAGGACAGGCCCGCCTGCGCCATGATCTCGCGCGCAAAGCCGGCCCAGTTGGTGTCGGGGCTGCCGGCGAAGTGATAGATCCCCCCGCGCGAGGCGTCGCCGCGCATCGCGCCCAGCATGGCCAGGCAGGCGGCCGCGATGTCGGCGGCCGGGGTCGGGCCGCCCTGCTGGTCGGCGACGACGCGCAATTCCTCGCGCTCGGCGCCCAGCCGCAGCATGGTTTTGACGAAATTCGCCCCATGGGCCGAAAAGACCCAGGAGGTGCGCAAAACCGCCCATTGCCCGCCGGCGGCGGCGATGCCCTGCTCTCCGGCCAGCTTGCTGGCGCCATAGACGCCCAGCGGGCCGGTCGGGTCGGTTTCGACCCAGGGCCGCTCGCCCGAGCCGTCGAAGACGTAATCGGTCGAGATATGCAGGAAGGGCAGGCCCAGTTCCGCCGCCGCCCGCGCCATGGCGGCCGGCGCATCGGCATTGACGGCGCGGGCCAGGTCGGGTTCGGATTCGGCGCGGTCCACGGCGGTATGGGCGGCCGCGTTCAGCACCGCCCCGCAGCCCGAGGTGCGGATCGCCGCGGCGCAGGCCGCGGGATCGGCCAGGTCGGCCCGATCGCGGCCCAGGAAGCGCGCCTCGGGCGCCAGCCGCGCAAGCTCGGTCGCGACCTGCCCGCTGCGGCCAAAGACCAGCAGGCCCTTCATGCCCTGCCGAGCCTTTCGCCGACACCCTGGCGGGACAGAAGCGGCCGCCACCAGTCCTCGTTTTCCAGATACCATTCGACGGTGCGTGCCAGCCCCTCCTCGACCGTGACCGAGGGGCGCCAGCCCAGTTCCTCGCGGATGCGGGTCGGATCGATGGCATAGCGCCGGTCGTGGCCAGGCCGGTCGGTGACGAAGGTGATCAGCCGGTCATGCGGCGCGGCATCCGGGCGCAGCCGGTCCATATGCGCGCAGATCGTGCGCACCAGGTCGATGTTCTTCGCCTCGTTCTCGCCGCCGATGTTGTAGCTGCGGCCGATGACGCCCTTTTCCAAGACCAGCAGCAGCGCGTCGGCGTGATCCTCGACGTAAAGCCAGTCGCGGATATTGCCGCCATCGCCGTAGACCGGGATCGGCCGGCCGTGCAGCGCGTTCAGGATCACCACCGGCACCAGCTTTTCCGGGAAATGGAACGGCCCGTAATTGTTGGAACAATTGGTCAGCACCACCGGCAGGCCATAGGTCTCGTGCCAGGCGCGGACCAGATGGTCCGAAGCGGCTTTCGAGGCCGAATAGGGGCTGCGCGGGTCATAGGGCGTGGCTTCGGTGAACTGCCCGGCCTCGCCCAGCGAGCCGAAGACCTCGTCGGTCGAGATGTGGTGGAAACGGAACCCCTCGGGCCGGCCCTGCGCGGTCCACCAGGCGCGCGCCGCCTCGAGCAGGTTGTAGGTGCCGGTCACGTTGGTCTCGATGAAGGCGCCCGGCCCGTCGATCGAGCGGTCCACATGGCTTTCGGCGGCCAGGTGCATGATGGCGTCGGGCCGGTGCGCGGCCAGGATGCGGTCCAGCGCGGCACGGTCGCGGATATCGGCCCGCTCGAAGGCATAGAGCGGGCTGTCGGCAACCGAGGCCACGTTTTCGGGATTGGCGGCATAGGTCAGCGAATCGAGGTTCACCACCGAATGTCCCCGCGCCACCGCCAGCCGCACCACCGCCGAACCGATGAAGCCCGCGCCGCCGGTAACCAGAATCTTCATAATCTCGCCTCGTAATCAAAAGGCCCTTCATAGGTGAAAGGGCTGTCGAACTCGTTCAAAGACGGGGCGGCGGCGTCCTTGGCCGACAGGATCGGCCGGCCGGCGATCCCCCAGTCGATGCCGATACTGTCCCAGACCACCGATCCGTCGCAATCCGGCGCATAATAATCAGTACATTTATACAGGATTTCCGTGTCCGGCTCGCGGGTGACGAAGCCGTGCAGGAAGCCCGCCGGTATCCACAGCTGCCGGCCGTTTTCAAAGGACAGCTCGCAGCCGGTCCATTGGCCATAGGTCGGGCTGCCCTTGCGGATATCGACCGCCACGTCGAAAAGCCGCCCGCGCCCGCAGCGCACGAGCTTGCCCTGGGCATGGGGCGGGGCCTGGAAATGCAGCCCCCGCAAGGTGCCCGCCGCCGCCGACAGCGAGTGGTTGTCCTGCACGAATTCCGGCAGGTCCAGCCCCGCTTCGTGCAGGGTCTTGCGGCTCCAGCTTTCGCAAAAGAACCCGCGATCATCGCCGAACCGCCGCGGAACAAGGACCAGGACGCCCGGAAGCGAGGTCTTTTGGATCTGCATCTGTCTCTACCAGATTTGCCTTGCGCAGGATGCGTATGGAGGAACTCCCAAAGGCGCGCAAGCGGCGCGCTGGCGCCGAACCTATGCCTGCGGAGATTAAAATGCACGGGGAATTGCGCGTGACTTCGCAGGCCGGTTCGGCACCTTGTCGGGACAGGAACCAGACCCGCCACCAACGAAGCCCGCGATGCGATACCGTCACGTTGCCACCTATATCGGCCCCCAGGCCCCCTTCGTGACCAACATCACGAATCTTCGGAGTTTTTCCGGGCCGGACGGGCATGCGCTCTACAGCATCACCCATGTCGGCGGCGGCATCGCGGCCTATCGCGTCACCACGGCCGACCTGCCGATCGAGATGATCGGCGCCCAGCCCCATGCCGCCTCGCTGGGCTACGGCGGCACCCCGGACGCCAGCATCGTCACGCTGAAGGACGGGCCGGTGCTGTTCGGCACCGGGCTGCGCGATGCGCTGGGCGCCGGCATCCGGCTGGACGACCAGGGCGGGTTTCGCGCCGGGGCGCCCCTGGCCGGGCCGGCCGGCCTGCCCGGCGACGTGATCCGGCTGGGCCAGTTCCAGACGACGCAGGGCAATTTCCTGTATTCGGCCCGCGACGGGCAGACCGCCTTCGACATCTGGCGGCAGGCCGCGGACGGCACCATCGCCCATGTCACCCAGGCGGCACTGCCGCTCGGCTCGGGCGTGCAAGGGACCGAGATCGACGACATGCTGGTGGCCACGCTGGCCGACCGCAGCTTCCTCATCTCGGCCTCGGCCACGGGCAATTACGTCGCGGTGCAGATGATCCATGCCGACGGCTCGGTCGGCACGGCGCATATGCTGTGGTCCTGGCACGGCCTTGGCATGGACCAGCCCAGCCACCTGGCCACGGTCGCGGTGGGTGGCGTGACCTATCTGGTGGTCGCGGCGGCGCAAAGCTCGTCCCTGACCACCATGCGCCTGACCTACGAGGGCGAGCTTCTGCCGGCCGATCACGTCATCGACGAACGCAGCACCCGCTTTGCCGGCGCCACCGCGCTTGCGACCGCGACCCTGGACGGCCGCGCCTTCGTCTTCGTGGGCGGGGGCGACGACGGCCTCAGCGTCTTCACCGTCCTGCCCGAGGGGCGGCTGATGCATCTGGCCACGCTGGTCGATGCCGACGACCGGGCGCTGGCCGATGTCTCGGCGCTTTCGGCGCTGGTGATCGAGGGCAAGATCGCGCTTTTCGCCTCGTCGCGGCGGGAAAGCGGCATCACGCAATTCGTCTTCGAGCCGGGCGGGATCGGCCTGACGCGGGTAGTCGGCGCGGGCTGGCAGTCGGGAACCGAGGGCAACGACATGATGCAGGCCAGCGCCGAGACGCGCGGCCTGGACGGCGGCGCCGGCGACGACATCCTGATCGCCGGCGGCAGCCCGGTGCAGATGACCGGCGGCGCCGGCGCGGACATCTTCGTGGCGGCCGAGGTCAACGGCAAGATCACCATCACCGATTTCGAGCCGGGAGTGGACCGGCTGGACCTGTCCTTCCTGGGCATGGTCCGGAATGTCGAGCAGCTGGGGTTCCGGCCGGAAAGCTATGGAATCAGGATATTTTACGGAAATTCGGTTATCTGGGTCATGACACGGGACAACACGATGCTGCAGGCGAGCGCCTTTGACAATTCGCTTTTCCCCATCGCGCACTACGCGGCCCCCGACATGCGCACGACGGTGGCCGGCACGGCGGGAAACGACACGCTGAACGCGAGCCGCAACGGCTCGGACGTCTTCGGCCTCGCCGGCAACGACCTGCTTCTGGGCGGACCGGGGGACGACAATCTCCAGGGCGGGGCGGGCAACGACACGCTGAGGGCAGAGGCCGGTGCCGACACGCTCATGGGTCATGAAGGCAACGACCTGCTCTTCGGCGGAGACGGAAACGACAGCCTCGTCGGGGGGCCGGGCGACGATACGCTCTGGGGCCAGGTCGGAAACGACCTGCTCTCCGGCGACGACGGAAACGACCTGCTCTGGGGTGGAGACGGAAACGACCTGCTCTGGGGCGGAAACGGCAATGACAACCTGGCCGGGGGCGCCGGCAGCGACACATTGCGAGGTGATGCGGGCAAAGACACCCTCATCGGCCATGAAGGCAACGACCTGCTCTTCGGCGGAGACGGAAACGACAGCCTCGTCGGGGGAGCGGGCGACGATACGCTCTGGGGCCAGGTCGGAAACGACACGCTAAGCGGCGACGACGGAAACGACCTGCTCTACGGCGGAGACGGAAGCGACCTGCTCTGGGGCGGAAACGGTGACGACCTCATCTATGGAGGCGATGGCAACGATACGCTGCGAGGCGACGGCGGCAATGATCTGCTTCGTGGCGA
>JAANMX010001419.1_pt1 | contig 27305 bp, 24 predicted proteins | sample 7279681 | NCBI WGS metagenome assembly JAANMX01 (sample SAMN14094542, study PRJNA606508) | bioreactor metagenome | isolation source: A lab-scale SPAN reactor treating ammonium-rich wastewater day 351 | place: Ireland: Galway | collected 2018-01-01 | reverse complement strand
TATCAGTATTTAATTCGCTGCAGGCTGCAACTAAAAGGAAAGCCAGAATAAGAGTAATATATGTTAAAACTATTTTAGTCATATTATTTTCCGTTTTTATCATTACATACCATGACAATAATTACAGAAGCCGGAAGTTTGCTGCGACATGGGTGATGCACTCGTGTGACAATTATAGCACATAGAGGCTTGAGTATCGTGCCAGTCTCCTCTTTCATCCTTCATATAATTAGATACGTGAGTTTTTGGATTGGTACCTAAAATACCATCGCTATCGAGATGACAGGTAATACATGTTGGATCTGCGCCCTGAACATCGTGACAAGATACACAACTTTCAATATCTCTTCTTGCTAACCTTGCATGATCTCCACCACCGGTACCAACACCAATCGTCTTAAATGTTGGTAAGAGATGTGATGATGGAACTATACCACCCATTGCAAAATCTGTATTCTCAGATTGATGACAACTTGCACAAAAAGTTTCGATCTGATGACAGGACTGACATTCATTAGTTTTTCCTTTAGCATCTATTCCGTGAGAGAATCTGTAACCAAAATCATCATGAACTTTTAATATTGCCTGTTGTTTAGCCCCATCAACAGAATTACTTGGATAATAAGGGGCATAAAAATCATCAGGTAAATTCATTTCTGTAATACCAGTGGTTGCAACGTGGCAATCCTGACAAGTTGTGTTGTCGTGACACATCATACAGTTAGCATTCAACTCCCAGGCAAGAAATTTATGTGATCTTTCAAAATCAACATTTCTATGGTTTTGAGGTTTCAAATAATTTGTTGATATATGACAGGACTCACAAGCATTGGAGGCTATCTTTACTTCATTATGACAACCCGAACAATTTTCCATAGGAGGATTTAATTCAGCACTTTCAAAACTATAATCAACTTTATCAAGTCCTTTATGGCAATCGATGCATTGCAATCCTTGCACTGCGTGGATTTTGTGATTATAAATCAACTCGGGTTTTTTCTGAATCAATGGTTCATAATTATCATTTATATGACAAGTACTGCATTCAGCATCATTATCTACTTCGTGGCAGTTAACACAGTTATCATGATTTGGAAGAAGCCTGTCGTTTAGCGATATACTTTCGGCAACAGTTGAATGGCAATCAGCACAATCAACTAATTCATTATGCAGGGAGTGAGAAAATTTAATCAGATCTTTATTGCTTTCAACTGATTCTGATTGTTCGCCTGAAAAGGCAACCATCAACAGCAATGAGCTGCCGATAACAAAAATTGTAATGTATAAATTCTTTATCATAATTCTCAATTAAAAATTGTATTAAACCAGAAATTAAGCTTAAAGAATAATCTCCAATCATTATTGTAAATTTTATTATTCAGAAATTGACCCTGAACATCAAATGAGAGAGTTCTGAATGGTCGAATATTCGTCCCTGCCAACACTGAAACTAATTCATTCGAGGGGTCACCCTCTGTCAGTTTGTATCTTGTATAAGAAAACCCTAATCAGTTTGTCTTGATTCGCCTGTAATCTGCTGTTCAAATGCTGTTTTCTGTCCGTAAGCTGGTGGATGTTCTATTTCTTCCAAAATTCGGCTTTTGTCCAAATTCTCTTCATCATCTTCTTCCTCGTACTGATTTTCTATTTCTACACCCCCGACATTTCCTTTCCAGTCAAAGTCGTTTGCGCCTAAATCTTTTGCCGGTTCAATCCCATATCTTTTTGTATTGTTTATGGGTGGATTTTCTTTTATTGCCGAGTTAAAGACCGGCGCTTTATCATTTTTTATTTCCGGCACTTTAGACAATTCCTCTCTGATTCTTTTTAAAGAGTCGTTTGGTTCTGGTTTTTTTACTGCTGTCTGGGGCGGGATATATGTTTCTGGCTCTCTTCGTGCCACTCTTTCAGCTCTTTCGTTTAGGCCGGCGGATAAATTTGGAGTGTAATTTTTCTCTTGCGGTTTCTGGTTCTCTCTTTCTTTGACACTTGTTTCTGTTAGTCCTTCTTCGTTTTCTTCAATCGCTTTTTCTATAGCTTCCAAAGTTGTTTCCACCGGACGAAAAATGTTTTTATAGACATCGGTTGAAATCAAAGATGCTTGGCCAAAACTAATACCTAATTGTTTTTGAATGTTACCACCGTAGTCGCTTAAATTTTCTAAACCCAAAAGCACAAAGTAGGTTTCGTTTTTTAGCGCTTCCAGTTGGTCTTCACTTAAGCCGTTGGCGGTGGCGATTGCTCGGAACTTACCCCTCAATTCAGGGTTAGCGATTGTTTGTTTAAGGTCGTCAGGTAAGTTTTGATAATTTTCTTTTATTAATTGCTTTAAATCATCCATTTTATTTTTTATTTTTAATCAACAAATTTATTTTTTGTCTTTGTCTGACCCTTTGTCTTTCCCCCCTTTTTCCTCATCTAAGATATCTCTTATAACGCTTTCAATATTTTGGCCAGGAGCTTTACCTGTCCGAATAGCTTTAGCTGCCGCTATTCTTTGTTCTTTGTTTGAAAATGAGAAGGTTTGTCTTAAAACCCCTCTCGGTCTCTCAAGTTCTTCGGCTCTTTGCTCCATTACAGCTTTTTTCACTTGCGCTCCTTTGATTTGGGCGTTTGTATTCCTTTGTTTGTATCTTTCTCTAAGTTTTTTCATTTCCTGTAAATATTTCTTTCTAGCTTCCATTATTTGTCGTCCTGCTTCTTCTTCCGCTTCTTCTTGGGTTCTCGCTCCGACAGCTACTGTATCTATTTTTTCCTGCTCTATTCTGTCTAATTCTGCTTGGTATGTGCGGCCGATTCTTCCTGCCTTACCTTTGTCTGGCGATGCCTCAACCGTGGCCATTCTCTGGCTTCTCTGCTCCACTACTTCTTGTTCAGCCTTTTCCCCAGCCTTTTTTGCTTTTTCTACTTCAATTTTTGCAAAAGCATCCCTTCGTTTATCTCTTGCTTTTTGAAAGTCCGCGCCACTTGGGCCTTTACCACCAAACTTGCTCTTTGAAAGTCCCGTAAGCGGGGCTCTTAACATAGAACCAACAGCTGTTTGTCCGAATCTCGTACCACCGAGCGCTCTATCAGCCATTGTGGCCCCTCTACCAACCAAGTGTCTTGCCGGAGCTGACCCCATTCTTTTGGCGCTGTTGCTTGCCCATTTTTGTCCCAGACTCACCGCTTTTGCTCCGCCCTGAACCCCGATTAATTTCGCGGCGACGATTGAGAATGCTGCCATTCCTATAACCACTATAAAATTGAAGATTATCGCCATTTTGTCTTTTAAAAGACCCTCCACAAACCCTTCCTCATTAGAACCACTTAATCCGTCTGGTATTATGCGGGTGAGAGATTCGCCCAAATTTGTTCCACCGTTTGTCAATCCATTTAGTACTAGTATTGTTACCCAGATCAAAGCTAGAAAAATTGGGGCAAAGATCGCTTGAGAGATAAGTGCATCCCACCATTTTTTTGACCAATCGTCCTTCGGTAAAGCCATAGCGGCAAAAGCCAGTGGCGAAAGAATCATCAGGAATATTAAGACCACAAACCTTATTGTTAAAAGAATTGCTGCGGCGGCAAAAACAAAAGCTACCACCATAAAAAGGAAAAAACTTAAAATTGCTACCAGAAGAATGTTTAAGGGGCCATTGACAGTGCTTAGTAATTTTTCTGCTCCCGCTAAATTAAAAGCACTTTCAAGTCCGAGTTGTCTCATAAATGCTCCGGAGAGGCCTAAGTCTTCTCCGGTGTTTGAGACTCCCACCTCTTCTATTTGATTATAGAAACTTGTTGCCACAATATTTGAGGCATCTATAAGAGCTTTTGTGAAAAACAAACTGAAATTTATTAGTAGAGCGATGATTATGACATGGACCAAGAGTTTTTTGGTGGTAGCGGTATCCATCCGCAAAATCGTCATTATGGCGATGTATAGGATGATGAAGATAAAGAAAATATTGGCGAGGTCTCGGAAAGTCCCCCAGGCATCTGTTATGACCGGCAGGTCTCTAACCCTTTGAGCCATTTCCACGATCGTATAATCAAGAGTGTAGTTTAACAATAGTCCAGCCAAGCCAAGAACCCAACCGGCAAGCATGATTATAAATTTACCAATCCAAGAAGCTATGCCCTCTGCAAAACCTTCAGCGAATTCTTTAGGTTTTTCAGCTACCATTTGACCTCCTTGGATAATTCCACGAATAGCTATATCTGCGCCGGGAAGCGGCACAATTTGAGCTTCAGAAGATTTTGTTTCAGTAAACGGTAACGGAAAAACAGCCGAAAAAAATAAGAAAACTATTAGAGTTGAGAGAAACAGAAATTTTTGTTTTTTGTTAATGCCCATTAAGTTTTTCATAGCGGCAGGGTTGATGTGGCGACACTCATTGACCGACCAGATTCTTGCTCAAGATCGTTAAACGCGGATACCTGGTAAGTATATTCTGTATTGGGAAACAAGCCGACATCTGTAAATACCGTCTCTGTTGTAGTTACGACAGAGACGTCATTCCTCCATACCCGATAGTTTATTGCTCCGATTTGCCCGACTGCTGGATCCCAACCAAGACGAACTGTTGTCCATGTCGTGTCGAGAACTTTCAAATTTTCAGGAGTTAAGGGGGCGTATTGGCGGGTCGGCACTTTTTCGTCAGCTCTGGCCTGCGCTGCCCCCTTTAATCCGCCGCTACTTAAAGCGCCGGTGATGAGTTGGCTCGAAAGAGATTGTAGAATACGGTCAAAACTGTCAGCTGTTTCAAGTTCCCGTAGTTCCGTTCCAAGGGCGGTATCTAAACTGTTGGCAATTGTTTTGCCTGGCGTAATTATATTCCCGATATCATCGGTCAAAGAGAAAAATCCGTCGCCCCAGTTTAATTTCATAAGCTCTGTGTTTTGGGCGCCTGCGATTCTGGAATTAAGCTCGGCTTCAGTTGCCGAATAAGCTCCGTAAGGATTGTTTTGTGGTTGGATAATCTGAAACCAACCGTCCCATCCGCCGACTGAAAAACCACCGGGCTTTGTAAAATTAGCGTAACTTTCCGCATTTTGGAGCGCGCCGGAGAGGGTGCAGGACCACCGCGATCTACTCGACTCAAATTGGTTATTGTATTTGAAATTCAAGAGGCCTCTTAAATCAAAGCCGAACTCGGGAGTTTTGAACGGACTGCAGAGGAAACTCTCTAAGCCGGCGCTGTTTATAAACCCACCAGCAACAGAATCGGCAACGCCTAAAAAGAAATTATTTGGATCGGTAACAAATGCCGACCCGCCAGCAAACCCAGAATCCACCCACTTGATTATATTGCTTGTTACCATGCCTAAAATTCCGCTTGAAATCTGTCGGGCGATGAAATCGTGGCTTGTCGGAGCGAGTGAAGCGGCCACTCCCGGACTTAGGGGATAAATTCCGGGTACTTGGCCGACTTCTTTTGCAGTGTTGGCGCCAGTGGCAATCGCAGTGTTCATTCCGTAGGTGTTTAGAAAAGTTCCTTGTAGAGCGTCAATTGGAACGTGTGGTTGAGCTTTGGCTTGGATTGGGGCGAGCGTGCAAAACATCGCCAAAAACATCGCCGAGCAGAATAAGAAGTTTTTTTCAGCTTTGGTTTTCAGGAAATTCATTTAATAAAAATTTATAAATTTAAATATTCAGAACTTTTTCAATCACGTAGCCCGGGTCGTTTGGAGAGAAATAAACATCGTTTTTCTTCAAATATTCGCTGATTTTTGAAAGTGCCTCGCGTAAATCAGAACCATATCCGGCGTAATTACTGATAATAAATATTCCATCAACCGGGTCTGACAAAACAGTTTCAAAATTCTGAATGCTGATTCTGACTCCGTTTAAGGCATTTATCATTTCAAGATGCGAGGAAGCGATTTCCGCAGGTGTTTCAAGTTTCAGATATTCGGAGATTAAATTGTCGTAATTTTTTATTACCAGCTCAAGTCGTTTTAATTCAGCCGGACTGTTTAACTGCATAGCTTTGGCCAAAACGTCGTTTGGGTTAGGAACATTTGCGGAAAAAGAGTATTTTTGGGAGATTTCGCCAATCTTGTTTCCGTAAAGACGCAGATCTTCTTTGCTGTTTCTAGCGCTGATTTTCAGATCCGAAATTCTGTATTCCGGCGCTGATTTTCTTAAAATTTCCTGCTCAATGGGGTTTTTGTCAAATATTTTTTTTATTACTTCTTCCTCATCTATCCTTTCTTTGTTTTTCTGGGCTTGGAAGTATTCTTCTAAGACTCCTTTTGCCAACTCATCCGCATAGGCGCCGCTAACTCTGGGAATAATCATTTGCCGTCTTTCCAAGATTTCTTTTTCCCACATAGCCAAAGAATTGTTTGGGGACTCGGTTCTTATAATCGGCTGGTCGGACTTATAAACCAGTTCGCGCTCGGCGCCCAATTCAACGCTCGCTGCCGTGACAATTATCACTAGGGAAAAAACTATCGCTCCGATTATGGTTATGATTGATTTTCTAGGCATAAAACTTAAAAGTATTATATCAAATAAAAGCCGGAATTCATTTTGTTTTTCAGCTATGTGGATTATTTTCTCTACCTTGTTGTATAATAGGAGGCGAAATGTTTTTTAAAGAAAAAAAATTGAAGATTTACAAATACTTTTTGGCCGTTTTTATTTTCTTCCTTTTGATTTTTGGCGGGTTTGGTTTGGGCTTTTCGCAAAAAGATTTTAAACCGGGAATCATTTTCTTATCGCAGAAATTGGGTTGGTTTAACCTTGGCTTGGCAAACGCTTCAAATCACTTTTCTTTTTTGCTTTTGCAGGCCGAAAACTGCCGGGAAATAGTTTTAGCGTACGGAGAGTTGACTGATAGCAGGATTAACGTTTGTGTTTCAGCTTTTAGAGGTTGGGAAAAATGGGGCTTTGAAAGAAACGATGATTTTCACCCGCTTTGGCTGACTTGGCTTTATTGGAAAGAAAACCCCGACAAGCAGGCGCCTCTGACCTTTGATGGTTGGGCAAGGGGGGCTTCCGGCATGCTTAATTCTTGGGAAAAATTCATGAGTGAATATGAGGGGCCGTTAGATGACATCCGCAACCCTTGCCACGACATCACTCTTCACTACTCTTCCAATGTCATTAATATTCCACTACAAAATCCGGATACGGGGTGGAGAAACTATTCCAGTTATTACGAATCATGTGAAGAAAAATTCAACAAATTTTCGGAATATGAATATGACGATCCGGAGCACCCGCTCTATCTTTTTTGGGAACAATGGAACACAGACCAATCTTGGGAGACGGATGATGGACAACAGAATCTTATTCCGCCCCCAATTTTCAGCCAATGGGAAATTGGCGCTGGACTTTTAGCCGAGAGCGAATGGAATTTTACGAGGCAGCCATTTTTCAGCAGTTTGCCCGGCTTTGGTGGGAGGGTCGCAAGCGTTATGGATTGCACCTGCGACGAGACTAAGCTTTTTTATTTAACACCCGTTCCCGGAAGCTGGTCTGGGCCGTATTTGGTAAGAGAGTCAACTGACTTGCACCCGGTTTACGGTCCTGTTTCTTCAGGCCGGTGGGTTTTGGGGAATGTTAATTCCGGCGGATCTTGCATGATGACTTCCAATACCGGTTGCTATCCAATCCCGACAATGTTTAAAGTTCAGCCTCGTCCGGCCGGAGTCGGTGCTAGCCAATAGTTTTTCTAATTAAAATTTTTCGCCAAACAACCCCAATTTTCCAGAGTCAAATCTTCGGCTCGGCTTTTCTCGGTGATATTACATTTTTTGTAAACCTCCTCTAATTTTTCTTTCGGCGCGAAAATCAGGAGCTTTTTCTGTAAAATTTTTCTTTTCTCGGCGAAGCCGACTTTTATAATCTCAAAAAATTTTTCTTCCGCGATTTGGTTTTTCCGGAAAAAATCACGGCTGATATTCTTTATGGCGATAATCCCCGAATCTACTTTTGGCGCTGGACTGAATTCTTTGGCTCGGACTGTTTGGATGTATTTCGGATTACCAAAGGTTTTAACGCTTATGGACAATAAACTTTCTTTTTTATCTTGGGCTACTATTCTTTTGGCGACTTCTTTTTGGAGCATTAAGACCATGGCCGCTGGCTGGTTGTCGCTTTGTAAAAACTTTCGTAAAAACTTTCCAGTTATGTAGTATGGTAAATTAGCTACCAATTTGTAGCTATTTTTAATGTAAGTACTTTGGTCTATTTCTAAAATGTCACCATGAATTATTGTAAGTTTTCCGCTAGAAATTTCAGCCCCGAATTTTTCTTTTAGAAACGGGATAAAACGATCGTCTTTTTCGATCGCGATAACCCTACTCCCCTGTTTTAACAATTCTTCAGTCAGCAATCCTTCTCCTGGCCCGACTTCTACCACCAAATCGTCTGGCAAGATTTCTGCCGCCTCTCTCATTGTTTTCAAAATTTTCCTGTTTCTCAAGAAATTTTGACCGAGAGTTTTTTTGGCTTTAATTCTCATTTTTTTACTTTAAAATTCGATGTTTATGAAGTTTGAAGACCGGTTGTAAAATTCTATCAATTCGCCCGGAATGTCGGCGATGAAGGATGAAGGCAGGTTGTAGACGTTGTTACCAAAAATTCCCCGCCGACCCGCGTAAGAAAGAAAAACCTTTTTTCTGGCTCGCGTCAGGGCGACATAAAACAGACGCCTTTCTTCTTCTTTTTCTTCCGCTCTCATATTTGGGCGTTCATAAGGAAATAAATTTTCTTCAAGGCCACTAATAAAGACATAATCAAACTCCAAACCTTTGGCGGCATGCGCTGTCATGAGTTTCAAATTTTCTTGAGGTTTTTCCGGTGAATCTTCGTCGGTGGCGAGCGAAACATCGTCTAAAAATTTGCTCAATGATTCACTGGGATTTCCGTAAGAATATCTGCCGGCGAAATTCACAAGCTCAAGGATGTTCTCTAAGCGTTCTATGTCTTCAACTCCGCCTTTCTCCAGATGATTTTTCAACCCGCTTTTTTCCAAGACAAACCTGATTAATTCAGATGGATATTTTGTCTCTGACTCCTTTTTTATTTCCAGCAAAAAATCTCTAAATTTTTTAATTTTTATTTTAATTCCGATGTTCAGCTCGCTTTCTTTTCCGGCAAAAATTTTCAGAAGAGAGGTTTTCCCTAAGCCCCTTGGCGGTACATTTATTATCCTTTTAATATCCGAGAAGCTTTCCCAGTCCAATGCCGCTCTTAGATATGAGACGATGTCTTTTATTTCTTTTCTTTCAAAAAATTTGATGCCAATAACTTGGTATGGCAGGCCCTCCCCCATAAAGACCTCTTCTAAAGCCCGCGATTGAAAGTTGGCTCGGTAGAGCACGGCGATTTCTTTTGCCGAAACACCGCCTTGAATAAGATCTTTGACTAGCGTGGCGATTTTTGTAGCTTCATCAATCTCATTTTCCGCTTCTATGAGTGAAAGTTTATCCCCTATTTCGTTTCTGGTGAATAAATTTTTTTCCGGCCGGAGTGTGTTCTTTTTTATGACTTCGTTAGCGGCATTTAGAATATTTTGACTTGATCGATAATTCTCTTCCAAAAAAATCATCTTTGCTTCCGGGTAGTCTTTTTCAAAATCAATTAGGTTTTTGAATCTGGCACCTCTGAAGCTGTAAACACACTGGTCGTGGTCGCCGACCACGCAGATATTTCGTTTGTCTTTTGCCAGTCGTTTGGCAATTTCATACTGGGCTTTGTTGGTGTCTTGGTATTCATCAATGTGTATGTAGTGCCAAAGGTCATGATATTTTTTAAGGATTTCGTCTTTTCTCAACAAAAACTCACACTTTAGAAGTAAATCGTCAAAATCCAAGGCCCTCTCTCTTTTCAGAATTTTTTCATACTCTCGCCAAACGTGAACAACTTCTTTTGGTAGGTATGAAAACCCAGAATCTTCAAACGAAAATTCTTCAAAATCTTCCGGAGTTTTGAGCTCGCCCTTTTGTTTTGAGATTAAACTTAAAATTGCGCCGGGAGACAAATCACTTTTTTTTCCAAGGTTTTTCAAAGACTCTTTTATAGCTTTTTTTGAGTCTTCGCGGTCAAAAATTTTAAAATACCTGTTTAGGCCGAAGATTTTTGAATTTTCTTTTATTATTTTTACACCCAATGCATGGAATGTTCCGAGGAACGGACCTTTACCATTATGAATCTCAACCCCTTCTTGTTTAAGGAGTTCAAAAACTCTATCTCTCATTTCCCGCGCGGCTTTATTGGTAAAAGTAATTGCCAGAATTTTTTCCGGATCCACCCCGCTTTTAATAAGATGGAGAATTCTCCAAGTCAGGGTTTTGGTTTTTCCGGCTCCGGCTCCGGCCACTATCAAAACCGGCCCGTCAATCGTTTCAACCGCCTCTTTTTGCTTTGGATTTAATTTTTCAGAAATATTTTTCATTTTTAGTCAAGGAAGGTCTCTATCCACAGACCATTTCTGTTACTATTGACTCCCCACCTTGTATCGCTATAATGGCAAGTATACCAGAAATGAGGTCACCCTGAATTCAGAGGCGACAGGACACAGAAATTCCGAATTATCATTAATTTAAGCAATATTTTACTTGATTCTCAAAATATCGACCCCCCAGGGTCTCTAAGTCGGGGTCGTAAAAACTGTATTTTATTTGGAAGAACCTTTCTGATAAAGGTCTTGTTGTTGTTTATAGTGGTTTTTTTTCCTTTTTTAGCCCAAGCTAAAATTATTTCTTTCGTTTCTAATCTTTTTGCCAGCGGAAACGAGGTTTGGGACAAAACAGCTCCAAATTCTCAACAAATGAATTTACTTGAAGCCCCACTATCCCCTTTCAACTCAATTGGTGGTGGAGACGTTATTATTGACGGTGGTGCTCTGCTAGTTGAGGGCGGTCTTTTGTCAGGGCAAGGCGACAGCTTGCACGAACCTGGCAAAATAAGCGTCTATGTTGTACGCGAAGGAGATTCCTTGTCGCAAATTGCTAAAATGTTTAATGTTTCGGTAAATACTATACGTTGGGGTAACGATATAAAGGGTAACACTATAGCTCCCGGGCAAACTCTTGTGATTTTGCCAATTTCTGGCATTCGCCATACCGTAACATCCGGAGATACTTTAGAGAAAATCTCCTCCCGTTATAAAGGAGACGTGGAAGAAATTATTGCTTACAACAATATCAGCAAAGATTCGAAACTTGCCGTAGGTGAGATATTGGTAATTCCGGGCGGTATTATTCCTGAATCAAGTCCAACAGTGAGAACCTCTTCGTCTTCTTCTGGTTCACAATCTCGACCGTCTTCAGGCGCGCCGGTTTACGAGGGCTATTATTTAAGACCGATTTCAGGCGGTTACCGCTCTCAAGGTATTCACGGCTACAACGGTGTTGATTTGGCAGCTTCTGCTGGCACTTCAATTATGGCTTCGGCAAGCGGAGTTGTTACCGTCAGTAGAAATTCCGGCTGGAACGGCGGTTACGGTAATTACATAGTTATTTCACATCCAAATGGTACTCAAACTCTCTATGCTCACAACCGCAGTAACACTGTCTCTGTCGGCGAACAGGTAAAACAGGGTCAGGTTATCGGTTATGTCGGTTCAACAGGAAGATCAACCGGTCCGCATGTCCACTTTGAAATTCGTGGAGCTAAGAATCCGTTTTAGTTTCTTTCTCTCTCATAAATTTTCAGAACTGTTTCATTGACTTTTTACTATAAGTTCGCTATAGTCTAAAAAGACAAAAAAGAACGCTTGTTGCGTTCTTATAGACGAAAGGAAGCGGAAATGAGAAAGGCGTTTTCTGTCATCGAGACCCTCACGATTCTCGCCATATTGGTGATTCTTGGTCTCATTCTGTTTGTCCATTGGCCTCTGGCGCCAACTCCGACACCGCCTGACACGACCAAGATTGTGGAGAAATACGGAGAGAAGTGGGAGGGTGTTCAGGTTGGTGACATCCTCATCAATCAGCGCGCCGGCCACGCTTACTTTTTTCTTTCGTTTGAGAATAATGACTCTTTGCGGGTCTGGAGCTTGAATGAACGCCACTCCGTGGCCGATCCGATTCTGCCGATTCATAATCGGAGGTTTGATTTCCGGATCATTCCTCGTGGCGATCCGAAGAGTCCAAACCCGGAATGGCTTCAGGCGCTTGACGAGTGGTTCAGGCGTTTTGTGCCAGACCAGCCTCGAGACAAATGAGAGAGGTCTGAACCTACACCCCGCACGCAAGTGTGGGGTTTCTTATTTAAATACTAAAAATCGTTAATCTTTTTCGGCCGGTATTGCAGGGCCTCAAGTAAGTGGTTTTCTTTTATTTCCTCCGACTCTTCAAGGTCGCCAATCGTGCGTGATAATTTTAAGACTTTATGGTACGACCGAGCTGATAAATCAAGCTTTCGGGCAATGTCGTTAAATTTTTTTTGTAATTCTTCCGGAATCGTCAAATATTCAATCAAATTTTTAGCTGAAAGCCGACTATTGGTTTTTATATTTTTTAAACCAAGTTTTTCAAATCTGTCTTGCTGAAATTTTCTGGCTTTGACGACTCGTTCTTTGATTTTTTCTGTCTCGCTTTCTTTTCTTTGCTCCGAAAGTTTTTCATAATCAACTTTTGAAACTTCAAGCCATAAATCAATCCGATCCATGATTGGCCCTGAAATTTTTCTTTGATAGCGACTGATTGCGCTTGGTGGGCAAAGACAATCTTTACCCTTAACTCCAAAATTTCCGCAGGGGCAAGGGTTCATGGCGGCGATCAAGATAAAGTCAGCCGGGAAAAGTGCCGAACCCTTACTTCGAGAAACGTTTATAACTCTTTCTTCAAGTGGTTGACGCAGGGATTCTACAACTCGTCGGTCAAATTCTGGAAATTCGTCCAAGAAAAGAACACCGCGGTGAGCTAGGGTTATTTCGCCGGGTTTGGGAATTTGTCCTCCACCGCCAACAATAGAGACGTGTGATGATGTGTGGTGGGGTGAACGGAACGGCGGGTGAACAATTAATGGCTCTCGCAAACTGCCAGCCACCGAATGGATTCCGGTGATTTCCAGAATTTCTTCAAAAGACATTGGTGGTAGAAGGAAGGCGAAAGCTTTGGCCAACATGGTTTTGCCGGTGCCCGGCGGGCCATACATAGAAACATTATGTCCGCCGGCGGCAGCAATTTCCAAACCACGTTTGGCACTCTCTTGACCGCGAACATCAGCAAAATCAATTGAATAATACCTTGCTTCCGTATTAAATTTGGTTTTTGGTTGGGGTGTAATTTTTGCTTGCCAGTGCTCTTCTTCAAATTTCTCACTCTTTTTTTCGTTGACGTGCGCAACCACTTCTTTTAGGTTTTTGGCACCAAAGATTTTTAGCCCATTTATCAATCCGGCTTCCTTAGCATTTCCCTTTGGCAAATAAATTTCTTCAAACCCTTGATTTCTAGCTTCTTCAGCTAATGGCAAAACCCCTTTCAGTGGTTGAAGTTCGCCGTTCAACGATAATTCTCCCAAAAATAGTTTTTTGTCTGGATTAAATTTGATTTCTTCTGCGGCCAAAAGGTATCCTAGGGCAATCGGCAAATCAAAAATTGGCCCTTCTTTTTTTAGGTCGGCTGGGGCCAGGGAGACAATAACTTTTTGATTTTTGGTTTTAGGTGAGCTGAATCCTGTGTTTTTTATTGCAGCTGAAACACGATCTTTTGATTCTTCTACCGCTTTGTCGGGCAAACCAACAATTGAAAAAGAGTTTAAACCTTTTGATAAATCTATCTCAACACTGATAATTTTGGCTTTCAGTAAAACATTTTGGGCACCGAATACTTTTGCAAACGCCATAATTATCTTTGCTTCTTATTTAGTTATTCATATGCTCTTTACAAGTTTCGGCCGCAGGGTTGGCTTCCAGCCGGTCGCGCTCGATCGGCTCGCCAGAGATTTTGCAAAAACCGTAACTACCATCCTCTATCTTTTTTAGGGCATTTTTGACATTGTTGAACCTGATTTCCAACTCGTTTAAAATACCAGCGTTTTCTCTGTAGGCCTCATAGGCGTCTCCAACTTCATTGGCGTCAGCCGAAGAAACTATAATTTCTGCCGGTCTTGCCTCCCAGTCTTCTTTGTTATCAGGGTTTATTCTTCCGACACTCTCCAATTCTTCTATTAGAATCTTTTTTTCTTCCTCAAGTTTTTGTCGGAGGTGTTCAAGGTCTAAATCGTTTCTTTTTTGCATATTCAAATAATAGCACGAATTAGTCGGTGGTTAGTAGTTTTTAGAAAAATTATCAAAAAAGAAAAGTAGGGACCGTTTTGCTATATTAGGATCCTTAACGCACTAGGGGCCGGTTTTGTTACACCCCACACAACACAATTCTTTGTCATTAAAATAAATTTTTACCAAAAATAACTCTTTACAAATAAACCACTAACCAAAAACCATTAACTCCTTTTCAAACAATTTAAGACGGCCGTCCTAGATTGTTTGAAAACCAAAATAATTGAATTATTAATATCAAATGCATCAAAATCAAATTCTCAAAATTTTGTTTGTCCAAAACAGTGAAATTTTTATCTAACTGAAATAGTAAACCTGTTCAGAATTTCCCGAAAAGCTTCTTCTCTGTCGGTGATAACCAAGTGTTGATTATCTAAGAAAGAATACAAAACAATTGTTTCTCCGCCTCGGGCACGCAAAATTCTTAAATCGCGATTTCTGGAGGTCGCGTCTTCAAAACCGCTTCTCGACTCCAAATCCTTAGCCAAGATGTCTTTAAGATCTTTTGCAACATTTTTTTCCCAAGAAAACATTCCAGCAAAGGTGTGGTCGAAAGACTCAATTTCTAAGATAACAAACGGCGAAAGGGTTTCTGTGGATACAAAACCAAAGATTGCTTTGTCGCCAAGAGCTCTTAAAAGAGATTGTGGCGCGTTTTCTGCAATTGACACAAAGTCCTTTGCGCTAATTGGAATTTCTCCGCCCGGAGTTTTTTGAGTCAGATAAATTATGTTTATACCGCTTTGGACATCTTCTTTTTGAGAATTAATAGCAGAAATTAGCGTGTCTTTTTTTAATTCAGAAATAGAAACCACCTTTAAAGCGTCTGCGCGAATTACCGTGTCTTGTATTTGTTGTTCTGGTTTGACAGGGACTGATTTTATTATTTTTCTCTCTCTAATCACTCTTGATATTTCCAAAGAAACAAGAATCATACCCAGAACAACTAGAAAGACCAACCCACCGATGATAATTTTTTTCATCAAGAGGGGTTCTTTTCGGAAGTTTCTTTCTTTTTTCTTTGAAGTGTTTTTTTTCTGCTCTTCTAGATGGATTTGAGCTTTTGAAGCCTCTTTGTCTCGTATAAATTCTGCTAAATCGCGCTCGTAAGTTCGTATCGGCTTAACAACTTTGAAATAATTTTCTTGGTTGTTGGAAACACTCGCCTCGCGATTTTGTTTTTTACTTTCTTCCGGTGTCCATTTCTGGTTTTCTAGAGTCATTGTTTGATAATTTGTTTTTTATGAAATCCGGATCAGCTTCTTTCAGTGAAAGTTTTATTCTGTCTCTTTCGTCAATCTCTTTAATTATAACAGGTATTTTTTCTCCTAGACTTAAAACTTTTTCTATTCTTTCAATTCTTGTCGGCGCGATTTCCGAAATATGTAATAAGCCCTCGGCGTTTACTCCAATCTTTACGAAAGCCCCGAACTCAACGATTTTTGTTATTTCGCCAATATATTTTTCCCCAGCTTTATATTCTTTTGTCATTTCCCTAACAATAATTGCGGCTTTTTCAGCCCCGCCGTTTTTGCCGGTGATGAAGACACTACCGTCGTCCTCAATGTCAATTTCCGTCTCGGTAGCTTCTCTGATTTGGTTTATGGTTTTGCCGCCAGAGCCGATGACTAGTCCAATTTGATCCGGCTTTATTTTGACTATGACAATTTCCGGAGCATTTGGTGAAATTTTTTCACGAGGTTTAATAATTTCACTTTCTATTTTGTCTAAGATTTGCAATCTCGCTTCTTTACCCTTTTGGAGTGCTTCTATCAGAATCTTGAGTGGTACACCGTGGACTTTGACGTCCATCTGAACGGCTGTGATCCCTTCTCGCGTGCCGGCAACTTTGAAATCCATATCCCCATGATGGTCTTCTGGGCCTTGAATATCGGTCAGGATTTTATACTTTTCTTCATTTTCCATCATAAGTCCGACTGCGATGCCGGCCACCGGTCTTTTTATTGGAACTCCGCCGTCCATTAAGGCCAAAGTGCCGGCGCAGACTGAAGCCATTGAGGTTGAGCCGTTGGAAGCAAAGCATTCCGAGACCAGACGAATCGTGTAAGGAAAATCTTCTTTGCTCGGCAAGACGGCAGACAAAGCTTTTTCTGCCAAAGCGCCGTGGCCGATCATTCGTCGGTTAAAACCGCCAACTCGTCCGGTTTCGCCTGTTGAAAATGGCGGGAAGTTGTAGTGATGCATAAATCTTTTCTGGGATTGGAATTCCATGGCATCTATTATCTGCGAGTCACTTGGCCCGCCGAGCGTCAAAGCCGAGAAAACATGCGTTCCGCCTCGGTAGAAAATTCCTGATCCGTGGAGAATTGGTGAAATTCCTCCGGCCTTAGCAAAAATCGGCCGGATTTCGTCGAGTTTTCTACCATCAGCTCGTTTTTCTTTTTCAATTGCCTCTTTGTGGATAAGTTCGTTGGTTTTTTCTTCGTAATATTCTTTGGCCAAATTAATATCAATTCCTGGCGCTTCTTTAACAAAAGTTTCAATCCATATTTCTCCTAGTTCGGAGATTTTTTCCTTAGAACCGCTAAAAAGATATTCCGACATTTTTTCTTTGATATGTTTGTCAAAAACTTCAGTCAATTCTTTTGGAAATTCGGCTTTTTCCACCAACATTTTTTCTTGGCCGATTTCTTTTATGATATTTTTTTGAAATTCTTGGAGTTTATTGATTTCTGTCAAAGCTAGCTCAAAAGCTTCGGCGAGTTCGCCTTCTTTTATCTCTAATGCTCCAACCTCAATCATATTTATGCTGTTTTCTTTTCCACAACAGAGAATATCAGCGATAGAATTTTCCTCGCGCTCTTTATAAGTCGGATTTACCTTTAAGCGAGAATCGTCTTGGTTTTTGCCGATTCTGACAGCGCTGACTGGCCCGCTCCACGGAACTTTTGAGGTGCCCAAAGCCAAAGAGGCACCAATAACTGCTAAAACATCCGGATCGTATTCGCCGAGCGACAAAACGGTGATGATGACTTGAACTTCGTGTCGAATATGTTGTTCAAACAGCGGTCTTATGGTTCTATCAACTATTCTGCCGGATAGGATCGCTTCTTCAGTTGGTCTCCCCTCTCTTTTGTTAAAACGTCCGCCTAGAATTTTGCCGACAGCGTAGAATTTTTCTTCAAAATCAACGGTTAAAGGGAAAAAATCTATGTTGTCTTTGGGGTATTTTGAGATTACGGCTGTTGCCAGAATTACGGTGTTACCCATTCGTACCATTACCGAACCATTGGCTTGATCGGCCAAATTATTGAATTCAACTGATAGCTTTTGACCGGCGAGATCAAGCTCGTATTCTTTTTTGTCCATTTTCTTAACTCGCCTTCGGATTCTAGTTAGAAACCTGAAAGGGGTTTCTCCCTATCACCGAAGACCAGTAATTATGAGTAATGAGAAAAATATAACAGATTATCCACTTTTCTGCCATTTTCAAAACCGTTTTTGTATTTTTTGTTATAATAAGATTGTTATTAATTAAAAACGGTCGATTAAATTTTATCAGCTACTTTTACAAAAAATGAAAAATAGCGCTTTAAATTGGATTGTCTGGATTTTGTTGGTTGTCGGTGGTCTTAATTGGGGTTTGGTTGGCCTCGGTTCTTTCATGGGTGGCAACTGGAATGTCGTCAACTGGATTTTCGGTTCATGGCCACTTGTTGAGGGCTTGGTTTATGTTTTGGTCGGTCTTGCTGCAGTTCTTTTTGTTTTCAGCGGCCGATGTCGCACCTGCATGCCGAAAGGTTCCCAAGGCGGATCCGCTCCGATGGCTTAGTTTTACTTGAATTTCAGCCGTAGTTGATCCGAACCCCGATTCGTTTTTTTGGGTCGGGGTTCGGCGACACGGTATTTTTTACGCTTAATACTTTATGTTGGAAAAAATTTCCAACCTGTCTTTTAAAAAGGAAGATGGCGGAAGCGACATCTTAGAGATTTTGATAAAAGAAGCTTTTGAGTTGAATGCTTCAGACATCCACATTGATCCGACAAGCACCCATTTGAATATTCGTTTCAGAATAGATGGTGGCTTATACAGACTACCCTCTGTTGATTTGGAAAAACATTCTGAAATCATTTCTAGAATTAAGATTTTGGCTGGTTTGCGGATTGACGAAAGAAGAAAGGCACAAGATGGGCGGATGCGCTTGGAATTTCCAGGTGGTAAATTTGTTGATATCCGAATTTCAATGGTCCCCTCTTTTCACGGTGAGAGTGCTGTTTTAAGAATGCTCTATGATCGGGACGAGGCAATGAATCTTTCCTTTCTAGGTTTTGGAGACGAGAATCTTTTAAAAATAGAGAGGGCGATAAAGAAGACTGGGGGTATGATTTTATCAACAGGTCCGACTGGTTCGGGGAAAACCACCACCTTATATTCCATACTTAAGGTCTTGAATAGAGAAGATGTTTCAATCGTTACTATAGAGGAACCGGTTGAATATTCTATCCCAAATATAAGGCAGATTCAGGTTGATTACGGTTGCCAATTAAATTTTGCTAATGGTCTGCGCTCTATTTTACGGCAAGACCCAAATATAATAATGGTTGGTGAAATTCGTGATAAAGAAACTGCCCAAATTGCTGTTAACGCAGCCCTTACTGGTCACCTCTTACTCTCAACTTTGCACACCAACGACTCCGTGGCCACCTTGCCACGGCTCATTGATATGGGCGTTGAACCTTTTCTCTTGGCGTCAACTTTTAATTTGGCAATCAACCAAAGACTTGTCAAAAAGATTTGTCAAAATTGCAAAGCTGAAATAGAGATAAAAGATAAACAAAAGCGCTCGCTCGAGGAGCTTTTGGGTCAAGCTTTACCCGACTCACCCTTTTACAAGGGTTTAGGATGTGAAATGTGCCACAAAAGCGGATATTCTGGTCGGACTTTGGTTGCAGAAGTTTTAAGCGTGGATGAAGAAATTCGCCGGCTTGTTATCGATAAAAAATCAGCCGGGGAAATCAGGCGAATAGCGATAAAAAACGGGATGACACCACTGCTTCACGATGGAATTTTAAAAGCTTCTCTTGGTATCACTACATTAGAAGAGGCTTTGCGTGTTGGTTATGAATAAAATCTTTGATAAGTTAATAAATTTTAAAAAGATTCGTCGGCAAAGAATCAAAATCAGTTTGCCAGAGCAAATTAGTTTCGCCAGTCGACTTTCCTATCTTCTGGATTCCGGAATTCCAATTTTAGAATCTATCAGAATTCTTGAAGTCAAAACTAAAAGTAAGCGGGTTAAAGATTTTTATAAAAAGATTTCCGAAGACATCTCTTTGGGTCGGTCTTTGTCGCAAAGCTTGAGGCCGTATTTTGACGGCTTTGCTCTGAGTGTTGTAGAGATTGGTCAGCAGGGCGGGTTTCTGGGCAGTAATTTGAAATATTTGGCGGAGGAGTTAAAAAAGAAAAAAGAATTGCGGAAAGGGGCGATTCAAGCCCTCGTTTACCCTTCTTTTATCGCTCTTTCAACCTTGGGAATCATTATTTTTTTGTTAATGTATATTTTCCCAAAAATTCTACCTGTTATTTCCGGGCTCAATATAAAATTACCGCTTAGTACTCGTGCTGTTATATTTTTTAGTGATTTTTTAAGTCAGACATGGTTTTACTTCCTGATTCTTATTGTGCTTTTCACAACTCTGTTTTTTTGGGTGCTCAAAAAAAACGATAAGTTTAAGTTTTTTGTCCACAAAAAGATTTTTCGAATCCCTTTTTGGGGTGGAATTTACCGAGACTGTCTGCTGGCAGGTTTCTGCCGAACTTTTGGAATGTTGCTACAGGCCGGTCTATCTGTGGATCGGGCGCTGGAGATTTCTGAATCGGCTACTAGCAATCTTTTTCTTCAGTCAAAAATTTGTGAAATTCGTTCTGGTGTTTGTCGTGGTGTCAGTCTCTCTAGCTTTCTGTTTGCCGATAGCAAATTTTTTCCTTCCGATATTTCCGAGATGTCAGCGGTTGGCGAGAGAACCGGAAATCTGGCATCGGTTTTTATCAGTCTTGGCGATTTCTATAGCGAACAGTTTTCCGACCAAATAAAAAGAATTTCTTCGGTGATAGAGCCGGGACTACTTGTTGTTGCCGGTCTTTTGGTCGGTTTTGTTGCTGTCTCAATAATTTCACCTGTCTATGAAATCACAAAAAGTTTCCACCAAAGGTAATACTTTGCGCCTTGCCGGATTTTCAATCGCAGAAATTTTAATCGCTCTTTCAATTTTCTCTTTGGTCTTGTCTGGCGGGTTTTTTCTTAATCTAGACATGTTTACTGTTGGAAATTTTTTGGCGGAAGAAAAAGTTTTACGCGCTCTGTTAAAAGAGTCTCGAAGTCGAGCTCTGGCAAACTTTAATGAAATTTCTCACGGAGTCTTTGTTGGGTCTGATAAATTTTTCATTTTTGCTGGTGAAGACTTTTCCAATTCTGAAGTTTTGGAAGAATTTAACAGAAATAAAAAAGTGAAAATCACTCTTGATGAAGAAGAAAATTTTGAAATAGTTTTTGAAAAACGTTCGGCGCGAGTAAAAGAAAAGAAAGAAATCATGATTTCTGACGGAGCGCGTAAAAGTTTTATTTTTATTGGTCTTGAGGGAGAGATTAAATTGCGATGAGTTTTAGAAATAAGAATGTGAAAAGTTCTGGTTTTAGTATTTTTGAAATTCTCATCGCTCTTTTTATTTTTGCTTCAACCGTAGCGGCAGTTTTTGTTTTGATGTTTGGCAATCAGCTAGCGGTCATTAAAGCCGGAGTCCTTCAGGAACTTTTGGCGCGCTCACAGTTTGCGCTTGAGAGAGCTAAAGCCGAAGCCGTTTTAGATTTTGAAGAAGTCTCATCTTGGAAACAAACAAAAGACGGGTTTGAAACGGAAAGAGAAGTTTCTTTGTTTTATGAGCACACAAAAGCTATTAAGACCACCACCTCTTCTCTCACAGATAAAAACTCTCGCCCCTCTGTTTTGTCAGTTTTAGTTTCAGATTGGCAGAGCAGTATCGGACAATCAACTTGTTACAGAAAATTACCGCCAGCAAAAAAATATAAAATTCTTGGAGAAGCGTTCTCACTGGCAGGATCAATGTCTGCGTCAGACGTGGATGTCTCTTACGGCCTTGCTTATGTCACCCTGGATTCTGGCGCTGGTAACAATTTTTTAATTGTTGATGTGAGAGATCCAAGCGATCCTTTTTTGTTTGAATCTTTGGCAACAGGACTAGGGTTGAATTTTCTACGTTCTGCTTCCGGCTTTGTCTTTCTCGCCGCCAACTCGACTGATTCTCAATTACAAGTAATAAATTTGTCAGATTCGTCTATCTCTAATTTTAAAATTAGGTCAGACGATCCTGAAATCAAAAACCCCGGCCAAGGTGTGAGCTTACACTATTCAAAAAATAAAATTTATTTAGGAACGGCGGCGTCTGAAAATTACGGACCGGAATTTCATATTCTGGACGTGACAGTCCCCCTGAATCCAAATCTGGATTGGTCTTTAGAAATAGGTAATCGAGTTAATGACATTGTTGTGAAGAATAACTTTGCTTTTTTGGCCTCGGTCAATCCGTACCCGTTAAGAATCGTTGATTTGAATAGCCCGCAATCCGAACCGATTAAGATTTCGGTCGATTCTTCCAGCAACACTAATCATTCCGGACAAAAATTATTTTTATTAGACGATCTTCTGGTATTAGGTCGATCTGTTTTAAATCCAAATGACGATTACAATGAACTTTTGGTTTTTAATATGAAACAGCCCGAATCGCCTGAATTTATTACTGGATTATCAATCAAAGAGAGTGTGCGAGACTTAATTTTCAGAGAAGGTTTGATTATTGCAGTAACAACTTTTGACAATGAAAACAAAATTAGGTTTTTTGATTTCCAAGACGGTGTTTTGGATGAAAATTCTTTTAATATAGAACTACCGGGGAAACCGACTTCCTTGGATTGTGAAGATGACATTTTTTATGTCGTGACAGAACAGCCAAGTAAATTAGTAATAATCGCGCCGGAAAAGTAATGAAACGAACAATTAGAAATAATGACGGATTTCTTTTACTAGAAGCAGTTATCTATTTGGCGCTCTTTTTGGTTTTTGTTGGAGGAGTCGCTTCCAGTTTTTACCACTTATCTTTTTCAGACCAAGATTTATCAGAAGAAGTGTTGGTGATTGACGAAGCCGAATTTGTTTTGAAAAAAATAAATTGGCTTTTGTCCGACACCTCCAAAGTTCTTAAGCCAGCGCCTGGTGAAACGACTGAATATCTTTTGATAAAGGATGAATTTGAAAAGACTACAAAAATTTTTCTAGACAACGGATTGGTTGTTATGGAAGTTGATGAAGAAGAAATTTTTTTGCATGACGAAAAAGTGGTTTTTGAGAATTTGAGATTTTTTAATCATTCCGATGTGCCAGTTCAAAATTTTTTAGTCGAGACCAGTTTTATGGTCGGAGGTCGACAGTTTCAATCAGCTCGTTTTGGTTATGAAAAAACAAATTAGAAAGAAAAAAACCGAAGGATACGCAGCGCTTTTGGCAGTGGTTATAATTTCTTTTATGGCCTTTACCGCGGTTTCTTCTTCGTCACTTGAAGGTATTAAAAGTTTTTTCGGAGTTTTGGACAGAGAGAGTAAAGAAATCGGATTCAATTTAGCACTCTCTTGTTTTGACCAAGCGGTTTTGCGGGTTGTTCAAAATCCGAATTGGCAACCAAGTTCTACTTCCGAAGAATTGTTTTTAGATGGTGGGACGTGTTTGATAAAAGAAATTAGTTTTTTAGATAATCAGAATTTTAAAGTTATGACCGAAGCCAAAGTTGGCAAAACCCACACTTCCTTAACCGGAGTTTTTGATTTGTTAAATTTTGAAATTATTTCTTTAAAAGAAATCTAAATTTTCAGTTTAAAAGAATCTTAGCGGTGATACTGATAGCGGCAGTTTCAGTCCGCAAAATCTGATTGCCAAGCGAATAGACTGGGATATCGTTATTTTTAAAACTCTCAATTTCTTTTTGTGCGAAACCGCCTTCCGGGCCGATGAAAACACCAGCTTTGTTAAATCGGATTTTTTCTAATGAAAATTTCTCACCTCTTGGGTCAAGGGCGAAGTAAAAAATATCAGAAGCTCTATTTTTTATCACCTCACTTAAAATTCTCGGTTCACTGATTTCTGCCAACATATTTTTGCCTGATTGCTCCGCTGCTTCTTTTATTATTTTTCGGCTTCTTTCCAAATTGATTTTTTGTTTGATACTCCTTTCAGAAATTATCGGCGAGAATTTTTTAACACCGAGCTCAACTCCCTTCTCCAGAATCCACTCAAATCGATCTTTTTTAATAAAAGCTGGGAAAAGTTCAAGTTCAAACTTTATGCTTTGTTCCACTTTTCTTTTTTCAACGACTGAAAATTTCGCGCCATCTTTACTAAGATTTTCTATAACACACTGAAATTCAAAATCACCGCCGTCAAAGAGAATGACTGAACCGCCAGTTTTTAGTCGTAGAACATTTTTCCATTGATTTATCAGATTCTTTTCTTTCACGACTATTTCCTGCTTCTCGTTTATCTTTTGTTCTATAAAAAAGCGATGGACTTTCATGGGAATTTTTGATAAATTTCAAACATTATAATAATTGTAGATTCCATAAAAACAAAATGCTTATACCAACAGTTATAGAAAAAAGCCAATTTGGCGAAAGGGCCTACGACATCTATTCTCGGCTCCTAAAAGAAAGAATTATTTTTTTGGGTGGGCCGATTGACGATTATGTTGCTAACTTAGTTATTGCCCAGCTTTTGTTTTTAGAATCAGAAGACAACAAAAAGGACGTGTCTTTGTATATTAACTCTCCAGGCGGTTCGGTAACTTCTACTTTAGCGATGCTCGATACCATGAACCACATAAAGCCGGATGTCGCTACGGTCTGTGTGGGTATTGCCGCTTCAGGTGCTGCTATTCTTCTTTCTGCTGGTGCCAAAGGTAAAAGATTTGCTCTGCCAAATTCTGAAGTTATGATCCACCAGCCATGGGGTGGGGCGCAAGGTCAAGCAACGGACATAGAAATTACCGCTAAACAAATTTTAAAAACCAGAGACAAATTAAATCAGATTTTAGCTGAACAAACCGGTCAGTCGTTGGAAAAAATCAAAAAAGATGTGGATCGCGACTATTTTATGTCGGCGGAAGAAGCCAAAAAATACGGAATTATAGATAAGATTCACCAACCAAAAAGTTCTTGATTTACTTGCGTCTTGTTCCCTCTTTGTTATACTTAATTTGTCTGTTCTAGGTTTTGCAGGTTGTCCAGTTGGTGCCTGTCGGTCAAAGGTCTGACGCTCAATCGGCTCTAGACCGGCCACGCGCCCTGTGGGGCAAGAAAACGGGTAAAACTGGCTCCTGCGAATACCGGCCCCGGGGCGTTTCCACGCCCCGGGGCTTTTTCCTAGACTTTTTTGAAACTATAGAGTACTATAAAAAAGTACTTTTATTTTTTTAATTTGATGATTTCGCTTCTTTTTAGCTTTTCTTTCGGATTTTTCCTAAATTTTCAGATCATGTTCAAGAAAAAACCAATCTTACCAAATTCTTTACTTCCTTTTTAGGATTTTTCTGCGTTAGAAAATAGAAAGTTCAGAAGAAAGCGAATTCATTCGCTTTTATGTCGTTAAAAATAGTGTTGCTGTTGCTTATAGCGGCGGGTTTAGCCGGAATCGCTTTTGGCTACTTTTTGCGTTGGATTATTTCACTTGGCAAAAAGGGTTCTGTTGAGCTTGAAATCAAGCAGAGAATTTTTGAAGCTAATACCGAAGCTAAGAAAATTGTTTCGGAAGCTGAAGAAAAAGCCAGAAAATTTCTTGAAGAAGCAAAAAAAGAAATCAAAGAAAGAGAGGTTGGAATTAAGAGGCAAGAAGAGAGGTTGATAAAAAAAGAAGAATTTTTGGATAAAAGGCAGGTTGATATAGACAAAGAAGCTGAAAGTATAAGACAGAAAGTTGTTGAAGTCAGGGCGATTAAGGATAAAGTTGATGAGGTTTTGAAACAACGTCAATCGGAGCTTGAGAAAATAAGTCAATTAAGCAAGGACGAGGCCAGAAAGGAACTTTTTGCTTCTGTTGAGAAAGAGAGCGAAGAAGATTTGGTTGCCCGGATGCAAAAACTTGAATCCCAAGCAAATGAGCGCTTGGAGAGAAAGGCAAAAGATATTTTAGCTACTACGATTCAGAGGTTGGCGTCTTCGGTTTCTTCAGACATTATGACCACAAACGTTATTATTCCTTCTGATGAAGTGAAGGGTAAAATTATCGGCAAAGAAGGGCGTAATATCAAGGCCTTTGAGCGGGTAACTGGTGTTGAAGTTATAATTGATGACACACCGGGCTCTATCACTCTTTCTTCTTTTGACCCTATCCGACGTCAAGTTGCTAAAGTGGCTTTAGAAAATCTTATTTTAGATGGCAGAATTCAGCCGGTAAAAATTGAGGAGATGGTTGCTAAATCAAAAGAGGAAATTAGCAAGATAATTAAAGAAAAAGGTGAACAAGCGGCTTACGAATGCGGGGTTTTGAATCTTGATCCAAGAATTATTATGATTCTAGGCCGACTCCATTTTCGTACCAGTTATGGTCAAAACGTGCTCCAACACTCAATTGAAATGACCCATATTGCTGGAATGCTTGCCGAAGAGCTTGGGGCAGACATTGCTGTAGCTAAAGCCGGCGCTCTTCTACACGATATCGGCAAAGCCCTTGACCATGAAGTAGCCGGTAGCCACGTCGAGATCGGACGCAGAATTCTTCAAAAGTTTGGCGCTAGCGAAGAGATTATAAAAGCTATGCAGGCCCATCATGGTGAATACCCTTACGAGACCATAGAGTCAATAATCGTTCAGGTGGCCGATGCTATTTCTGGGGGACGCCCGGGCGCCAGAAGAGATACGGTGGAAAACTATTTGAAACGCCTTGGAGAGCTTGAGGCAATAGCCAATTCATTTAAGGGGGTTGAAAAATCTTACGCTCTGCAAGCCGGAAGAGAGATCAGGATTTTTGTTACTCCGGATCAAGTTTCTGATTTAGATGCCCAAAAAATGGCTAGAGATATAGCTTTAAGAGTTGAAAATGAGCTAAAATATCCGGGTGAAATAAGAGTAACTGTTATTAGAGAAACTAGAGTTGTAGAATATGCTCGGTAGGGGTCAGTAGTAGAGAGGATATCAGATAATAATTTTTTCCTGGAACGTCTAGATTTGAATTGTGAAGAACACTTGCTCTTAAAAAACCTTGATATATAATGTTTTTTGAGCTATAAAGCAAGAAAGCTTTGTGGAATAAGGAAAAGTCGAATTTCCTTTCTGACAATTTATCAGTAAAAATCGTTTTACTATGAATAAAGCATCAATTGTGGAGGCCGTTCACGCCAAGATCGGTGGTACCAAAGTTCAAGCCGAGCAGGCCGTTGATACGGTAGTTGATTCAATTATTAGTGCCTTGAAACAAGGTAACGAAGTTTCTATTGCCGGCCTCGGTATCTTTTCAGTTAAAACTCGCGCCGCAAGAACCGCTCGAAATCCTCGCACCGGCGAGAGTATTCAGGTTCCTTCAATGAAGGTTCCTAAGTTTAGAGCCGCCAAAGGTCTTAAAGACGCTGTAAAATAACGGCTCAAGAGAAAAGGAATTTCCATAAGGTCTGCAAAAACATCCTGCTAAAAGCAGGATGTTTTTGTTTTGGTGCGGGATGGGAGAATCGGTCACAAATATTTTGCTTCGCAAAATTTTGCTACCCCGTCTCGCTCTCGCCTTCGGCGAGAAGCTCCGACCTTCGATTCTCCACGCAGGCAAAGCAGTTTGCCTGCTCATCCCTTCCTCACTACGTTCGGTGCGGGATGGGAGAATCGGTCACAAATATTTTGCTTCGCAAAATTTCGCTACCCCGTCTCGCTCTCGCCTTTGGCGAGAAGCTCCGACCTTCGATTCTCCACGCAGGCAAAGCAGTTTGCCTGCTCATCCCTTCCTCACTACGTTCGGTGCGGGATGGGAGAATCGAACTCCCGACCGCGGTTTGGAAAACCGCTATTATACCAT
>JAANMX010001414.1_pt1 | contig 27357 bp, 20 predicted proteins | sample 7279681 | NCBI WGS metagenome assembly JAANMX01 (sample SAMN14094542, study PRJNA606508) | bioreactor metagenome | isolation source: A lab-scale SPAN reactor treating ammonium-rich wastewater day 351 | place: Ireland: Galway | collected 2018-01-01 | reverse complement strand
TTGTGGCTCACTCCGTCGCTGAGCCAATCCATTCTCGCCGTCCAAACAGCCTCTTTAGTAGGCTTTGAACGTATTAGCCGTGCGTTTCAACGCTCGGCGGCCTGCGGCGTGAGGGGTTCCACGCGGTGGATGAGCCGTATTCGAGGATTCCCTCTGTGATCTCCCCGTTCTCTGTGTGCTCTGTGTCCGCTTTTATCCCCTCACCCCCGGCCCCTCTCCCACAGAGGGCGAGAGGGGAGAACGACGGGCGTGGTAGTGGGTAGGGCGTAGTGTCCGAGCCGGCGGGGCGGCCCTACAAGGCTCCTCTGTGTGCTCGAATGCTCTGTGTCTGATCGGGTCTTTTGTGGCTCACTCCGTCGCTGAGCCAATCCATTTCCGCCGTCCAAACAGCCTCTTTAGTAGGCTTTGAACGTATTAGCCGTGCGTTTCAACGCTCGGCGGCCTGCGGCGTGAGGGGTTCCACGCGGTGGACGAGCCGTATTCGAGGATTCCCTCTGTGATCTCCCCGTTCTCTGTGTGCTCTATATCCGCTTTTATCCCCTCACCCCCGGCCCCTCTCCCACAGAGGGCGAGAGGGGAGAACGACGGGCGTGCGTGGTAGTGGGTGGGGCGTAGTGTCCGAGCCGGCGGGGCGGCCCTACAAGGCCCCTCTATGTGCTCGAATGCTCTGTGTCTGATCGGGTCTTTTGTGGCTCACTGCGTCGCCGAGCCAATCCATTTCCGCCGTCCAAATAGCCTCTTTAGTAGGCTTTGAACGTATTGGCCGTGCGTTTCAACGCTCGGCGGCCTGCGGCGTGAGGGGTTCTACGCGGTGGATGAGCCGTATTCGAGGATCCCCTCTGTGATCTCCCCGTTCTCTGTGTGCTCTATGTCCGCTTTTATCCCCTCACCCCCGGCCCCTCTCCCACAGAGGGCGAGAGGGGAGAACGACGTGCGTGGTAGTGGATGGGGCGTAGTGCCCGAGCCGGCGGGGCGGCTCTACGAACCTTCTCTTTGTGATCTTTGTGTCCTTTGTGGTTCAGTCGGTTTGTCCTTCACTCACGACTCATCACTCGTCACTCATCACTCTCTCAAGGGAGAGGGGAGAACGACGTGCGCGCGCGGTGTGATAGTGTTGTCTGTGTGGGCTGGTGACTTCTAACAGCGGCCCCCTGACGCCTGAAACCTGACAACTGATCCCTGAAAACTGACTCCTCTCACCTAACCGTCCACCCGACCCCTAACCGCTTTCCAACCGCCGGCCCCTACTCGCGCTTCGGGGGCTGTGTTAAGCTATCGCGGTCTGACCGTTATCTACCGTCTGCATGTCATGACCGTGACCGACCACACTCCTCCCGCCGCCGTCAGCACCGGTGTTCGCCGCTGGCCCGTCGATCCCGAACACGGGTTGCTGCGGCTTGCTGTCATCCTGACCTTTGTCGGCGGCAGCATCCTCTCGTACATCGTCTTCACGCTCCTGTTTCCGCAGGGGGACGGCGGGGCGGTCAACTTGCTCGGCGTGGCGGTCGCCATCGGTATAGCGATGCTGCTCACGCGGGCGGTCGAAGGCGGCCTCAAGCGTCGCTGGCCGTCGGGCCGCGTGTTCGAGATCGACGGCTCGACCATCCGGCTCACTGGTAAGGGGACGCCGACGGAGATCGACGGGGCGCAGCATGTCAACGTGCTGACGTGGCGGTTCACCATCAGCCGGCGCACGCGTGTGCCAAAAGGCTGGTTCGTCGTCGCGCTGGCGCTGGTTCAGAACGACCTCTACCTACCGGTGTACACGTTCATGTCGCCGGATGAGTTCAACAGCCTGCGGCTCAACAGCCACTTTTCGACACTGGCGCCCGCCAAGCAGAAGGACAAAGGTGATCTGCGGCTGGCCGGCCAACAGCGCCGGTTGCGCACCGCCGAATACGCACGCTGGAACGACGGCGGCGAATTGAGCAAAGATCACTTCATCGAGGCGCTCGACGCGCTGGGACGCGAATTTCCGGCGTGGATGATCTCGGAGTAAGGCGGCGTGGCGTGAAACTCTCCCCTGTCGCGCGCCTGCTGCTCACTGCGCTTGTCCTCCTGCTCGGCGTTCGGACGACGGCGTTCACACAGACCCAATCCATGCCCATCGAGCCGTTCGTGCCATACGAAGGCGAGCTGACCGTTCCCGGCGCGACCGATCTGTGGACGTTCAACGGCCTTGAAGGCGGGATCGTGTCGGTGCTGGTCACCAGTGACAGCGCGCTCGACCCGATTATTGAACTGCGCAATTCCAGCGGACAACTCCTCACCAGTAACGATGACTTCGCCTATCCGGGCCGGCGGGACGCGCTCATCCAAGCGGCGACGCTTCCGCGCATCGACACCTACTCGATCGCGGTCTACGGCTTCGGGCAGACCATCGGCACGTACACGCTGACCTTCATGCCGGGGTATGCCGATCCTGCCTTGAGCGAGCCGTTCGACAGCGCGGGCCGCTGGCGCGAGACCGGCGATACAGGCGCGGTGATCGAGGCGGTCGACGGTCAGCTTCAGGTGACGGTCGAGGGCGTGCGCGTCCCCGTGCCGATCCTCGATACGAACGGGCCGACGTTCAGCACGTTCTTCGCCTCGGCGCAGATCGAGATCATCCGGGGCGGCGCAGGATGGCGCGCCGGGCTGACCGTGCGCGGCACGCCGGACGGCACGTATGGGGTGATGCTCGGCGACGGCGGATCGTGGCGCATGGATTATTACCCCGCCGAGGGCGAGCCGCGCCAAATTCGCGACTGGACGTTCCATCCCGCGATTCAGGCTGGCCTGACGGAGTTCACGGTCAGCGTGCTGGCGAATGGCCCCGCGTTCGATGTGCTGGTGAACGACGCGTGGGTCGGCCAAGCGATTGATACCGGCGGCGGGCCGGAAAGCGGCACGGTTGGTGTGTTCGCCGCTACGCCGGACGTGATCGGCGCTGGGATGACCGTCGCCTTTGACGAGCTGATCGTCACCCGCCCGCTGAAGGTCGGCGAGGCCGACGTGATGCCCACGCAGATCGTGCCGGGCGGACAGGCGCTCACGGTGCAGGAATTGGAGCGCCGACTCGTCATCCCCACCGGCGGACGTGCCTCGCTGACCGTGCCGGAAAGCTCCGGGCGGCAGATTGAAGCGGGCGTCAACCGTGTGCTGCTGGGCCGCGGCGTGACCTTCACCGATTACGTGGCCTATACGACGTTCACGCTCACCACCGCCATGCCAGATGCGCTGGTCGGGTGCGGCCTGCTGCTGGCGAATCTAAGCGATACGCAGCACGTCGTGGCGTTCCTCGACCGGCAGGGCGGATACGGTATCAGCGCGCGCGACGGGGCCAACTTCTCGCCCGGCTTGTTTGGGGAGAATGAGGCATTCGCCGGTGGTCAGCGCCACACGCTGATCGTGACTAAGATCGGCACGCGCACGGAGATGTGGGTCGACCGCGTGCATGTCGGCGGCTTCGATCTGCCGGCACGATTCGCGCAGGCGGGGCAGGTCGGTAACGCGGTCGTCAATTACGAACGCAGCGATACGTCATGCAGCTTCAGCGATACGTGGGTGTGGGAACTTCCGTAGAGGTGGGAAAAACGGATCCGCAGTCCGTCATCGGATTGCGCCGTGTTGGGTTTCGCCATCGCTGATATTGACGCACTCACCGGCGGAAAAGCGCCGGAGGGTGAGATTCGAACCCGCGCCGTGTTTTGCGCCCGGATCGGCCATCCCTAGCCTCACTCCTCCCCGGTTCCCAATACCGCGTCCCTCAGCTCCAGCAGTGCCTCGCGCGTGGTGATACCGCGGATCAGCGTCGTGAAGTCGTGCAGGGTAGGGCTGGCCGCGCGCAGATCACGCAGCGCCGGGCCGATGGGATCCTCGCCGGCGACTCCCGGCACGCCGCCGACCTGATAGCCGCCGTAGAACGCGAAGTACGCTTGATTCAGCTTCCGGATCGGGTAGCCGTGGTCGAAAAAGAACGCTTGCCGCTGCGCCATGTACGCCTCGGCCGCCTCGACCTTGCCTTCAGCCAGCAGAGCATCGACGGTGACTCGCGTCTCGTTCATCTCTGCCCCGAAGTCGAACGGCTCATCCTGCGCAGCTGGGCGTGACGCTCGTGCCGGAACCCGCCCCGATGCGAGGTCGGGATAGTAGCGGTTCAGCACGGCCGCCGCGATCTCCTTGCCGACGATGTTGGCCGCCGTCTCATTGATTAGGCGTGAATCGGCGGCGAAATCAAGCTCCCAGCCCAGCGGGAACATGAACAGATAGTGGTGAAACCATTCGTGCGCGAAGGTCTCGACCGCCCACGTCAGGCTGGAGGTCTCGAGGATCAGCGCCGGATACAGCGCGATTCCGCCAATCGGCACGACCAGCGCCGACACATCTTCCGCGGCTTCGACCGATGCCTCAAGCCGCGCGCGCTCATCGATGGTCAGCGGGTCGACGTTCAGGCCGAGATCGATGCGAATCGCGTCGCGCGGCGAGATCACCAGCAGGTTCGGCGCTTGCGAGAAACGCATCGCAATCGGCGGAACGAGCTGACCGAGCACCCCATAGCCTTGCTCGACTAACACCGCCGCGACCTGCCCCTCGATGATCGCCTCGGCCAGCGACTGACGCTCCGCTAAGGACTGTCGCAGGGCGTCGCGTTCGGCGCGCAGTCGGGCGGTTGCGGTCTGCGGATCGGTGAGATCGGGCCGCGCGTACAGCACCGCGATGTCCTCCTCGATCGTCTGCGCGCGGGCTACATCGGCGAAATACACGCGGGCGAACGCCGTCCGTTCCTCCTCGGACATGAACGGGTGCGCGCCCCATAACGTCTGTTCCGCCTTCGCGCCCAGCGCGTCCACCGTCCAGCCGATAAAGTCGAACCCGTTCGAGCCGATCTGCAGCCCGATGCGTGCCCACGACTCGCCCAGCGGCAGTGTCGAGTAGCGCAGTAGAAACGCCACGACCAGCAGCCACGCCGTCCGCCGTAGTATCCGCACGATTCCCCACACGATGGACAGCACGTTCCACCCCAGTGATGCCGCTAATCTTCTCAGTTTACTGCGTTTCGACGCGCGAGTTGCCGGGATTCAGGAGTGGTCGTATAGTGTTGAAACCGCATAAGAGGACACAAAAAAATGCGCCATCGTGGGTTACATCGTCTCGCCGTCAGTGCGTTGATCTGGGTGCTCGTCGTGGCTGCGTTATCAACCACCTTCGCTGCGCCAGTCAATCAAGTCACACCCGCCAGCGTCATCCAACATCGTCAAACCGGCGTCGCGTCATGGATCACGTTCAATCCTGCATCGCCGGGCATCCTTGCGCAAGCGTCCGTCCGCGATCTGTCCGATCAGCAGCGCGCCGCCGTTTGGCTTGAACACTTCGCATCGGCGTTCGGGGTCGATGCCAGCAGCTTACAGCCTGCTAACCTCGTGCTGACCAGCGCCGACACCGCCCAGCCCATCGTCACCACGCGCTGGCAGCAGACGATCAACGGCGTGCCGGTCTACGGTGCGATGCTCGTCGTCAACGCCCGCCAAGACGGCAGCCTGCTCTCCATCAACGGCGAGACCTCGCCCGCGTTGAGCCTCGACACGACGCCGGCGACCTCCGCTGCCGACGGCGCATCCGCCGCGCTCGACTACACCGTTGTCCGCAGCGGCGAAGCGCGTGAGACGCTCGTGCCGCTAGCGCCGCAGCTGGTGGTGTATGACGCGCGGATCGTCACGCCCCAGACGCGCTATCAGCCGCGTTTGGCGTGGCTGACCGAGGTCGTCTCGACGGTCGGCGCGCCGGTGCGCCAGATCGTGCTGACCGACGCGGTAACTGGTGAAGTCCTGTTCACGTTCAACAAGATCCACAGCGCGCCGTGGATTGATCCCGATACTGCGCTCGCCGTGCCGTCTGCCCCGTCGATCGCGCCGGTGATCGGCCCGCGTGTGCTCGGCAGTCCCGACATGGCGACCTACGACGGCAACAACTTGCAAATACTTCCCGGCACGTTCCTGTGTGATGAGGCCGACGATCCGTGCACGGTTGGCGGCGCGGACACGGACGCCGACGCGGCGCACGAATTCGCCCGCCAAACCTACGACTTTTACGCCACCAAACACCTCCGCGACAGCCTTGATGGCGCCGGCATGCAGTTGATCTCGACGGTGCATTACTCGTCCGGGTACTGCAACGCGTTCTGGAATGGTACGCAGATGGCCTACGGCGATGGGTGCGGCGTGACGATTGTGCTCGATGATGTCGTCGGCCATGAACTCACCCACGGCGTCACCGAATTCACCAGCAACCTGATCTACCAGTACGAGTCGGGCGCGATGAACGAGTCGTTCTCCGACATTTGGGGCGAACTGCTCGATTTGTCCAACGGCACCGTCGAGGACACCCCGGCCAACCGCTGGGTGATCGGCGAAGAGCTGGTCGCGAGCGGCATCCGCAACATGAAGAACCCGCCGTTGAAATCTGACCCGGATCGCACGCAAAGCCCGATTTTCTATCTGGATTACGGCGATGTCGGCGGTGTGCACATCAACAGCGGCGTCGGCAACAAGACCGTCTACCTGCTGGTTGATGGCGACACGTTCAACAGCGTGACCGTCACGGGCATCGGCATCGACAAAACGCTGGCTGTCTATTATCGCGCGCAGACCAGCTTCCTGACGCCGGGATCGATGTACGTCGATCTGTACAACGCACTGGTGACCGGCTGTGGTCAGCTCGTTGGCGGCGCGGCAGGCATCACCGCGGCCGACTGCACGCAGGTTCAAAACGCCGCGCAAGCGACCGAACTGGACGAGCCGTCGTTGTTCCTGCCGGTCGTGGCGCCGGTGTGCACCGCTGGCTCCGTGGCGAGCGATCTGTTCTTCGAGGACTTCGAGGTCAACCCGACGTCGCGCTGGGTCGAAACCGGCACGACCACGGTCTGGACGATTGGCAGCACCTCCAGCCCGATCAGCGGCGCGCAGAGTCTGCGCGGCCTCGACCTCGGCACGTCGTCGGACGGCCGCGCCGAGATGAACAGCTCGATCCTTCTGCCGGCCAACGCCAAGCTGCACTTCATCCACAACTACGATTTCGAGATCGAAGGGTGGGATGGCGGTGTGGTTGAGTACTCGACCGACGGCGGCGCAAGCTGGAGCCGTGTGACCAACGCGATGCTGGAAGCCGGCGAGGGCTATGTCGACAATCTCGAAACCGCGCTCAACGGCAACACCAACGTGTTGGCGGGCCAAGAAGCGTTCGGCAACAGCTCGTTCGGCGTGGCGGCGGAACGCTACTCGCTGGCGTCACTGTCGGGCCAGTCGGTGCGTATCCGCTTCCGCGGGACGTCGGACTCGAGTTTCGGAGCGCCCGGCTGGTGGGTAGATGATGTGCGCATTTACACGTGCGTCGCCGCGCCATCCAACCTGATCCTTAACCCCGGCTTCGAGACGACCGGCGCGCCCGGCACGATCCCAAGCTGGAACACCACCAACCTCGGCGCAGGCAACAAGGTCGTGTGCAACAAGGCCGGCCAAAGCTCCGAAGGCGTGTGCGCGCTGCGCTTCAAGGGGCAGCCCGCTGTGAGCGCCAGCCTCAAGCAAACCCTCGACCCGACGCTGTTCGCCGGCATGGACGAGGCCACGTTCAGCGGTTGGCTGCGCGGGGCGAACGCGTCCGGCGGCAAGGTGATGGTCAAGCTGAAGTTCGCGGCCAGCAGCCCGGTCAAGCTGAAGTTGACACTACCGGTCGGGACGACCGCCTTCACCGCATACTCGGTCACCGACACCATCCCCGAACCCGTGACCAGCGCGTTCGTCAAGGCGTCATACACGGGGCCAGCCGGCAAGATGTGGGTCGACGACCTCGAGCTGACCGTCGTCGACATGCGCCGCAGCGCGGGGGTGCTGCCCCCACCGGCCGCGCCGGACGGTTTCCGCGGCGGGAACTAACCGTCAAACGCCGGCGTTACGTCAGACTCAACCAGCGCGGAGGGGCGGCCTCCGCGCTGGTGATTCTACAAGGTGGGTGGTTATAGGCAGCAGCGCCTAAATCTACACAAGTCTCACTCGAAATCGGTTAGCGAAAGCCGGCGGGCTAAACGATCCGACTCGCGGCGCCATACGAGTGAAAGGGGGTGGCGCTTGTTCATCACTCACCACTTTCAACTTCTCACGCTAGGCCGACTTCTCCGACAGCGAAATCGCATACGCTGTTACGGCTCGCGCATCGGCCGGCATGTCTCGCATCCGGGATTCCATGGCCTCGAGTACCTCCGCGTCGAAGTAGCGATGCCCGCAGTGTGGACACACGAGCGCTGGCACATCCTCGAATATGTACCACTGGCCGTGACGCTGACGAGTCACAGTCACCCGTTTCAGGACTTGCGACTCGTTTGTATCGCAGTATTCGCACATGCTCATGTTCTCTGTCTCGCCTCCGCGTCCTCCGCGTTAGTCAACAACGTAAACAGTGATAATGATGAGCAGCATTCCATCACGACGAAAGCGGCAAACTACATCGACTTCGTCCTCGTGTACTTCTCCCCGAATGACATATCGTGGTCCACGCGGATCATCGGTATAGGACGAATCAAGCGCTCCATGCCGAAGTACGTTCAGTATATCATCAAGTCTCAGATCGTCGCTGTCAGCTTCTTCGAGGGCATGGTCAGAGATAAGATAGCGCTTTTCACGTATCGCTTGACGTATCCGATTCAGAATTGTCGTACTCATGGCTCAAATCGGCCTGATGGTTTCCGCACGGAAGCGTATCGTAAGTTCGGTAGCGCGCCAACCGCCGAAGCACGAAGTTGAAAGTGATGAGTGCCGAGTGATGAGTGATGAGAAAACGCCGCGCCGTATAGCTCGACTAACGCTGCAAGAGGGAGACCGAATCACTCCACTTGCGAACACCGGCTTAGGACTCTGACTCTTGGTTTCGCTCCTTGAATCAACCAGCGCGGAGGGGCGGCCTTCGCGCTGGTGATTCTACAAGGTGGGTGGTTTACAGATCGGCGGGCGGAGACTACTCTTCGTCTTCCGCGTTGTCGTCCTCGTCATCCCAGTCTTCGTCGTCCCAGTCTTCATCCAAATCGGCACCGTGGACGTGTCCGTGCTCAAGTTCTTCGGCGTCGGCGTCGCGCAGGCCCACCACCTCAACCTGATAGGTCAACGTCTTGCCGGCCAGCATGGGGTTGAGGTCAACCTTGATCTCACCGTCGTGAATCTCGGTGATGACGCCTTCGTAAATGTAGCCCTCATCATCTTCAAGCATGATTTCCATGCCCAGTTCAGCGCCTTCCACCTCGTCCTCGTCGAGGATTTCAAAGTATTCAGCGTCGTACTCACCGAATCCTTCCGCGGGTGGAACCGTCACCGTCAGCTTATCGCCGACCTTGCGGTTGTCCAACGCGGCTTCGAGGCCGGGGACGATCGTCTCTGCACCGTGTAGATAATCAAACGGGTTCTCGGCGTCGTATTGCTCGACGATTTGGCCGTCGACCGTCATCGTCAGCACGAGGCTAACGACCTTGCCGCTGGTAATCGTGTCACTCATGGGTGGGTATCCCCTATCTGCGTCAGATCATTACTTCCGGAACCGCCGTATTATAGGGGCCGCAGTCGGTTCTGTATAGGACGGCGCACATCCCGTATAATGCCGTTAAGCCAGTCGTCGAACGCTGTCCGTTCACCGCTGCCAGCCAAGATGCAGCAGGTTTGCTCAGGAGCCAATGGGTAGCGCAGAACGGGAGGCTAGAACCGAATGACTGGCAGATCAAACACCGTGACGACGCCGTGATGATTGCTGAGACCCGAACCCTCCTGAACCCCGTGCAGATCGGGGATATGACGATCGACCCGCCGCTCAGCCTTGCGCCGATGGCCGGCCAGACCAACCACGCCTTCCGCCGGCTGTGCCGCGAGATCGGCGGGGTGGGGCTGGTTTGCACCGAACTGCTGTCGAGCGTCCCGCTGCAGTTCAAAGGCGGCCTCAAGACCAGTTTGCAGTATTTCGACTGGCGGCCGGAGGAACGCCCGTTCGCCGTGCAGTTGTTCGGCAGCGACCCGTCCGTGATGGCCGAGGCGTCGCGCATCGTCGTCGATCACGGCGCGGCGATAGTCGACATCAACATGGGCTGTTGGGTGCCGAAGGTCGTCAAGAAAGGCGGCGGCGCGGCGCTGCTGCGCGACGTGTGCAGCGCGACCGCCGTCGTTGAAGCGTGCGTCAAGGCGGTCGACGTGCCGGTGACGGTCAAAGTGCGCGCCGGGTTCGATGACGGCGTGATCACTGCCGTGCCGTTTGCCAAAGCCGCGCAGGACGTCGGCGCGCAGATGATCGCCGTGCATGCCCGTTTCGCCTCGCAGGGGTTCACCGGCTCCGCCGACTGGGACGTTATCCGGCAGGTCAAAGAGGCCGTGACGACCCTTCCGGTTTTCGGCAACGGCGACGTGACCTGTGCCGACGACGCCCGCCGGATGCTCGAACAAACTGGCTGTGACGGCGTGATGATCGGCCGCGCGGCGCTTGGGAATCCGTGGATTTTCAAACAGATCCACCACGAACTGACGACCGGCACGCCGTTCCCTGCGCCAACCGTGCAGGAACGCGCGCAGACTTGTCTGTATCAGGCGCGCCTGACGCTGGAGACGACCCGCATGGCGCCGGTCAAGGCGATTCGTGAACTGCGCGGACAACTGTGCAAGTACACCGCCGGCATGCCGGATGCCACGACCATCCGCGACGGAATCGTGCGCGCCGAGTCGCTGGAGGACATCGAACGTGCGCTCGCGCCTGTGCTGAGTGATGAGTGACGAGTGCTGAGTGCTGAGTGAAGGGCAAAAGTGGACACAGAGGCCACAGAGGGGTCAGTTGTCAGGTTTCAGGCGTCAGGGGGCAGTTGTTAGAGGGCACCAGCCCACACAGACAACATCACCCATCGCGCGCGCATCGTCCTCCCCTCTCGCCCTCTGTGGGAGAGGGGCCGGGGGTGAGGGTTTTATTGGGCTGAGGGTGAGGGGGCGCTGCGTCGCCATGCGTCAAAACGTCCGACGATTACGTGCAGAGCTGACGGAATGCGCTGGATTGCCGCCGTCCAACAACCGTCCCCTGACTCCTGATAACTGTCCCCTGACCCCTGACCACTTCCTCCCAAGCATAATTGCGCCGCCCCGCCTCACCGTCTATACTGACGCGCAGCGTTCCCGTCGTTAGGATGTCCTGTGAGCAGCCGCATCGCCGTTGAAGCCGTGATCTTCGATATGGATGGCGTCCTCGTTGACAGCGAGGTGTACTGGCATCGTTCGCGCGAGGAGTTCGCGCGCGATCGGGGTAAGGTGTGGACTGACGCCGATCAGCGCCTTGCGATGGGCCGCAATACGGTCGAATGGGCGCGTGTGATGCAAGAACACCTCGCCCTCACCGAGAGCCTTGACGCCATCATGGCGGAGATGAAACGGCGCGTGATGGCCCATTACGACGAACATCTGCCGGTGCGGCCGGGCGCGATTGAAGCGGTCAAGCTGGCCGCGGCGAACTACCGGTGCGCGCTGGCGTCCGGCTCGCCGACCGAGATCATCGTGCATGTGATGGAACTCAGCGGCCTCGACAAGATCTTTGAGGCCATCGTGTTCGGCGACGACTACCCGAACGGCAAGCCCGCGCCCGACGTCTATCTCGCGGCGATGCAGCGCCTCGGCGTGACGCCCAACGTCTCGCTCGGTATCGAAGACTCGTCCAACGGCATTCGCGCGCTCAAAGCCGCCGGCATGATCGCCATCGCCGCGCCATCGCCGGGGTTTCCGCTGGCGCCTGACGTGCTGGCGTTGTGCGACGCGCACATCGAATCGCTTGAGGGCTTCACGCTCGACCTGATCGCCCGCGCGGCGGAACACCGCAACGCGAATTACCCCGGATAACCACTGCCTCCGCTGACGCCCGCTCCGCGCTCGCTGGCGACGCGCGCGGCATAATCGTCACGGCGGTAGGCCGCCAGTGGATCGGGATCGCGCCCCATCTCGACGCGCACCTGCGCCAACAGCGGGCGTACGTCGGTCTCATAGGCATCGACCAGCACCTGCTGCGCGCCGAGCACGTCGCCCGCCGCCTGCATGTCAGCCAGCTTGCGGTAATCGACAATCAACGCCTTGGCATAGGCGACCTGACAGTTGAGCACGCTCAGCAGCATCGCCTCCAGCTTCGGCTCGATGTTGTGGCTCTGGTCGATCATATAGGCGACGTTATCCGCTCTGCTGCCCGCGCTCACCAGCTCGACGAAGATCTCGAACAGTTCAAACGGGTTGGTCGTGCCAACGATCAGATCGTCGTCAGCGTAGCGGCGCGCGTTGAAGTGGAACCCGCCGAGCCGCCCCTCGTCCAGCAGGAAGGCGACGATGTGCGCGATGTTCGTCCCCTGCGCGTGATGCCCGGTATCGACCAGCACCTGCGCCCTCTCGCCCAGCTTGAGCGCGGTGGCATACGCCATGCCCCAATCGGCCAGATCGGTGTGATAGAAGGCTGGCTCGAAGAACTTGTACTCGATCAGCATACGACCGCCGGCAGGCAGATATTTGTAGACCTCGGCCAGCCCGCTTTCGAGGCGGTGCTTGCGGCCGCGAATGCTGTCTTGGCCGGCGTAATTGGTGCCGTCGGCGAACCATAAGCTGAGCAGTCCGCTGCCGGTCTTTTGCATGATGTCGCAGCACTCGACCATGTGCGCGATCGCTTCTTCGCGCACGGCGCCGAACGGGCTGCACACGCTGCCCAGCTTGTACTGATCGTCCTGAAACACGTTCGGGTTGATCGCGCCGATGACGACGCCCTGCTCGGCCGCGTACTGCTTGAGCGCGCCCCAGTCGTCAACCTTGTCCCACGGGATATGCAGGGCCACCGACGGCGCGATGCCGGACAGCCGGTGGATGTACGCAGCGTCGGCGATGCGCTCGTACGCCGTGCGGGCCGCGCCCGGCCATGCGAACACCTTGAAACGCGTGCCGCTGTTGCCATAGCCCCATGACGGCGTTTCGATGTGCTGCCGTTTCAGTTTCGCTTTGACGTCTTCGACGTTCAAGCCTGCTTTCGTCAGGCGTTCCGCTAAGGCGGGGTAGTGAGACAGATGATCCATTGCGCACCTCGTAAGTGAAAGCCATTCCGCGTAAATACCCGCGTGACAAGGGGAAAGAGGCTGTGTTTGTTTTCTTTCATTTGGAATTCATCTATAATCGTATCCATGCGTTTTCGTTTCACTTCGTGTCGATTTGAGTGTATCAAACACTGCGGAGCGTTGCCACATGTCCGAGCCACTCTTTATGACCGAACGGCGGCGCACGATCCTCGATGTCCTGCGCGAACAGGGCCGCGTCTCGGTGAACGAACTCAGTCAACGCCTCAAGGTCAGCGCCGTTACGATCCGGCAAGATTTACGCGCGTTGGACGAGGAGAGCCTGCTGGAGCGCACTCACGGCGGCGCGGTGCTGCCGCGTAAGCGCAGCGTGATGCCGGAGCTGACGTTCGACGTCCGCCAGCAGGAGCGCCAGCCGCAGAAGCAGGCCCTTGCTCGCGAGGCCGTCAAGCGCGTGCAGAACGGCGCGACCATCGCCCTCGACTCCAGCACCACCGTCTACGCCATGCTGCCCGTGCTCAAGCAGTTCGACCGCCTGATCGTCGTGACGCACAGCTTGATGATCGCGCACTCGCTGCTTGATTCGCCGAAGATTCAAGTCTACATGCCGGGCGGAGTTATGCGGCGCGACTCAATTGCGCTGGTCGGCAACCCGCAGAACTTCCCCGACATGCACATCAACATCGGCTTCTTCAGTTCGCACGGCATCACAATTGAAACCGGCGCGACCGAAAGCAGTCAGGAAGAAGCCACCATGAAGCGCGCCCTGATGAGCCGCTGTCTCACGACGTGCTACCTCATCGACGACGCGAAGTGGGGACGGGTGGCCCCGTTCACGCTCGCCACCGCCAGCGAGATCAACACGCTCTTTGCGCCGGTATCTGCGCCCCGTGAGGCGCTCGAACACTTCCGCAAGAAGGGCATCGAGATCGTGCGCGTTCCCGTCGGCTAAGTGCCGGCCTGCACAAACTTGACAGGTCAAAACGTGCGCGTTAGTATCCACTCGAAAGTAAACGAAAGCAACTAAAAACCATCGGCGATGGACGGTGCGTCGCCGGGGGAGACGGTCGAGTTTAACAAGGAACGAACTGCATCATGCCACAGCATCTATGGAACGAGGGCGAAGCACAGGCCCTGCCCGACCTCGAATGGCTCGTCTACCGGAGTAATCTGCTGGGCCGCGACCGGGCCGTGGTCAACATCTACGGCGGCAACACCTCCGCCAAGTTGATGCTCACCGACCACATGGGGCGGCAGGTCGAGTGCCTCGCCGTCAAGGCGTCCGGTTCGGACGTGCTGACCATCACCGCGCCGCAGTTCGCCCTGCTGCGCATGGAGGAGATTCGGCCCTTGCAGCAGCGCGACGCGATGACCGACGAGGAGATGATCGAGTACCTCTCCCGCACCGCGTTCGAGCCGGGCCGCCCGCGCCAGAGCATTGAGACCCTGCTGCACGCCTTTGTGCCGTTCAAGCATGTCGATCACACCCACCCCGACGCGGTCATCAGCTTGATGTGCGCGCCCGACCCGGAAGCCGCGGCCCGTGCCGTCTACGGCGACCGCATGGCTTACGTGCCGTATATCCGCCCCGGCTTTACGCTCAGCAAGTGGATCGGCGAGAAGGTGCAGCAGAACCCGGGCATCGAGTGCGTGGTGATGGGCAAGCACGGGCTGGTGACGTGGTCGGACGACCCGCGCCAGTGCTACGACAACACCATTCGCATCATTCAAGAGGCCGAGGACTACGTCGCTGAACAGCAGCGCGGCAAGCGCGTGTTCGGCGAACTCAAGGTTCCCGCCCTCGGCGCGAAGGAACGCGAGGACGTGCTGGCGGCCGTGCTGCCGACGATCCGCGGCGCGGTCAGCGCGCGCAAGCACGCCGTGCTGATCACCGACGATTCGCCCGAAGCGACCGCCATGATCGGCAGCGAGAAAACGCCGGCGGTCAGCCAGCTCGGCGTGGCCTGCCCTGACCACCTCGTGCATACCAAGCGCCAGCCGCTGTTCATCGACTGGAAGCCTGCGGACGGCATCGACGCGCTCAAGGCCCGCGCCAAAGAAGGCGTCGCCGATTACGTCAAGCGTTACGCCAAATACTTCGAGACCAACAAGGTCGAGGGCGATGAGATGGGCGATCCGGCCCCACGCGTCATCCTCATCCCCGGTATCGGCATGGTCAACACCGGCAAGGACGCGACCAACGCCGATGTCAGCCGTCAGCTGTATCACCGCGCGGTGGCGGTGCTGGGCGGGTCGGAGGCGCTCGGCGGGTTCAATCCGCTGGCGCCGAAGGAAGCCTACGATATCGAGTATTGGCCGCTGGAACTCTACAAGCTGAAGCTGCGGCCGCCCGACGGTGATTTCGCCGGCAAGGTCGTGATGATCACCGGCGCGGCCAGCGGAATCGGCCGGGCGGCGGCGTGGCGCATCGCCCGTGACGGCGCGCACGTCGTGATCGTCGACATCAACGCCGAACAGGGCGAGCAGGTCGCCGCCGATCTGCGCAAGAAGTTCGGCTATCGCCGCGCCCATTTCGTGCAGGCTGACGTCACCAAGGAAGACGCCGTCGTCAACGCGTTCCGCGAGACGGTCTTGCAGTACGGCGGCCTCGACGTGTTGATTAACAACGCCGGGATCGCCGGCGGCGCCAATATCGAGGACACCAGCCTCGAACTGTGGGAGCGCAACATCGACATTTTGGCGACCGGCTACTTCCTGTTTGCGCGCGAGGCTGTCAAGGTCTTTAAGCAGCAGGGCACGGGCGGCACGATGGTGTTCGTCGCCAGCAAGAACAGCATCGCGCCGGGCAAGGGGGCGACCGCGTACTCCTCGGCCAAGGCCGCCGAACTGCATCTTGCGCGCAGCCTCGCCGACGAGCTTGGCGGCGCTGGAATCCGCGTCAACTCCGTGCTGCCGGACGCCGTGATTCAAGGCAGCAGTATTTGGAGCACGGAGTGGAAGGAAGCGCGCGCCAAGCAGTACGGCGTCAGCGTGGACGAACTCGGCGAGCACTATCGCCAGCGCAACGTCCTCAAGGTCGAAATCCTGCCTGAAGACGTTGCCGAGGCGATCGCGTTCCTCGCCGGGCCGCGCAGCGCCAAGACCACCGGCGCTGTCCTATCCGTCGACGGCGGTGTCAGCGCCGCATATGTGAGGTAACACGCTGTGGCAAGCGCACACGTCGCCGCCATTGATCTCGGCGCATCGTCGGGCCGCGTGATTCAAGTCGGGTTCGACGGTTCCCGGCTTGATATGCGTGAGCTGCACCGGTTCTCCAACATCCCGGTGACGGCCAATGGCACGCTGTATTGGGATGTGCTGCGCCTCTGGCACGAGATTCAAGCCGGCCTGCGCGCCCGCGACAAAGACGCGCGATCTATCGGCGTCGATACATGGGGCGTCGACTTCGCACTGCTGGATCGCAAGGGCGCGCTGCTGTCGAACCCGGTGCATTACCGCGACTCCAGCAGTGAGGACGGCTTCGCCCGCCTGTCGGACTACGTGCCGCGCCGTGAGATTTTCGAGCGCACCGGCATCCAGTTCATGCCCACCAACGGGATCAACCGCATGGTGTCGCTGATCGCGTCCGGCAGCGCGCTGTTCGAGGCGGCCGATACCATGCTCACCATCGCCGATCTGTTCAACTACTGGCTCAGCGGGTCGAAGACGTGCGAGTTCACGATGGCGACGACGTGGCAGCTCTACAATCCACGCACCGGCACATGGGACACCGCGCTGGCGAAGGCGTTCGGCATCCCTGAGCGCATCCTCACGCCGATCGTCCCGCCCGGCACGCGCATCGGCGAATACGACGGCACGCCGGTGATCGCCCCAGCCTGCCATGATACTGGCAGCGCGGTGGTCGCCGTGCCGACCACGACCGCTAACTTCGCGTACATCAGCAGCGGCACGTGGAGTCTGCTCGGCCTCGAACTGGATCAGCCGATCATCAACGATGCCGTGTATAACGCCAACCTCACCAACGAGGGCGGCGTCGGCGGCAAGTTCCGATTCCTGAAGAACATCATGGGCCTGTGGTTGGTGCAGCAGTGCCGCGAGACGTGGCAGGCGCAGGGCCGGCCGTACAGCTTTGATGAACTGGTCGAGATGGCCGCCAGCGCCGATCCGTTCCGGTCGTTCATCGACCCGGACGACATCACGTTCTTCCCGCCCGGCGACATGCCCGCCCGTGTGCGCGAACACTGCGCCAGCCTCGGCGAACCGACGCCGGACACCGACGCGCAGGTGATGGCCGCGATCTACGCCGGTCTGGCGTACAAGTACCGCTACGCGCTCGAAAATCTGATCAAGGTCGGCGGGCAGCAGGTCGATCACCTGCACATCATCGGCGGCGGGTCACAAAACAGCCTGCTGTGCCAGATGACCGCCAACGCCATCAACCGGCCGGTGTACGCCGGGCCGGTCGAGGCGACCGCGCTGGGCAACGCCATCGTGCAGTTGATGGCGCTCGGCGAACTGGGCGGCCTGAGCGATGCGCGCCATCTGCTCGCCCGGTCGATGATTACGCACGTCTACGAGCCGCAGCAGGCCGGGACGTGGGACGCGCACTATCCACGGTTTGTCGCCCTGCTCGAAACGGCGGCGGCGAGACAGGAGGCCGCACGATGACCGAACCGATCCTGTCGCTGCGGGACATCGAGAAGCGCTTCCCCGGCGTCCACGCGCTGCGCGGCGTCAGCTTCGATGTACGCCCCGGCGAGGTTCACGCGCTGCTGGGTGAAAACGGCGCGGGCAAGTCCACGCTCATCAAGATCATCAGCGGCGTGCACCGTCCGGACAGCGGCACGATGACGCTCGACGGCAAGCCGGTGCATTTCAGCAACCCGAACGATGCGCAGAACCGGGGGATCGCCACCATCTATCAGGAACTCGGCCTGTACCCTGAGCTGATCGGCGCGGAGAACATCTTCATGGGGCATGCGCCGCGCCGTAGATTCGGGCCGTTCTCGATCGTCGATTGGCCGGAGATGGAGCGCCGCGCGAGGGAGATTCTGGCCGACCTCAACATCCATGATCTCGACGTACGGCGCAAGGTCGGCACGCTCAACGTGGGCAACCGCCAGCGCGTCGAGATCGCCAAGGCGCTTTCGTTCAACGCGCGCATCCTGATTATGGACGAGCCGACCGCTGCCCTCACCGAAGCCGACGTCGAGCGGCTGTTCGACATCGTGCGCCTGCTGCGTGAACGCGGCGTGGGGATCATCTACATCAGCCACCGTCTCAACGAAGTGTTCGAGTTGGCCGACCGTGTGACCGTCCTGCGCGACGGACAGTACGTTGACACCATGGCGGTGAAGGACGTGGCCGAGCCTGAGCTGATCAGCATGATGGTCGGGCGTACCATCGACAATCTGTTTCCCAAGATGCACGCCGAGATCGGTGATGTGGTGCTGGAGGTGCGCGATCTGAAGCGCGAGCCGCATACGCGCGGCGTGTCGTTCAGCGTGCGCGCTGGCGAGATCGTCGGCATCGCCGGACTGGTCGGCAGCGGTCGGTCGGAAACGGCGCAGATCGTCTTTGGCACGCTTCCCGCGGAAAGCGGGGAAATCCTCATCAGCGGCCAGCCGGTCAAGATCCGCCATCCGGCCGAGGCCGTCGCGCATGGGATCGCCTACGTGCCGGAGGATCGCGGCTTGCAGGGGCTTGTACGCGCGATGACGCTGCGCGAGAACAACTCGATGGCGGTGCTCAAAGAGGTCTCGCGCAGTACGTTCATTCAATACGGCAGCGAGAAGGCCATGGCGCTTGAGGCCATTCGCCAGCTCGCCATCCGCGCGACCGGCCCGGAGCAGATCGCCAACAAGCTCAGCGGCGGCAACCAGCAGAAGGTCGTCGTCAGCAAGTGGCTGGCGAGCAAGCCGAAATTGTTAATCATGGACGAGCCGACGCGCGGGGTCGATGTCGGCGCAAAGAGCGAAATCCACCGGTTGATGAGCCAGCTCGCCGCCGAAAACGGCCTCGCCGTTCTGATGATCTCCAGCGAGCTGCCCGAAATCCTCGGCATGAGCGACCGCGTGCTGGTGATGCGCGAGGGGCGGATCGCGGCCGAGTTTACCCGCGCAGAAGCAACACAGGAGCGCATCGCCGCCGCTATGATGAGCGATAACGGGGCCGCGCCGGCCGCCGCACAAGGAGCAGCGTCATGACCGCAGTCGCAGCCGCTCCGTCCGCCTCGGCCGACCGCCGGGCGACCCACTTCATCGGCGTCATCCTCGGCGTGCTGCTGCTCGCCGCGTATTTCGCGCTGCCGTTCGTCAATCAACCCGAACTCGGCGCGACCGGCATCACCACACTGACACAGCGCGGCAACAACGAATTTGAGTTGGAGACGAACGGGCTGGTGCTCCTGCCGATTGCCGCCGCCGCCGCGCTCGGTCTGGGACTCTGGACGGTGTTCAGCCCACGCCACGAGCGCGTCACATCGATACTGATCGGCGGCTCTGGCGTGGTGGCGCTCGCGTATTTCATTATCTTCTTCAAAGCGTATTTAGAAGCCAAAGGCAGCAGTTACCTCGGCAGCATGGCGTTCGGATTCTGGGCGATGCTGGCGCTGGCCGTCCTGATGATCGCGCAGACCGTCCTACCCCGTGCATCCACCGGCGAGGAGTTCAGCATCCGCCGCGTGCTGGGCAATCAGGAGATGATCCTCCTCGGCGGCCTTATCGCGCTGGTGACCATCGTCGGCATCTCGAACCCGCGCTACCTCGCCGAACGCAACATTACCGACGTACTGCAATCGCACGCCTATATCGCGGTCGCGGCCATCGGCACGACGATGGTCATCATCACCGGCAACATCGACATCTCGATTGGCTCGCTGGTTGGGCTGCTGGCGATCATCAGCGGGCGGATCGCCACCGACACCGGACTCATCTGGCTGGCGTGGCTTGCGCCGCCCGTCCTCGGCATGGTCGCCGGCGGCGTGACCGGTTTTCTGGTCGCCTATATGCGCATCCCGTCGATTGTTGTGACGCTCGGCATGTTGAGCATCCTCAAAGGCATGCTGCTGATTTGGACGGCCGGCTCGCGCGTGGTTGATCTGCCCGAAGGCTTCTTCCTCGCGCAGATGCGCCCGCTTAACATCCCGATGCCCGTCTGGTTCATGGTCGTGCTGACGATCCTCGCCGCGCTGTGGATGCGCTACAGCGGGTTCGGGCGGTCGCTGTACGCTGTCGGCGGCAACAAGGAAGCGGCGCGCCTCAGTGGATTGAGCGAACACCGAATCGTCTTTCAGGTGTTCGTCATCAACGGCTTTTTCGTCGGCATTTCAAGCGTGCTGTACGCCACGCAGCTCACGATCATTCAGGCCACACCGCCGCCGGGGATGGAACTGACGGTCATCACGGCCGCGGTGGTCGGCGGCGTCAGTATTCTGGGCGGCACCGGCACGGCCATCGGCGCGACGCTGGCGGCGATCCTGCTCAGCGCGATCCGGTCGTCGATGGTCTTCGTCAACCTCTCTCCGTTCTGGCTGAGGGCGGTTCAGGGGCTGCTGATCCTCGTGACGGTGCTGGCCGACCTGCTGCGCCGCCGCCGCCAGCGCGTGTAAGCGACAAGGACGACCGATGGCCCTTCAAGATGCACCTGTACCTGTGACCGAGACCCGCAAACCGCTGGGCGCTCGCGTTCGCCACCTCCTGCTCAGTCAGGAAGGCGTGCTGTTCATCATCCTCGTCGTGTCGGTGTTGTTCCTCGCCGCGCGCACAGACAAATTCTTACAGGCCAGCAACCTGCTCACACAAGGACGCCTGATGGTCGAGGTGGGCCTCGTCGCGCTGCCGATGACGTTCATCATCATCACCGGCGGCATTGACCTGTCGGTGGGGTCGATCCTCGGCCTGACGGCGATCATGTTGGGCGTGTTCTGGAACAACGTCGGCTTACCGCTTGAACTCTCGGTCGTGCTGGCGCTCGGCGTGGCGACGCTGGCGGGATTCCTCAACGGGCTGTTTATCGTCCGGGTTGGCGTGCCGCCGCTGATTATGACGCTGGCGACGCTGGCGTTCTACCGTGGATTGGCCGAGGGCATCAGCGAAGGGCGGTCGGTGCGCGGCTATCCGGAGTGGTTCTATCGGGTCGGTCAAGGCGACTTCTTGGGCCTGCCGACACAGATCTGGTTCCTGATTATCGGCATCATCATCTCGGCAGTGATCCTCTCGCGCACGACCTTTGGCCGAACGCTTTACGCCATCGGCAACAACGAGGTCGGCGCGCGGTTTTCCGGCTTGCGCGTCGACCGCGCCAAGCTGTTGATCTACAGCTTCTCCGGCCTGATGTCCGGGTTGGCGGGCTGGATCTTCGTCTCGCGCGTGACGACGACGCGCTCTGATATGGGGAGTGGGCTGGAACTGGATGTCATCGCGGCGGTGGTGTTAGGCGGCACGAGCATCTTCGGAGGCACGGGCAGCATCACCGGAACCGTCATCGGGATGATCCTGATCCAGTTACTCAAAAACGGCCTTGCGCTCAACGGCGTTACGGCGGATGCGACCATCATCGTGATCGGCCTCGTGCTGATCTTCTCGATCTTGGTGAACAACTTCATCCAAAGCCGCCGGCAGGTCGAATAATACGTTAGCGGATAACCAGTAGAGGAGGTGTATGCAGCAGCAGATGTCACGTCGCAGTGCATCACATGATCGTTCGAGCAGTACTTTAGGTCTCAGATGGAGTGATACGATGCGCAATCGCAAGTTCGTTTTGATCATGGTGCTCGCCATGGTCGCTGCTCTCTTTATCACACCGGCCGTAGCGCAGGAAGAAGACCGTTGGGACGGCGCCGACGATTTGCCCGTTAACCCCCTCGACTGTCCGGTGGCGGACGGTGAGATGACGGAGGACGAGGGCGACGAAGAAATGATGGAAATGCCGGAGTACAACGGCGGCGTCGCTCAGAATGCCCCCGACAAGGCCGGGCAGGATATCGTCCTCGTCGACATCCCCAAGCTGATCGGCATCGGCTACTTTGACGCGACCGCCCTCGGCGCCCAGCAGGCCGCTGAGGAACTCGGCAACGTCACCGTGACCACCGACGGCCCGACCGAAGCCAACATCGACGACCAGATCACGTTCATCGAGAACTATCTGGCGCAGGGCGTGGACGGCATCCTGTTCGCCGCCAACGACCCGGTCGCGATCTCGCCGGTGCTGCGCCGCGCGCTGGAATCCGGCGTGCATGTGGTCGGCTATGACGCCAACAGCGAGCCGGATGCCCGTGAGTGGTTCGTCAATCAGGCCGAATTCAACGGCATCGGCAAGGCGATGATCGACGCGCTGGCCGAGGAAAAGGGCGAGGATGCCGCGTTCGGTATCGTCACCAGCACCTTCACCACCCCGAATCAGGCCCGCTGGATCGCCGAAATGTGGGCGTACGCCAGCAAGTGCTATCCTGAGATGACGTGGCTTGAGACGCTTGAAGCGCAGGAAGACTCCGTGCTCAGCTTCGATCAGGCGACCGTCCTGATCAACAAGTACGGCGAAGACCTCGACGGCCTGTTTGGTATGACCTCGGTCGCCACCCCGTCGTCGGCGGACGCCGTGACTCAGGCCGGGCTGTGCGGTGAGGTCGCGGTCATCGGTCTGGCGACCCCGAACGCGATGAAGCCGTATGTCGAGTCCGACTGCGTAAAGTCGGTGGTGTTGTGGAACCCGATTGATCTCGGTTATGCGGCGGTCTACGTCATGCGCGCGGTGGTCGACGGCACGTTCAAGCCGGGCGACGCCACCGTGTCGGCGGGCCGCCTCGGCGACCTCGCTGTCGTGAACGGCTCTGAAGTTCTGCTTGGGCCGCCGTTCATCTTCAACAAGGAAAACATCAACGACTTCGACTTCTAAGCCAACGGCTCAGCGTTGAAGACCATGCGGCGGCAGGGGCGTTACGGCGGCCCTGCCGCCTGCTGTTTGAGGATTGGGGGGCGCCGCGATGAACGATCTTCTGCACGAACTATGGACATTCACCCGCACGCTGGGCGAGCCTGAGCGCGACTGCGTGATCATCGGCGAGGGCAACACGTCGGCGCGCATCGACGCGGATACGTTCTACATCAAGGCCAGCGGGCAGCAGATGGCCGCGATTGAGCCGGGCGGGCTGGTCGCCGTGCGCATCGCGCCGGTGCTGGCGCTCCTCGACGCCGAGCCTGTGCCTTCTATGGACGAACAAAAGGCGCGCGCCAAAGCTGCTAAACTCGACCCCGGCGCGCCCGATCCGTCGATTGAAGTGACGTTCCACGCGCTGCTGCTGGCGGAGTGCGGCGTCAAGTTCGTCGCCCATACACACCCGACGCCGGTCGTGTCGATTCTGTGCAGCCCGCGCGCCGAGGAATTCGCCAACCGCCGCAGCTTCCCCGACGGAGCCGTGCTGTGCGGCCCGCGCAGCGCATTCGTCCCGTATGCCGACCCCGGCCTTCCGCTCGCCCACGCGATCCGCGAGTCGGTGCGCGCCTACATGAGCGCCGAAGGTGAAGCCCCGCGCACGATCTTGATGCAAAACCACGGCCTGATCGCGCTGGGCCAAACCGCGCGCGAGGCGCTCAACATCACGATGATGGCGGTCAAAGCGGCGCGTGTTTTCACCAGCGCGGCGGCCCTTGGCGGCCCGGTGTTCCTCAGCGACGAGGAAGTACGGCATATCGTCCGCCGGCCCGACGAGATCTATCGCCGCGATCAATTCGCCCGTTCCGAATCTTGAGAGGTTTGCCATGTCCCCTGACGGTGCTGCTGTGTGGTTCATCCCCGACGCTTATCTGGCTAGGCCTGCTGGCGACGATCCGGTGTACAAGAATCACGAGGCAATCTGCATCCTCAACACGACCGACGCCGACGCGGATATCCGCCTTGATCTCTACTTCGCGGATCGTGAGCCAGTCGAGGACGTGCGGATCACCGTCAGCGCGAAACGGTGTGTGCATGTGCGCATGGACGACCCCGCGCAGATCGGCGGCTGTGTCATCCCGTTCGACACGCCGTACGGCGTGCGCGTGCGCAGCAGTGTCCCGATCATCGTGCAGTATTCGCGCATGTACGCCACCACGCACAACATCAGCCTGATGACGACCATGGCGCACGCGGTGGACTGAGACGCACGCTTTGCCAAACGCTCCAACATCTGGGCTTTTTCTGGCCTGTTCACCTGTGATAGCCTGTTTTGCCGCCTGTTCCACAGGAGGCAAGCTCGCCAGATGAATCGCGGAGGTGGCCCGGTATGCAATCTCACATTTCGATCAGCGGCGCACGACTTCACAACCTCAAGCAGCTCTCCGTCGACATCCCCGTCGGCCAATTCGTCGCCCTGACCGGCGTATCCGGCTCAGGCAAGTCCACACTCGGCTTCGATATTGTGCTCATGGAAGGCCAGCGTCAGTACTTGGAAGCCGTCGGCGTGCTGTCGTTCGGCGGCGTGGCAAAAGCGCCGGTCGACTCGATCACCGGCCTGCTGCCCACCATCAGCGTCGATCACTCCGGAACCAACCGCAGCCCACGCTCGACAGTCGGCACCGCCACCGACATCTACACGTTCTTGCGCGTCTTGTTTGCGCGGCTTGGCAAGTATCCCTGCCCGGAATGTGGCGGCGATATTCCGTCCACAAGCGAGACGCTTCCCGACACTTGGCAGGGTGATGAAGGCACCGGCCTCGACCCCGAAGTTTCGTATGTCGCCTGTCCACACTGCGGCGCGGCGGCGCCTGAACTGACGATGGGACACTTCTCATTCAATACGCCGGAAGGCGCCTGCCCGACCTGCACCGGCCTTGGCACGATCCACCAAGCGAATGTCAAGCGGCTCATCGACGACGATCTGAGCATCGAAGGCGGCGCAGTGCATGGCTGGGACGCCAATTACATCCGCTATCAGATACCGATCCTGACCGCCGCCGCCCAACACTACGGCCTTGAGTTCGATCCGTCGGTGCCGGTCAAGGACTATCCACCGGCGGTGCGTGACCTGCTCGTGTATGGTGTCGAAAGCGCGCAGTTCCAGCGCTATGTCCGCGGCATCGAGACGCCAGCGACCGTCCGCGGTGGGCGGTTCGAGGGCGTCGCTACGGCCATGCTGCGCCGCTACGCCGAACACATTCATGACCTCGACTATCAGCAGAAGATGGCCGAGTTTCTGGTGACCGATGTTTGCCCCGACTGCGCCGGGACACGGCTGCGGCCGGAAAGCCGCGCTGTCACCGTGGCGGGGCAGACGATCGCGGAGGTGTCGCATCTGGCGCTGACTGACCTCGCGGCATGGCTCGATGTACTGCCCGATAGGCTGGACGACGAGCAGCGAGAGATGGTGCGCAGTCTGTTGATTGACCTGCGCGAGCGCATCCGGCGGGTGATCGAAGTCGGCATCGGCTACCTGTCGCTTGACCGTTCCTCACCGACGCTCTCTGGTGGCGAAACACGCCGGCTGAAGATGGCCCTGCTGCTCGGCTCCAGCCTGACCGGCCTGATCTACATTCTCGACGAACCGACTATCGGCCTGCACGAGCGCGACACGGCGCGCCTGATCGGGGTGTTCAAGCGCCTGCGCGATCTGGGCAACACGATGCTGGTGATCGAGCATGACCTCGAAGTGATCCGCGCTGCCGATCATATCATAGACTTCGGCCCCGGCGCGGGCAAGTACGGCGGTCAGGTCGTGGCGGTTGGCTCACCGGACGAGATCGCGGCGCATCCCACCTCACGAACCGGCGCGTATCTGTCTGGCCGCGAGTATGTGCCAGTTCCCGAACAGCGCCGATCACCGGATGGCCGCTGGCTAACGATCAGCGGAGCGCGCGCAAACAACCTCAAGGACATCACCGTGCGCCTGCCGGTCGGCCTGTTTGTGGCCGTGACCGGCGTGTCAGGCTCCGGCAAGTCGTCGTTGATCTTCGACATCCTCGACGCGGCTGGTCGGCAGCACTATTACGGCGCGAGCGATCAACCCGGCCCGCACGACTCGATTGAAGGCTGGGAGCACTTCGACAAGCTCATCACCATCGGTCAGGAGAGCGTGGTGCGGATACCGCGCTCGAACGCCGCCACCTACACCGACGTCTTCACCCCGATCCGCGAGGTGTTCGCGGCGTCGTCCGCTGCCCGCGAGCGTAAGATGACGGCGCGCCACTTCTCGTTCAATGTGCCCGGTGGGCGCTGCGAACGCTGTCAGGGGGTTGGCACGCTGGCGGTGAAGATGCACTTTCTGCCCGACTTTGAAGTAATCTGTCCCGCCTGCAAGGGCCGCCGCTTCAAGCCGGAGACATTGGCCGTCACCTACCGCGATCATACCATCGCGGACGTGCTCGATCTCACGGTGGATGAGGCGTTGGCGCTGTTCGCGGAAATCCCCGCGGCCGTCTCGCGCCTGCAAGTTATGGTCGATGTCGGCCTCGGCTACCTGCAGCTCGGCCAACCCGCCAAGACGCTGTCCGGCGGCGAGATTCAGCGCGTGAAGCTGTCAAAGGAGTTGGGCCGGCGGGGAAGCGCGCGAACCCTGTATCTGCTCGACGAACCGACGACCGGTCTGCATCCTGCCGACACCGCCCGGCTGATGACCGTCTTGCAGCGGCTGGTGGACGGCGGAAGCACGGTGATCGTGGTCGAACACAACCTCGACCTGATCGCAGCCGCCGATTGGGTGATCGACCTCGGCCTAGAAGGCGGAGTGGAGGGCGGGACGGTCATCGCTCAAGGCACGCCGGAGCAGATCGCCGCCGTCCCCGAATCGTATACCGGCCAGTACCTTCATTACGCGATGGCCTGAGCCGTTGCCTGACTATGGGCGGCTACGCCCCCGGTCTCGGAATATTCAACAACGCGTGCCGGCGCAGGATGGCGGGCGAGCCGGCGGGGCGGCCCTACAAGGCCTCCTGTCCTCTGTGGTTCAATCGGTTTGTTCTTTACTCATCACTCCGAGAACCCTCACCCCCGGCCCCTCTCCCTCAGGGAGAGGGGAGAAGGACGTGCGTGCGCGTGGTAGTGGGGCGTAGTGTCCGAGCCGGCGGGGCGGCCCTTCTCTGTGATCTCCCCGTTCTCTGTGTGCTCTGTGTCCGCTTTTGCCCTTTACTCAACACTCCGAGAAACCCTCACCCCCACCCCTCTCCCTCAGGGAGAGGGGAGAACGACGTGCGTGCGGTGGTGGGAGTGTGAACGCCCCTCTATGTGCTCGAATGCTCTGTATCTGATCAGGTCTTTTGTGGCTCACTCCGTCGCCGAGCCAATCCATTCTCGCCGTCCAAACAGCCTCTTTAGTAGGCTTTGAACGTATTAGCCGTGCGTTTCAACGC
>JAANMX010001413.1_pt1 | contig 27357 bp, 24 predicted proteins | sample 7279681 | NCBI WGS metagenome assembly JAANMX01 (sample SAMN14094542, study PRJNA606508) | bioreactor metagenome | isolation source: A lab-scale SPAN reactor treating ammonium-rich wastewater day 351 | place: Ireland: Galway | collected 2018-01-01 | reverse complement strand
AACTGGATGACTGCCGGAAAAGGCGTGGTACATTCCGAAAGAACTCCGGAATATCTCAGAAATTCAGATAAGAATCTGCACGGTTTTCAAATTTGGGTAGGTTTGCCAAAACACTTGGAACAAAGTAAGCCCACATTTCATCACACAGAAGCCGATGATATTCCGGCGTGGAGCGATGGCAATCTTGAGTATAAGTTAATTGCAGGCGAACTCTTCGGCAGAAAATCGCCTGTCCCGGTTCATTCAAAACTCTTTTTTCTTGAAATCAAAAGCCAGGAAACTAAGCAAATTAATACTGGCGCCGATTTATTCGGCGAAGTTGCGATGTATATTCTGGACGGAACGGTTAGCATCGAAGGAAATACTTTCGGCGGAAAACAGCTTATTATAGCGAAGAACGCAACCTTATGCGAATTTGAAATGAGCGATAGTGCTACGGTTTATCTGTTCGGAGGGGAGCCTTTTGATGAAGAACGTTTTATCTTCTGGAATTTCGTAAACTCAGATAAAGAAATAATAGAACAGGCAAAAAATAATTGGTATCGGCAAAACCATGATGCGTTTCCTTTGGTTCCGGGAGATGAAGAAGATTTTGTTGTGCTTCCGAAAGCTCTTTTAAACTCGAAACTCTCTAAATAAAAACTCAGGTTCTCGATTCCAACCTTATCTTCCATTTAAAATCAACGTATTAGATTTTATAAATCATAAGCTTACATTTTAATTCGTAACTTTAGATTACCAAAAAAAAATTAAGCATGGAAGACAGAAAAAAACTTACCAGACAAACCGGCGCGCCGGTTCCGGACAATCAGAATGTACAGACCGCAGGTCCCAGAGGACCAATGCTGATGCAGGATTTCTGGTTTCTTGAGAAAATGGCCAACTTCGACAGAGAAGTTATTCCGGAGAGAAGAATGCACGCAAAAGGTTCAGGCGCGTTCGGAACTTTTACCGTAACCCACGATATTACACAATATACAAAAGCCCATATTTTTAATGAAATCGGTAAAAAAACTGAAATGTTTGCAAGATTTTCTACCGTTGCCGGAGAGCGCGGCGCCGCAGATGCCGAAAGAGACATCCGTGGTTTCGCTTTAAAGTTTTATACCGATGAGGGAATTTGGGATTTGGTAGGAAATAATACTCCCGTCTTCTTTTTCCGTGACCCGATGAAATTTCCGGATCTGAACCACGCTGTGAAGCGCGATCCGAAAACCAATATGCGTAGCGCCAATAACAACTGGGATTTCTGGACTTTGCTGCCGGAATCACTTCACCAGGTGACCATTGTGATGAGCGACCGCGGAATTCCGAACGGTTACCGACACATGCACGGTTTCGGAAGCCATACCTACAGTTTCATCAATCATGCGAATGTACGGCATTGGGTGAAATTCCACTTCCGAACCCAACAGGGAATTGAAAATTTAAGTGACGAAGAAGCTGGAAAATTAATAGGAATGGACCGCGAATCTTCGCAACGCGATCTATTCGACAATATTGAAAAAGGCAACTTCCCGAAATGGAAAATGTTTGTACAGATCATGACTGAAGAGCAGGCCAAAACTTACCGGTTCCATCCGTTTGATTTAACGAAAGTGTGGTCTAAAAAAGATTTCCCTTTAATCGAAGTTGGAGAATTTGAACTGAATAAAAACCCTGAGAATTATTTTCAGGATGTTGAACAGGCGGCTTTCAACCCCACCAATATTGTTCCCGGAATTGGTTTTTCACCGGACAAAATGCTCCAGGGAAGATTATTTTCTTACGGCGACGCGCAGCGTTACCGATTGGGGGTAAACCACTTCCAGATTCCTGTAAACAAGCCAAGATGTCCTTATCATGCTTTCCACAGAGACGGACAAATGCGCGTGGACGGAAATTACGGCGCAACAAAACATTATGAACCAAACAGTTACGGCGAATGGCAGGAACAACCAAGCGCGAAAGAGCCACCATTGGAACTTTCCGGTGATGCTTATGCACACAATTTCCGGGATGATGACGAGGATTATTTCACCCAACCGGGCGATTTATTCAGAATCATCAAAGCTGACGGAAAAGAGCAGGCTCTGTTTGATAATACCGCGGCCAATGTTGGCGGTGCCGAAAAATTCATCCAGATCCGTCACATCAGAAACTGCTACAAAGCTGATCCCGAATATGGTGAAGGCGTTGCAAAAGCTCTGGGTCTGGATATGATGGACGTATTCAATTTTGATATGTCACCATATGACCAGTGGGCACCAACTAAATCTTAAATCCAGAAAAAAGTGAAATTCAACCTTTCACTTTTTTCTTTTAAACAATAAATTCAAAATAAAACATTTAATGGGAGTTACAGTAAAAGCAGTTTTAGGAACAACGAAATATTTCACAGAAGTTACTGCCGGAGAAAACAGAATGATCACCGATGAACCAGTAGATAAAGGCGGTGGAAACAAAGGCTTTAATCCTTATGAAATCCTCGCAACTTCTCTGGCAAGCTGTACGGCAGCAACTTTAAGAATGTATATTGACCGGAAAGGCTGGGACGTCCCCAAAATAGATGTAGAAGTAGAACTGGAAAATTATCCTCAAACCAAAACAGCAGTTTTTTCCCGGAACATCAGTTATGGAAACGCTAATTTAGATTAAGAACAGCTTCGGCGACTGAATACGATTGCGGAAGCGTGTCCGGTTCATAAAATTTTAAACGAGAATATTGAAGTAAATACCCGTTTCACAGAATAAGATTTTTTAAAAATTTATCATTTTAAATAAACCAAAAATAAAAAAATGGCAGAAATACAACATCACAACAACGAAAAAAACGGCGTATTCGAAATTTATGAAGACGGCGTAAAAGCCGGAGAAATGACCTACACCTGGGCAGGCACAGATAAGTTCATCATCGATCACACCGGTGTTGATGAGGCCTTTAATGGGAAAGGATATGCAAAACAGCTGGTAATGGCAGGCGTAGAATACGCAAGAGAAAATGGGAAAAAAATCATTCCTCTTTGTCCGTATGCTAAAGCAACCATTGACAGAAACGCAGAATTGCAGGATGTGTTATCCTAAAATTGAAACGTTCACAATACGCCTTTCATAATTTTTATGAAAGGCTTTTTTTTGGAATCCGCGTCCGCGCCCCGGATTGAACGGCATGTCTGAGCTCTTTTGCAGCAGCAGGATTCAGCCAGGGCTACAAAAAGCGAGTAGTGAAAGCCGGAAAAGGCGCCCAAAAGAATTATTTACAATCCCAAAAAGTATAAAGAGCCGCAAATACCGCAAAAAAACTATATTTGCTCATTAAATTCTGAAAAAAATGAACCCAGGAACAATCTTGCTCTTATTTGTTTTCGCGTATTTCATCGGATTACTGGTGATTTCTTACATTACCAGCAGAAATGCCGACAACCAGTCTTTCTTTATCGGTAACAAAAAAAGCAAATGGTGGCTCGTGGCTTTCGGGATGATTGGCACAAGTTTAAGCGGCGTAACTTTTATTTCGGTTCCGGGAACAGTTGGGAAAATGACTGCGGGTGATTATCCGTTTGGCGGTTTCGAATATTACATGCTTGTGATCGGTTTTTTCATCGGTTATTTTATCGTGGCTTTTGTGCTTCTTCCGCTTTATTATAAAATGAATCTTACGTCGATTTACACCTATCTCGGACGGAGATTTAACGTAGAAGCCCACAAAATAGGGTCGCTGTTCTTCATTATTTCAAGGTCGATTGGCGCTACCGCAAGATTATATCTGGTGGTAAACGTCCTTCAGATTTTTCTTCTTTCGGGCTTGGGAGTTCCGTTTTGGGTAACCTCTGCGGTCATTCTGCTCATGGTTTTACTCTACACTTTCGAGGGAGGAGTTAAGACGATTGTAATTACAGACACGCTTCAGACCTCATTTATGATTCTCAGTTTGGTTGCATGTATTGTTTTTATTCTTTCGAATCTAAACCTGTCAGCCGGCCAGGCTTACGATGTACTCGCGGCGAAGGATTATACGCATTTCATTAACTTCGATGTGAATTCCAAAACATTTTTCCTGAAAACTATTCTGGGCGGGATGTTTATCACTATCGCAATGACAGGTTTGGATCAGGAAATGATGCAGAAGAATATTTCTGTTGATAATCTGAAAAATTCAAAAAAGAACATGCTTACGTTTGCCGGCACACTGTTACTCGTGAATCTGGCATTCCTTTTTCTGGGCGGGCTTCTTTACCTTTTCGCAATGGAAAACGGAGCTGAATACGGAAAAATCGTTGATATTGTAAACGGAAAAGAAAGCATTACCAATGCTTTTGGGTTTAAAGATGCTGCTACAGGAACTATCAATAATATTATGGGCGACGACCTGTTTCCGGCGCTTTCGCTGCAGGGATATTTCCCGCTCTTTATTTCGGTAATTTTTATCATTGGACTGATCTCTGCACTTTTTCCTTCTGCTGACGGCGCCCTGACAGCAGTTACAAGTTCTTACTGTGTAGATTTACTGAATATCAACGAAGATGCCACCAAAACTGAAAAGCAGAAAAAAAGATTAAGGATGAAAATCCATCTTATTTTCACGGTGATTTTCTTTGTGCTGATCATGATTTTCAAAGCGATTGATGATAAATCTATCGTTTACCTCATCATGGAGGTAGCGGGTTACACTTACGGACCGCTTCTGGGACTTTTTGCTTTTGGAATTTTAACCAAATATCAGATTACAAAAAAATATGCCATCATTGCAGTTACTTTGCTGGCGCCTGTTTTAACCTACTTCATCAATTATTTTGTGACGCAGAATTCCGATTACAAAATCGGTGTGGAGCTTATTATCATTAATGGTTTACTCACATTTATCGGTTTGTGGCTGATCAGGAAGAAATAAAACTTATTAATAATCAAGAATATTCCGGGTCAAAAACCCGGATTTTTCATTTCGCGAAACCATCAAAAATTCGTAATTTCGCTGGCAAATAAATCAAAATAATGAGTAAAAGTATTGAAGAGCTGAAATCTCTTACAACACAGATCAGAAGAGACATTTTAAGAATGGTTCACGCAGTGAATTCCGGTCACCCCGGCGGAAGTTTAGGCTGTACCGAATACTTCACCGCACTGTACGGGAAAGTGATGAATTACAAACTTCCGTTCACCATGGAAGGTAAAAACGAAGACCTTTTCTTCCTTTCCAACGGTCACATTTCACCCGTGTTCTACTCTACCCTTTCAAGATTCGGATTTTTCCCGGTTTCGGAACTCGCTACCTTTAGAAAACTGAATACAAGATTGCAGGGCCACCCAACTACGCACGATAATTTACCGGGCGTGAGGATTGCTTCAGGATCATTGGGACAGGGTTTATCTGTAGGCATTGGTGCAGCATTAGCTAAGAAATTAGATGGAGACAAGTCTTTGGTTTACACGCTTCACGGAGACGGAGAATTGCAGGAAGGCCAAATTTGGGAAGCCCTGATGTTTGCCGCTGCTAAAAAAGTAGATAACCTGATCGCAACAATCGATTACAACGGAAGACAGATTGATGGGGATACCGATGATGTCTTAAGTTTAGGTGATTTACACGCAAAACTTGAAGCTTTTGGTTGGAAAGTTCTGAATGAAAAGAACGGAAACGATCTGGAAGCCGTAATTGCAATCCTTGAAAGAGCAAAAGCAGAAACCGGAAACAGAAAACCTGTCGCAATTATTCTTCATACCGAAATGGGTTATGGTGTTGATTACATGATGGGCAGCCACGCATGGCACGGAAAAGCGCCTAACGATGAGCAGCTGGATACCGCCTTCAAACAATTATATTTAGAAGCTCCGGCTGATTACTAAAATTTGTGAAGTTTAAAGTAATTCACAAACATCAAAAAAGATAAAAATGAAATATACATACACAGAAAAAAAAGATACAAGAAGCGGTTTCGGAGCAGGATTGGCTGAATTGGCTGATAAAAACCCGAATGTTGTTGCACTTTGCGCAGATCTTATCGGCTCTTTAAAAATGGAGAAATTCATTGAAAAAGCTCCGGAAAGATTTATCCAGGTAGGGATTGCAGAGGCAAACATGATGGGAATTGCAGCAGGATTAACGATCAACGGAAAAATTCCTTTTACGGGGACTTTTGCTAACTTTTCTACTTCAAGAGTTTATGACCAGATCCGTCAGTCGATCGCTTATTCTAATAAAAATGTAAAGATTTGCGCTTCTCACGCTGGTTTAACATTAGGAGAAGACGGAGCCACACACCAGGTTCTGGAAGACATCGGTATGATGAAAATGCTTCCGGGAATGACGGTAATCAATACTTGTGATTACAACCAAACCAAAGCAGCAACTTTAGCAATTGCAGATTTCGAAGGTCCGGTTTATTTAAGATTCGGTCGACCTGTAGTACCGGTTTTCATTCCGGAAGATATGCCTTTCGAGATCGGAAAAGGAATTCTTTTACAGGAAGGTACCGATGTAACCATCGTGGCAACCGGACATCTGGTTTGGGAATCTTTGCTGGCAGCAGATGAACTGGAAAAAGAAGGAATTTCGTGTGAAGTGATTAACATTCACACCATTAAACCTCTGGACGAAGAAATCATTTTGAAATCGGTGGAAAAAACCGGAAAAATAGTTACTGCAGAAGAACACAATTATCTTGGTGGTTTAGGTGAATCGGTTGCGGGAATGCTCGCAAGAAAAAGACCGACGATCCAGGAATTTGTTGCTGTAAATGACACTTTCGGTGAATCTGCAACGCCTGCAGAACTGATGAAGAAATACGGAATTGATGCTGATGCCGTGAAAGCAGCAGTAAAAAGAATTATGAAAAGATAATTTCTTCTGAAATATAATAGCGGCGCTTTTCTTTAGGTTGCGCTTTTCTAAAAAATTTCAGACCAAACAAAACCGTTTCAGAATAATTTCTGAAACGGTTTCTCTTATCAAATAAACAACTACGGAATTAATTTAGAATGTTTTTTCCATTGCGATTGCTTTGGGGAAAAGAATATTATTTTCTAAGTGAATGTGCTTGTGCAGATCATTCTGGAAATCTTCCAGCATTTTATAAGTTACCTGGTAAGTTCCACAGGCATCATCCGGAAACTCATAATTATTGGTGAGTTCAGCAATCTTTACAAATCGTTCGCCTTCAGCTTCGTGTTCATGTTTCATCATGGCAACCGGATTTTCTACGGTGCCGAAACGTGGCGCAGGTAATGGTTCGCCATTTTTCTTCGCTTCTACCATCTGCTTAATGAACGGGAAAAGAATGAGTTCTTCTTTTTTCATATGTGCTGCCAAATCCTGGGCGCTGCCAATGAAAAGTTCGTTTATTTCAAAAAGTTCCGGGTGTCTTTCACCATGTACTTTGCAAAGTTTGTTGAGGTAAGGAATGAGCATCGCAGATTTTTCTTCCACATATTTGTGATGGGTTTTCTCTACATAATCTGCCAATAAATCGAGTGGCCAGGAATTAAAATCGATGTCTTCGGATTTTCTGTTTGCTATTTCTTCCAATTCCTGATAAATCTGTTCAGGACTCACTTTTTTATTATCGCAAGCTTCTTCTACCGTTCTCCCGCCTTTGCAGCAGAAATCAATATGGTATTTTTTAAAAACTTCTGCAGTTCTGAAATTCTCTGCTACGAAGTCGCCAATGGTTTTTTCTTGAGTAAGCATTTACTTTGGTTTTAAATTATAGTACAAAGCTATAAAATATTTTCAATTCGGACAAATTTATCCTAATTAATTTTAAAATTAAATAATGTGCTTTTATTTTGATTTTGAAAAGTTAGCTTTTGAATGTTATTTCAGCCAGGCGAGACCGCTTTCGGTTTTTAGTGCCAAGTCGTATAGGGAATGTTTCTGAGTCATTTCAATGAGTTTCTCGCGCACGATTTTAAAATCATCATGAACCGGGCAAGGGTTATCGGCAGAACATTTCTGAAGCCCCAAGCCGCATTGGGTAAAAAGCCCGTCACCATCGATAAGTCTTACGATATCAAAGATCTTCACTTCGCGCTGTTTATATTCCTCAAAAACAAATCCGCCCTGCTGCCCGCGCACCGACTGCATAATATCTTCACGGCAAAGTACCTGAAGGATCTTTGCGGTAAATGCAACAGGAGCGTCTATAGATTGCGAAACTTCTTTTACATTCACCCTCTTTTGCTGCAAACTTTGCCGGGCAATGTAGATGGAAGCTTTTATGGCGTATTCGCAGGCTTTTGAAAACATACACGTTATTTAAAGAACTGCCATTTTGGAATAAATGCAAGAAGACCTACTGAGATAAAGATAAAAAGATTGGTCACATCTGTATACAGAAATGTAGAAAGATAGAAGTTGTGAAGAAAAAAATGAAGCACTACAGCCGCAGGAAAAAGATAAATCCCAATTTTTCTGTAGAAAAAAATGAAGGCGAGTCCCAACAACATCAGCAGATCAGTCAAAAAAATCAACATAAAGTAAAAGCCGGGAATATTGAGGTCGTTCTGCTGCAGATACTCATCATAATCAATCCCGACTCCCATCAGAGTGAAAAGCAGCAAAGCCGCGAGTGATAAAAAAAATCCAAGATCTTTTTTCGGACTTTCGTTAGAGAATTCTTCGTTCATAGGGGTAAAATTAAAAAAACTTTTGAAAGAATTCAAAAGTTTTAAGTTATAACTGAAGATTAAGCTCAATTAAATTGAAACCGCATCGATCAGTCTGTTTTTATCAGAAATATATTCCTGCATGGAGATCATACTTTCTGTTCTCATTACATCCTGAATATCATCAATCTGGTAAATAATTCTCTTCGCGTCTTCGGTGTTTTTGGCCTTTACTTTACAGAAGATGTTATATTTTCCGGAGATTACACTTGCTTCGATCACGTTTGGAATCGTAGTAAGTTCCTTCAAAACTTCCTGGGTTCTGTTGGATTTTGTAAGCAGGATTCCGATGAATGCAGTGAAATGATAATCGAGTTTACCGTAATCAATATTGAGAGAAGATCCTAAAATAATACCTGCATCTTCCATCTTTTTAACTCTTACGTGAATTGTACCTGCAGAAACTTCCATTTGCTTGGCGATTTCTGTGAAAGGCATTCTGGTGTTTTCTACTAAAAAATCTAGGATTTTTTTATCTATTTCGTCGAGTTGATAATTCATTTTATATATGTATTGTATAATTGATAATTCTAAGCGAATATTTTTGCAAATTTACAAAAAAATATTAAAATGAAAAAATTTAGATAAACATTAACAGGTTTTAACGCATTGTTTATTATTTAAGTAAATATCTTTATTTAATTGTATCATTTTTAATTGAATCTCTTTTCCTTTCCAGTTCCTGAGCATTGGTTTTTTTATCTTTTTTCTTCCTTTTAAAGATCGTATTAAAACTTTTACTATAAACTACACCGACTCCGTAGCTTTGGTTGGCACTTGCATTTCCGGCTCCAGCACCGTTCAATCCGATATTTGTCGGTTTACTGTAAGCGCGCAACAATCTTGTACCGTCGTTTTTCTTAGACCAATCGTATTCTACAATCCCTTCACCTGAAAGATAATCGGTATTCGCGTTATCTGATCTGGAAATTGGGATTCCTAACCCTGTTTTTACCGTTACTCTCGGCGAAAGCGCAATACTCACACTTGCATTTGCACGGTCGCCACTGTTGGAGTTTGCATCACCTTTCAGGTAATTTAAATCGACCTGAAATTCGTTGCTGATTTGATTCAGTACAGAACCCAACTGCTTAAAGAGCATATTATAACCCGAAGTTTCCAGCGTATTTCCTAAATTGATGTCAAAAGCTGAATTTCCAACATTAAAACTGCTCATCACTAAAACAGATCCAAACTGAATGATTTTTTCGTCCTCGTTGCTCATTTTCTCGGCAAGCGTTTCCCGTAAACTGCTGGAAACATCCTGTGCGGAAACGCCTAATTCGATTTTCGGATTATTTAGGGTTTGTGAAATTCTGGTTGTAAGCAATACATTAATTGGCTGCAGACTTCCCATGTTAAGGTACGCGCCGGCATTGGTTACCGTACGCAGATAAGTTGCATTAATATCGAGCTGCGGCGCCATTGCATCGCCATCCCAACGAATGCTGCTTCCTTTGGAAATCTGGAAAGTTCGGTTAAGAATCGCTTTGGAAACAAAAGTTCCGTTATCGACAAAATAATCTCCATTCATTGAGATGGCTCCTGTCCTGGTCATTAAAAACCGGAGTTTATCGGAGTTCCCACGTACGGTTATATCACCAATATCATCGCCCACCATAACGTTTACTGTAGTTCCCTTATCAACCGCAATCGTAAAATCGATATTCATGTTGGCGCTGGATCTTTTCTTTTCTTCTACAGAAACAATTCCCGCTTCGTCTCTTTTCAGGAATCGCAGCATCTTGAATTCTTCAACATTAGAAGTTGAATTTGAATTGAAGGTGAAAACACTGTTATTTAAAGCCCGCATTTCGGGAGTTGAAATGTTTAAAGCTGAAACCGGTCCGTCTACGTAAAGTGTACCGGTACCGTAAATTCTTCCCCAGAAAAGGTCATAATCTTTTTGTGTTGTATTAAGCAGCATTAAATTATCAGCCCGCATCACTAAGTTGACCCCCATTGAAGATAAAGTTTCAAACTGAATCGCACCGGAAATTGAACCGCGGGAGTTCGCCCTGCCATCCCGCACACCAATGTCGTTTAGTATTGCTAAGCCTCGGGAAAGTGAAATTACAGTATCATCAAAGGAATAATCTACTCCCGTAAAATTAAGTTTCAATCCCATATCCTTCATTGCAATATCACCGCTGTAGTCCACATCATTAAGTTTACCGGAAATCTTAAGATCTCCGGAGGCTTTTCCTCTCAGATTTCCGAAGACGCCTTTTACAAATTCCTGAGCAAAAGCGATATCGAAGTCGTTCATATCTGCTGTTAAATCCAGAGTTGGCGAGGAGGTATTATTATTTATTGTTCCGATAAGATGCAGATTATTATCGCCAATAATTCCTGCCGAAATTACTTTTGCTTCAACATCGAAAACATTCGGTACGCTGCTTTTTTTAGCTGAAACAATGACATTACCCATATCTTTCCCGTTCATCAGAATATCATTGATGTTCAAATCGATAAGCGGTTCAAGATTATTTTTATCCATGGTGATATCGAAGGTTCCGTTCGCGGTTCCCTGAATATCCATGCTGTTATCGCTGTTTGTGAGCGCAAATACTTTCGCAATGTCCAGATTTTTAACTTCACCATCGGCTGAAAAATCCTTCGCAGATTTAAACACTGCCTGATTTAGAATAAGTTCACTTGTATCAGAATACAAACGCAGATTCTGTACTAAGAAATCGCCCGCTTTTTTCCTGTATGTTATAGAGTGATTAAGTTCCGCACTCGTATCCACACTCCAGGCAACATCGTTAAATTTAACAGTAGTAGGCTCGAAACGGAATACGTAATCACCTGCCCTGTCGGTCGTTTGATTAAGGTTTACCGCATATTCTTTCAGGGTTTCTTTAATTTCATCCTCCGGACTGCCGTGTTTAAAATTTGCGGCGATATGAAGAACGCTGTTGTTTTCGTTTCGTCCGCTTAAAGTAATGTCTTTCAGTATATTTTTATTGTACTCTACTCTGTTAACTTTAGCAAAAATCTGCTCATTGAGATTCGCTGTATTAATTCTTACAATCAGGCTGTCTACCATGGCACTGTCGCGGCTGATTTTATCGCGTTCCGTAATTCTGTAAGCCGGATTTGCGGCTGCCAGCGCTTTATCTGCATCTGTGATTTCTGCTTTTTTGGTCATCAGATATTTTAGTGAGGCTGCATCAATATTTAAAACCAGATTATTTGAATTTCCTTCATACGCGCCATTCACAGTTGCACCCTTGGGAAGCTGTAGATTGGGTTCAAAATAACTTACTAATCCCTGCTTTACATCAAAATCCATCGTAAAATGCTGACCTCGGTAAAACTTTCTGGGTGGAGGGCCAACGAGAATTTTCCCTAAGCCGTTCTCAATCATTCCCGCCAAATCCCCGAGGTTAAACCTGCCGGCGATTCTGCCATTTACAGCTCCGGGAGCATCTACAGATACAATGCGGTTTCCGTTTTCGAAATAAGCTTTTATCTTAGCGTTGGGGATTAAATATTTCTGAGATGCGTTCGCAAAACTTACATTTCTTAAATCAGCATCAAGATTCAGATCATTAATATTGGTCATCGCGATTTTACCATTTACAAAACCGCTTACGACCTGCTGGCCTTTTCCGCCGGTAAAATAATTAATGTTCAAATATTTAACATCTGCTGCAACATCTGCCAGCAAACGACTGGTTCGGAAATCTATCCGTCCTTTTACATTTGCTTTTGCCTGCTCGTCGTTTACATTTACAATTCCGTTATAGGTTTTATGATCCAGCAAACCGTCAAGAAATACATTATTGATTTCTTTGTTCATGATTTCAATCTTTGAAATCTGAGATATTGTTCTGATCTTCATGGTGTTTACGTCAAAACTCTGGCCCTGAAGGTTAAATTTCCCGGAAATCAGTCCGACCTGATTCATTTTTGTAATGACTGAAGTATTCAAATCATTTACTTCCGCATAACCCCGGTATTTTGGTAAATTAGAACTGTAATCCTCCAGATAAAAATTACTGAGTTTCGCCTGGCCGATTCCTGTGATTAATTTTGCGTTCGAAACATACACCTGTTTAGGATTTAGCCGTACTGTTCCGTTATATTTTAACCTTCCAAAATCATCAGCAAAATTTTTCATTTTTGATGAGATAAAAGTAGGCATCATGGCTTTCAGTTCTCTGTAAGTGAAATCTGTAGACAAAGAATTAGTTTCGATCTGGAAATCCCCATTCAGAATATTCCTGACCTTCATTTTATTAGTACGTACATTCACCTGAGGATTTCTCACTACAAAATTTTCAAGGTAAAAATCATTGAGCGGCCCAGTCATCGTCCCCGAAATATTGATCGGCTTGTAATTATCCCAATTGGTGACGAAATAGCTTATATCGTAACCGCTGATCTGGCTGCCGGGTTGCATCACCATATCCCACTTCACCTTATTGCTGAAATCTGCCCAGGAACCGTCGTTGAGATTGAAGATTAAATCTCCCTGAAGAAGAGAATTATCGGTATTAAGTGTGAGGTCTTTTAGCGTAAGAGCCTCTTTCGTGAGTCCAAACTCAGTCGAAAAAGTATCAACAAAATGTTTTTTGCCCCATCTTTCGGTGGTGAAACGCATATTATTAATCTGCGCAAAAACATCAGATCCGTTTACGCGGAGCTCTGGTACCACAAGATTAACATTCTCGGCAGTAAGCCATTTTCCGGCTTCACCTTCACTGTTCTGATTTACAATTGAAATTTTAGAATCAGTAATAAATATTCTGGATTTTAGCTGAAAAGGCTCTCGTTTCACAGTGGGCGCGGGAGTGTTGAATAGATCAACAAAACGAATAAAATTTGCGGTGCTGTCCCCTTTATACGTAATCACTTTCAAATCCATTTTTTCTAAAGACAGCGACTGGAACTGAAGATTACGTGAATTACTAATTAACGCAAACCAGTTAGAGTCGGCATAAAGTTCTTTAGCCCTCAGGAAAGGGTAATTTTTATAATCTTTAATCGCAACTTCATGAATATGAACATCTCCAAAAATATTGATGTCAACACTTTTAAAAGACATCTGCGATTTCATATCTGCATTAAGCTTGGCAATAACTTTTTGTGCAGCCCAGTTTTTTGTTGCAGGCAGGCTTACAACAATTAGAAATGAAGCAACCAGAAACAGCCCGAGCCAGAATAATATCAGCAACAGTTTTGCCCACCATTTATAGTTGGTAACATCTTTGGCCGCCTGATCCACAAACTCACCTGCAGTTTCTACAGGATGTGTAATCGCGTCGGAAGCCAATTCGGCAGCACCTTTAACGGTATCTTTTACCGTTTCCTGAACGTTCTCTACACCATTCTGCACAGAATCGCCAATGTTCTGCGCTACAGATTTTTTGTTTTCGTTATTATTCTCTAAATTTGCCATTGTTATGAGCGACTCAATAATTTTAGGGATAGAATCGTCCTGCGACGATACTTCAGCAGCAATTATTCGGGGAAACAAAATCCTTTCAAACATTGCCGCTAATCAGGAAATTCACAACGATTACGGCGGTGTGGTTCCGGAACTGGCTTCACGTGCGCACCAGCAAAACATTATTCCCGTAGTCGAAAAATCACTGTCTAAGGCAAATATACAACAAAAAGATATTTCTGCCGTCGGATTTACGCGTGGTCCCGGACTTCTCGGTTCATTACTCGTAGGAACATCTTTTGCCAAATCACTTGCGATGAGTTTAAATGTTCCCTTAATTGAAGTAAATCACCTTCAGGCACACATTCTGGCGCACTTCATCGACGATGCAAATATTATGCCCCCAAAATTCCCTTTTCTCTGCCTTACAGTTTCGGGGGGACACACCATGATTGTGCTCGTAAAAGACTATTTCGATATGGAAATTATCGGGAAAACAATTGATGATGCCGCCGGGGAAGCATTTGATAAAATCGGAAAAATATTTGATCTTGATTATCCTGCGGGACCCATCGTAGACCGTCTGGCTAAAACCGGTGAGGAAAATTCATTTAAATTTAACAAACCCAGGTTGGAGAACTATGATTATTCCTTCAGCGGAATCAAAACTTCTGTGCTGTATTTTGTTCAAAAAGAGGTGAAGAAAAATCCGGATTTCATTAAGGAAAACCTTGCCAATCTCTGCGCTTCCGTACAGAAATCAATTGTTGAAATTTTAATGGACAAACTCGAAAAAGCCTCACGAGATTTAAACATTAATGAAGTTGCCATTGCCGGCGGTGTTTCCGCAAATTCGGGACTTCGCGAAGCCATGCAGCAAAACGCCAAAAGAATCGGCTGGAATATTTATATCCCGAAATTTGAATACACAACTGATAACGCCGCAATGATCGCTATGGTTGCCAAACTCAAATTCGACAGAGGCGAATTTGCCGACCTTTCTGTTTCTGCAACAGCGAGATACGATATTGAAGAAGGTTTCAGCCAGAAAAATGATCAAATATGAAACTGTTTTTTGGAGAAATCTTTCCCGAAGTAAAAATTAGTGAAGAGGAACAAACGCATATCGCAAAAGTACTTCGTATGCGGGAAGGTGACGAAATTTTTGTAACCGACGGAGAAGGAAATCTGGCAAAAGGAAATCTTACTTTTGAAGGTAAAAGAGTTTCAATTGAAACCACGGAAATCCAACAAAATTTGCCGAACTTTTCTACCCAACTCCATATTGCGATTGCGCCCACAAAAAATATCGACAGAATTGAATTTTTTCTTGAAAAAGCAACAGAAATGGCGGTTTCAGAAATCACTCTGATTCAGACAGAAAAGACAGAAAGAAAAAATCTCAACATCGAAAAACTTAGAAAACAAAGTATTTCTGCGTCGAAGCAAAGTCTGAGGTTTCATTTCCCGATTGTTAATGATCTGACAAAATTTTCTGATTTCATAAAAACCCTGGACCCGGAAACCACTTTTGTTGCCCATTGTAACGAAAATCTGGAACGAATTGATTTGAAAGAAATAAAACCAGAAAAAAACATCACTTTTTTAATTGGTCCTGAAGGCGATTTTTCAGATAGAGAAATTCAGGTTTTAGCAGAAAAAGGAATCAAAGCTGTTTCGCTCGGAAATCAACGATTGAGAACCGAAACTGCCGGAGTTTTTGTCGCGGCGTGGAATTATTTTAAAATGATGCAAAGGCTATGATCATTCAAAACGTTTCTTGATCGCCTTTTCAACTCTCAGCTTTAAAATTACTACAGCCAAACCAAGCATTGCCACTCCAACCCAAAGTTTTACGGAACTTCCGAAATCCGTGACAAAACCCAGCGCACCGCTGGCTGCCAACACCAATCCCGTTATCATCATTTCCTTGGCTGCATATTTCTGCGCGAAATCCCACCGTTCCTGGTTTTTCATCGACGAGTTTGTTCTATAGCCGTAAAGGAAATTAATTTTCTTCGGTGGAAATTTCAACATGAACAATCCTGCTGCGAAGAAAATGCCTCCAGTAATTGCCGTCATGTTAAACAACGGATCATTAAAAAGTTGATTCATTATATTTTCTGTTCGTTTAAATATTTTGCTAAAATCTGCGGACCGCTGGCAATTGAATTTACAGCCCACCGGATTTTCATCTTCAATAATTTTTCTTCGGATAATTTGTAGTCTAGATTTGATCTGATGAGTTTCTGTTTGAGTTCGTAGAAACAGATTGCCGCCGCGACTGAAACATTGAAACTCCGCGTAAATCCATACATCGGAATCGCTAATGTTTCACCTGCAAATTCCAGAATTTCTTCTGTTACTCCTTCTTTTTCTGTGCCGAAAACCAATGCTACCGGTTCTTTTAATTCGTAGTCCGGAAGCATTGTGGCATTTTTTTCAGGTGAAACAGCCAGAATTTTATAACCGCGGTTTTTAATTTTCTTTAAAGAATCCAGATTATGCGGCATCTTCTCGACTTCCACCCAGGTTTCTGCACCTTTGGTTACGCGAAGATTAGGGTTGAATTCGTTTTCACTTTCCATTGCTACAATCTTATGAAATCCGCAAGCTTCCACCGACCGTACGATTGCTGCAGCGTTACGGAACTGAAAGATATCTTCCATCACCGGCAAAACAAAATCTGAACTTTCGGGTGCGAAATGTTCGATTTTCGCAAGTCTTTCGTCTGCCAAAAACTGCTTGATATAGTCGAAGGTCTGCTGGTCATTCATGTTTCAAAAATAAGAAAATTTGTGGGAGGCGCGAGCGAAGCGAGCGTCAAAAAGTGCTGAAAGCTTATATTAAAAATCGCAGAATTGTTCGTTAATCACATTCAATTGAAAGCCTTGCCCGCGCCCCGGCTTGAACGGAGCTCTTTTTGCGCAGCGCAGCGGAGCAAAAAAGCGGGAGTGGAAGACGGAAACAGGCGCCCAAATCATTTGAATTCAGCTTAAAATATGTATTTTTGGATTTATGAAAAGAAAAGTACTTCTCATCTATACCGGCGGAACCATCGGAATGGAAAAAGATTATGAAACCGGAAGTCTGCGTGCCTTCGACTTTGGGAATATCTTTCAGAAACTGCCTGAAATGAGACTTATAGAATGTGAAGTTTCTGTACATCCTTTCAAGAAACCGCTTGATTCGTCGGACATGGGGCCGCAGGAGTGGAAGCTTATTGCCAATTACATCGGTAAAAACTACGATAACTACGACGGATTCCTGATTCTGCACGGAACCGACACGATGTCGTACACCGCATCTGCACTGAGTTTCATGCTGAAAAACCTTAAAAAACCTGTGGTACTTACAGGGTCACAATTACCTATCGGGGATTTACGGACGGATGCAAAGGAAAACCTGCTGACAAGTCTTTACTACGCAAGTCTTTACGAAAATGATGAAGCCGTGATTCAGGAAGTTACGGTGTATTTTGAGTATAAATTGCTTCGCGGAAACCGCACGCTGAAATATTCGGCTGAATATTTTGATGCTTACCAGACACCAAATTATCCGGTTTTAGGGCAATCGGGCGTTCATTTGAATATTGAGAAGGACTTTCTTTGGCGTTCAAAAAGTGATCACGGATTTGAAGTTGACGACCATATTTCTCGCGATGTCTTATTCTGGCGAATTTTTCCGGGGATGCATGTGGAACATCTGCTGGAGATGCCAAAGATGAAGGTTTTGATTCTTCAGGTTTTCGGTTCCGGAACGATTTTCAATTCGCTTCAGACAAAACAGATTCTGCAGAAACTCCGCGACCGCGGAACCGAGATTGTGGTGGTTTCGCAATGTGTTTCCGGAGGTGTCAGTTTCGGGAAATATTCAAATTCAAACATTTTCACCCAAATAGATGCGATCAGCGGCCACGATATGACCGCGGAAAGCGCCATTACCAAAGCGATGCATTTGCTCGACAATCCTAACTATAAAGGAACTTTTGCTGAATTATTCGCGAAAAACATTTGTGGTGAAATAACCGTTGGCTAAAGATTAAAATAATTCGTTTTCAATTTTCAGTTCTCGATTAAATAATCTATTTTTGCAGTCTTCAATTAGAGAGGTGTCCGAGTGGTTGAAGGAGCTAGCCTGGAAAGCTAGTGTACGGGTAACTGTACCGAGGGTTCGAATCCCTTCCTCTCTGCTAATTAAAATCTCTGAAGTTTTCTTCAGAGATTTTTTATTTATTGAACCTTTTCAAATTCACCTCAGGCATCAGCGGTTTTTGGTTTTCAATATGCTCGTAAAGTTCTTTTGAAAAATAACAACCGTTTAGGATTCCGCGTGCTCCCAGACCGTTAAAAACGTAAAAATTTGGATATTCAGGATGGCTTCCCAAAATTGGTCTGCGGTCCTTTACCGTCGGCCTGAAACCGTAATTTACTTCCTTAATCTCGAAACTGTGAGGATAGAATTCTGAAAGCCCGTCTATAAGCTGCTGTTTCGCAAATTCATCAACTTCATCCCCTCTTTCATTGGGGTCATATGTTCCGCCATAATAATGAATTTCTTCATTTAAAGGAAATAGGAAATGTTTTTTCTTAAGTGTGAGCTGGTGACCTAACGGTTGTGAAAGTTTTACTTTGAGATGATGCCCTTTATTGGCAACCACCGGAATTTCCGAAAAGAAAGGATTGTGCTTAACGCCGATTCCTTCGCAAAAAACAATATGTTTAAAACTGATATTGTCATATGAATTCGCGGAAATTTTTGAATAGTCAAAAAGGTCTTCTCTTAAATGGTTTTTCTCTTTGAAAAAAGCTTTAAAATCATTAAAAAACCCTTTCACATTAAGTCTAGAAGATAAATTTACAGATCCTGCTCCAAAAGAGTTCAGAATTGTCCCTAAAGACTTAAATTCAGTATTAAGAAACGGCTTGAGCTCGTCGGTATCTGATTTTGTAAGCCAAAGCTCCTGCTCTTTCTGATCGTGAAAAATGCGGTGAATATTTTCATTAATCAGATAGTTTTTTCCTGTATATCCGGCAATTTCATCTAAGGTTGCATTCAGAAAATCTATCTGCTCTTTGGCAAGCCAAAATGTGGTGAATTTCTTCAATACAACAGGGTTAACAATACCGGCAGAAATCTCCGAAGCACTCTTTCGGTCCTCGGAAAAAATCACAAAAGATTTACCGTTCAAAATCAGTTGGTGCGCAAAGAAAATCCCGGCGTATCCGCCACCAACAATAATGTAATCTACATTCTTCATTATCTAAAAATTTGGGTCAAAAAAAACCTGAGTAAAAATACTCAGGTTTTGTTATATTTTCAAAAGAAATGATTAGTAATTCCACATATCATTTTCCATCTGAAGAATCTGTGCTTTGATTCTCTCGCTTTCTTCAAGCTGAGCATCTGCGTCACGCGGAATATAGTCTTTGATTACGCCATTTCCTAAACCATTATCTGTTTTGTAAATGATGGTTGAAAATCTTCTGGCATTCAAAATATCATCAAAAGTAATATCGGAAGCCAAGTTTTTACTGTTAAAAACTACAGCGTTTGCCAATACTTCTCTTGCATCCGGATAGTATACCCAGAACAGGTCGATAAGCTCATCTTTTGAAGCAAGAGGCTGACCGTCTGGACCATACTGACCCATAGTAGCTGGATCCTGCCCCATCGCTGCGATACCTAAAAGTCTGTACTTCATCTGGCTGTCTCTTCTGTCGATATACCACATACCTTTGATTTTCAAAACCTTTACGTTTTCCGTTTTAGTTTCATAAACATTGGTAAATTCCTTCAGTTCATCAGCAGTTAATTTTCCGGCTTCATTAAGTCTGTCGATTCCCGCATCACTCATCACCTCATTTTTGATTCTTGACTGGATCGCATCTGGGCTAAGGCGCGTCATAAACATCTCGTCATCATAAACTTCCTTAATTCTACCATCATTAATAGCATCAAACAAAAGTTGATAAAGAGATCTGTTTTGGGAAACAAGACCATCTTCATTATGATAGAACGGTTGGTTTACTTTATCATTCATATCAATAATTTCCCAAACTACCATGCTTTTCAAAATGTCTTTATCTTCAATAAAGCCATATGAAAGCGGAGTAATCTTATTTGAAACCATGGAATCACCTTTCTTAATAAGCCCCATTTCTCTGTATTTTCTGAAAGATTCCGGAGATTTAGCATTCAGAATTGACATCGAATTAATAGGAGTATCATCTACTACGCCTCCGGCAGCAGGAGTTTCTACTACAGGAGCCTCAACTACAGGAGCTTCTTCTACAGGTTTTACAACCTTAGTAGTTTTAGCTTTGGCTTTTTTCTTGGTTGTTTTCTTTTTCGTTTGAGCCTGTACAGACAGGAAACTCAACGCAAGAAATAAAAATACGAACTTTCTCATTATAAAATTTTTAAACTACTGACTTGACTTGATCTCATCAAATCAATAACGCAATTATTGTACGTTTATTACAACAGGCGGAATCTGTTTTAATGCCTGCCCACCAAGACCACTTGCAGTAGCCTGGATATTAAAGATATAAGCGATATCACCGTTTCTAAGATTCTTTGTTAATGATGCTACATTGCTTAGTGAATTTCCGTTAACCAACATTGCCGCTTTTCCAGGAACTTTAAACATAAAACTGTTCACAGTGAAACTTACTGGGAAATCGAAATCCGGCATATCTGCTGTTACACGCTGGTTCGGGATCGAACTTGCAGGCATTGACACTACAGATTTACCCTGAACCTGCCCCACTGGTGGCGGAACATTCTTGATTCTGAAAGGGAAAGACTGAGAAATCACGCCGCCTTTTGGATCACGTCCTGAAATTGTTAAGTTAACTGTAGTACCACCTCCAGGGGTAACAGTCCATTTACCTCCACTACCGCTAACCGATGCACCTGATGCTGAAAGGGAAATACCAGACATATCTGCACCAAGAATCGATCCAGAAATTGGGTTTGGTAATCCACGGTATAAAACATTCATTTTATCCGCAGTTACGATTGCTCCTTTCTGAGCTTTAAGTTCCTGCGCTCCTGCGATTACTTTGTAAGTATGGCTATATGGTAGTTCATGTACTTCACCGTCAATATCTGTGAAAGAAATTTTACCACTAAATGGTCTATCACCTAAAGTTGAAGTATTCAAATTAGCAACTCCCTGGCCGTTTGTAACCGTTAAACCAGGCATAGATAATCCAGGAACATTGCTGGAGTAGTTACCGATGGCAACTTTAGCCTGAGCTGTTTCGCCCTGAATCACTGTAGTTGGCGCAGAAACGATTGCGGTATAAGCATCAAATTTGATATCAGCGTCAACTTTTTCCTGAAGCATTGTCATCAACGCATCAGACTGAAGATTTCTAGCTTCTGACTGGATAACTTCTAAATTAGAAAGTGCTGCAATAAGCGGCTGACCATAAAATTTGTACTGTAACCAGTTTTTATTTTTAATTGTTTGCCCTTTTTTAAACTCTGTAAGTAACATCGCATTTGCTCTGTCAACCACAGGTTTCATATCGCTGTTATTCCCAAAAGTCTGGTTGATATAGCCTTTAAGACTCTCAATCTTAGCTTTCAAATCAACCGCATTTTTAGAAGGGGCATTTTCGTCAGCATTGGTAAAAAACATTTTTGAAGAAGGCTCTGTGTTGTTTAATGCAGCGAAGTTGTCACCAACATCAATACCTTCAACAAATTCAGCTTCTTTTTTAAGGTTGGTTTTTAAACCTTCAATGAAAGATACCAAATCGTTGGTCTGCGCTTTTAAACCGCGATAATCCTCTAGTGGTTTGGTGTATGTTTCAGGTGTATTAACCTGTTTTGCTTCTAAAGTTTTCTCGAAAATTTTATCGTTCTTTTCTTCAACTAATTTTCTTGTACTGGTAAGCGTATTATTGGTATCATCATATGACCTGATGATCTCTTGGTCGATCTGCATTGCAAGCATCGCAATGAAGACCAGATACATCAAGTTGATCATCTTCTGACGAGGGGTCTGTTTTCCTTGTGCCATTTTAGTAAATTTTGTTAATAATCTTAAATTTTAATTAATGGTTAGAAAACTATGATTTCATTGCGCTAAGCATACCGCCGTACACTCTATTAAGACTGTTAAGGTTTGAAGTTAATCCTGTTAATTCTTCGTTGAATTTTTCTGAATGAGCTGCAGATCTCTGCATATCTTCCACATATTTTTTGCTGTACTCAGTTTGGGTCTTACCGTGCTCCAACTGCAGTGCATACAACGCATTCATGCTTTCTAAGTGACTTGCAGCAAGTGTTAACTGATCGTTATATCTTTGGGTAGCTCCGGTTACGTCTACAGTTTGGTTAATCTGATCAACTGAACTTGAAAACTTGTCGATACCTGTTCTTAATCTTTCGAATAAGTTTACATCTAATTTCGCATCAGCAAGCATTTTGTCTAATTTATCTGAAAGAGAAACTTCCAATTCTTTTACTTCAGCTGACTGAATACCTAATGAAGAATGTTTTGGGTTTGGATTTGCATCTTTGTCAAGCAATTCTGGATATACATTTTCCCAGGCATAAGATTCCTCTGATTTTGGCGCATCAAATGCAAAGATGATAAAGATAATCGCTTCGGTGACAAGACCGATTGCTAATGTTACGTTTCCTGTCAAAGGACCTATGCTCCAGTGGGTTAATTTGAATAATGCACCCAAAATTACGATTGCTGCTCCAAATGAATAGATGAAATTGTATACAGCCTCTTTAGTTTTAAACATTGTAGTTGAATTTTTTTAGTAGTTAATTATTTGTTTTGTTTTTTGCTAATCCTAGTTTGTTCTTTTTTTGAATTTGGCAGTTCCCTCAGGAATATCCTGAACGGTTCTGAATCCGATATAACTTCTTGCAGAATCTTTTCTTTCGTAATCTCTGGCGCCGGTCATCAACAGATATCCAACATCTTTCCAGGATCCGCCCCGAACAGATTTCCTCGGTTCTTTATAAGCTTCATTTGAAAGATAAGGATTTAAGGTAGAAGCAAATTGATAGGTTGCATTGTTATAAGGAGATTCGGTCCATTCTGCAACGTTCCCTGCCATATCATATAATCCAAAACCATTTTTCTGGAACTGCTTAACAGGTGCTGTATATGTATAGGTTCCTTTTTTCTCGTCTTCTATATAATTACCACGTTTCGGTTTGAAGTTTGCGAGATAGCAGCCACGGTCATCCTGTAAATAAGGTCCGCCCCAAGGATAAGTTGCATTTTCTTTACCTCCTCTAGCAGCATATTCCCATTCTGCTTCGGTAGGAAGACGGAACGACATTGGTTTTTGTTTCTTCTTCTTCTGACTTTCATTCCAATCAGATTTCATTTTAGATCTGAAATCACAAAATGCTCTTGCCTGATCCCATGTTACCCCAACTACAGGATAGTTTTTGTAGGCACTGTGCCAGAAATATCCGTCGTATAAAGGTTCGTTATAGGCATAATTGAAATCTTTAATCCAAACCGTAGTATCAGGATAAACTGCGATACTTTCTTTTTTCAGATAATTTGCTCCTCTGGATTTGTCTTTAATAGAAGCCTCTACATCTTCCCAATGGTAAGAATAAAGAAGCTTTCTGCTGTCTAAAATTCTCTCGTTATTGATTCTTTCAGCTGGTGGTAGATACATAGATTCTAAAATTTCTGCATACTGAGCATCGGGATAATCAGAAGTTTTCCAACGGAGCGGAACCGACCAATCTAGTTTTTTCGATTCATCGTAACCTTCTCTGCCTCCCTGAGAATCCATAAATTCCTGATAAGCATTTTTAGTGTCACCCGCCTTTTTTGAAGCATATGCAAAATCTGCTATCGAATTACCGTCACCGGTAGATCCGCCATCGCCAGCAGCTTCAGCAAGTAAAGATCTTGCAATTGAATCTCTTACATAATTGATAAAAACGCGGTATTCTGCATTGGTAATTTCACTCTCATCCATGAAGAATGAAGAAACGGTTACCGTCTTAAGAAGTGCTTTTTCTGGAGTATTGGTAAAATCCTGATCTGCCATCCCCATTACATAGGAACCTGCAGGCACAGCTACCATACCATAAGGTCTTTCTGCTACAAAGGATTTAGATTTCCCTTTAGGAACCAATTCTCCTTTCACTCCGGGTTTGCCGGCAGAACCTCCACCACCTTTAGAACAAGAGATTACTACAGATGCTGATATTAATATAAGAAATATTCTTTTCATGCTATTTTTTAGAAATTAAGCGGTAAATATATATAATTTTTTAGAAAAACAATTATGATTTTTTTTGCAAAACGTAAAATTCCTTCGATTATTTTACAGGAATTAACATTATTTTTTACTCTACAGTTACTGATTTGGCCAAATTTCTCGGCTGATCAACATTTGCCCCACGGTAAACAGCAATATAATAGGCTAGTAACTGCAAAGGTACCGATGCGATAATTGGCGAGAAACATTCTGATGTTTCGGGGAACTCAATAACATAATCTGCCATTGCAGAAACCTGAGTATCACCTTTATTTACAACTGCGATTACTTTACCTTTACGTGCCTTAATTTCCTGAACGTTACTTACAATCTTATCGTAATGTCCCTGTTTAGGAGCAATAATCACAATCGGCATGTTTTCATCGATTAAAGCGATTGGTCCGTGCTTCATTTCTGCTGCGGGATATCCCTCGGCATGAATATAAGAGATTTCTTTAAGCTTCAATGCACCTTCCAATGCCGCAGGGAAATTATAACCTCTGCCTAGATAAAGGAAGTTTTGAGAATCAACGAAGTTCTTGGCAATATCTTTTGTAATATCGTGTGTACTTTCCAGAACCTCTTCTACTTTTTTCGGAAGTGCATCGAGTTCTGTAATAAGTTTCATGAACTCCTGGTTACTCAGGTGTCCGTTGTGTTTTCCTAATTTTAGGGCAATAAGTGAAAGAATCGTTAACTGGGCAGTAAATGCTTTTGTTGAAGCTACACCAATTTCCGGTCCTGCGTGAGTATAGGATCCGGCATCAGTAATTCTTGCGATTGAAGAATCTACCACGTTACAGATTCCGTAAATGAAAGCTCCTTTTTCTCTCGCCATTTTTATAGCGGCCATAGTATCTGCAGTCTCACCCGACTGGGAAATGGCAATTACTATATCTTTTTCGCTGATGATTGGATTTCTGTAACGGAATTCTGAGGCATATTCAACTTCTACAGGAATTCTTGCAAATTCTTCTATTAAATATTCACCAATTAATCCTGCGTGCCATGAAGTCCCACAGGCGATAATTGTAATTTTCTGTGCCTGGCTGATTCTGTCGAGGTGATCCCAGATTCCGGCCATCTTAATGATTCCCTCATCTACAAGCAGTCTTCCTCTTAATGTATCATGGATAGATTTTGGCTGTTCAAAAATTTCCTTAAGCATGAAATGTTCATAACCTCCTTTTTCAATCTGCTCAAGGCTTAATTTAAGTTCCTGAATTTCAGGAATTACTTTTTCATTATCCTTTATGTTTCTAATATCAACCCCCTTTTCGAGAGAGATTGTAGCCATATGACCTTCTTCAAGGTAAACAGCCTCTTTGGTAAATTCAACAAAAGGTGAAGCATCGGAAGCGATAAAATATTCTTTATCACCAAGACCAATTGCCAACGGAGAACCTAATCGGGCTACTACAAGTACGCCAGGGTAATCATCGTGCATTACCGTAATTGCATATGCACCATAAACTTCATTCAGTGCAAAGCGAACCGCCGTAGGAAAATCGATTTCCGCATTGGTATCCATGAAAAACTGAATAAGGTTAACCAGAATCTCGGTATCTGTTTCTGACTGAAAGGTGAATCCTTTCTCGGTGAGCATAATTTTAATAGTATCATAATTTTCGATAATACCATTATGCACCAAGGCAATTTTACCGTTATTGGAAACATGCGGGTGGGAGTTTCTGTCACTCGGCACACCATGCGTTGCCCATCTGGTATGACCCATTCCTACGTTTGACTTCCCTGAAAGAGCCCCTGAAATGGCTACCAAATCATCAACCTTACCTTTTGTTTTAGCTACAACAAAGTCTGAGTTTTCACTATCAAGTACAATTCCTGCACTGTCATAACCGCGGTATTCTAAGCGACGAAGCCCGTTGATTACCACTTCATATGCATCCTGAAAACCGGTATATCCTACGATACCACACATATTTTTTTAATTTTTTTAATTTTTAAATCTATTTTTTGCCGTAAGTCAGAATAAGCTTTGCGCTTTTTTGATTACCGGGATATGTCCCTACCAACACAACACGGTTAGGAGTGTAAGCCCGTGTGTTGAAATTCTGAGGACCAAGATCCGGATAAATCGAGCCGATTAAATTACCATTGGCATCGAATGTATAACTACCAACATTTAAAATGAAGTGGTCAGCTTTCGCCTCTTTTTCAATTACTTTCTTAAAGGTCTGAGTGATACCAATTTCGTAATAAGCCGGATTTTTATCTAAATTAAATGGCTTTACTAAATTGTAGAGTCCTGTGTAAGCCAAAGCACTCATATCCTCAAGAAAAGTATTTAGTTTTTTCTGCTTCACTACAAAGTATGAAGGTTTTTGGTATTTGTTATTCCAGCTTACTTCATCGGTGTACATTCTTATTTTGGCGGAGATAATCCCAATCTTTTCATTATTATATAAATCACGGATATCTGCAATTTTTGATTCAGGAATTTTGAACCCGATTCCAGGTCCGCCCATTCCCTGCGCGAACAGTTTCTGGGAACCTATAATGGTGTCATAAACCGCCATTGCCGCTGCAGCTGGAGTATTAGTGCGATTAAAAGCAATCTGATTAAAATGAGTATTAGCGGATCCTAAATCCAGCGCAAAAACATCATCTTCGCGGGTGGTAGTTCCATTATCAACCTTGTCTTTTTTGTAATAAAGATTAATCATAACACTGTTGGGATCAAAATTGAAAATATACCCATCGTTCTCAGCCACAGATAACTTTATTCCTTTGAAATATCTCGTAAAAGATGCTGCGTCAGCAAGTTCAGGTGATTTACCCTTGGCAATGATTTTATTTTGGAAAAAGGTACTATCTAACGGGATTCTTAAGGCAGCGTCTCTAATATAAAGATCTGAATTATCTGAATCCTTCGTGATTTTAATAGCGCTGATACTGCCATTAAAAACTTTGGTTCCAAGCAAATTACCCTCCGCTACACTTCTGTTAGACATAATAGAATCCCCGGATGCTAATCCGAGAAAGTCATTAACCTCATTAATTTTTATATTAAAAACGGTTTTACCATCAATT